>Ga0209253_10000390_pt1 | contig 36995 bp, 31 predicted proteins | sample FrelakmetBRP12BR_FD_187145 | JGI IMG/M metagenome (GOLD analysis project Ga0209253, IMG submission 187145) | Freshwater lake sediment microbial communities from the University of Notre Dame, USA, for methane emissions studies - BRP12 BR (SPAdes)... | ecosystem: Environmental > Aquatic >... | reverse complement strand
GGGAGCGGCTCGTGCCCCTGGTGCCCGACCGGCTCGTGGCGGTCGACCTCGCGGCTGGCCGGATGACGCTCGACTGGCATCCGGACGACTGACGGGGCGACCGGTGAAGATCGTGGTCGTCACGTTGTTTCCGGAGCTCGTCGAGCACGCGCTCGGCTTTGGGGTACTCGGTCGCGCGATCGAACGCGGCGTGCTCGCCGTCGAGACGGTGAATCCGCGGCAGTTCGCGACGGACGTGCACAAGACCGTGGACGACCGCCCCTACGGCGGCGGGCCGGGGATGGTCTTGAAGGCGGAGCCCCTGCGGCTCGCCATGCTGGAGGCGGCGCGGCGGGTGCCAGCGGCGCGGCGCATCTACCTGGCCGCGGACGGCGCGCCGGTGACGCAGCCCCGGGTGGCTGGGCTCGCCGGGATGGCGGAACTGGTGCTGGTGGCCGGCCGCTACGAAGGAGTGGACGAACGTTTCGTCCAGGGGTACACGGACGAGTCGCTGTCGATCGGCGACGTCGTGCTGAGTGGTGGCGAGCTGCCGGCGCTGATGGTGATCGACGCGGTGGCGCGATTGCTGCCCGGGACGCTCGGCGACGCCGAGTCGGCGGTGCAGGAGTCGTTCTCCGACGGGCTGCTCGACTGGCCGCATTACACGCGGCCCGAGGTCTGGGCGGGCCGACCGGTGCCGGCGGTGCTGCTCGGTGGCAACCACGCCGCGATCGAGCGCTGGCGGCGCAAGCAGGCGCTCGGGCGGACGCTTGAGCGGCGCCCGGACCTGCTGCGGCGGCGCGAGTTGAGCAAGGAGGAGCGCGGGCTCCTCGACGAATACCAGGCGGAGCAGGATGCGACGCGACACGGGGCAGGGACGCAACCATTGCTGAAAGGTGAGACATGACCAACATCATTGCCACGCTCGAGAAAGAGCGCATGCAGCGCGAGATTCCGGACTTCGGCCCGGGCGACACCGTCGTCGTCGAGGTCAAGGTGAAGGAAGGCGAGCGCGAGCGCGTGCAGTCCTACGAGGGCGTGGTCATTGCGAAGAGCAACCGCGGCCTCAACTCGTCGTTCACCGTGCGCAAGATGTCGCACGGCGAGGGCGTCGAGCGCGTATTCCAGACTTACAGCAAGGCTCTCGGCGCGATCACCGTGAAGCGCCGCGGCAACGTGCGCCGCGCCAAGCTGTACTACCTGCGTGACCGCACGGGCAAGGCCGCGCGCATCGAAGAGAAGGTCTGATGGCGGCCGTCCGGGGCGCCTGACGGCGCCCCGAGACGCCTTCACTGCCGGGGAGAGCCGTCATGTTCCGAGCGATCGGACGAATGCTGCGCTGGGTCTGGCACGGCCTCGACGGGCTGCGCAAGGTCCTGCACCTCGCCCTGCTGTTGCTGCTCTTCGGCGCGTTCTGGGCGATCTTCTCCCGCCCGATTCCTCTGGTGCCCGACCGGGCCGCGCTCGTCATCGCCCCGCAGGGGCCGATCGTCGAGCAACTGAGCGGTGACCCGCTCGAGCGCGCGCTGGCCGAGAGCCTGCGCCAGCTGCCGAGCGAAACCCTGTTGCGCGACCTGGTCGACGCGATCGAAGCCGGCAAGGACGACCGGCGCATCAGCGCCTTGTACCTCGATCTCGGCGGCATGGGAGGGGCCGGCCTCGCCAAGCTGCGGGACGTGGCCGACGCAATCGAGGCCTTCCGGGAGAGCGGCAAGCCGGTCATCGCCTACGGCGACTTCTACGACCAGGGCCAGTACTACCTCGCGGCCCGCGCCGACGAGATCTACCTCGATCCGCACGGCATCGCCTACGTCGACGGCTTCGCCCGCTATGGCCTGTTCGTCAAGGACGCGATCGACAAGCTCGCGATCGACTGGAACGTGTTCCGCGTCGGCGAGTACAAGTCGGCGGTCGAGATGTTCAGCCGCAACGACATGTCGGCGGCCGAACGCGAGGAAAGCCTCGTCTGGCTCGGCACGCTTTGGGGCACGTACAAGAACGACGTGGCCGCGGCCCGCGGCCTCGAACCGGACAAGCTGCAGTCTTACGCCGATGACGCGGTGTCGGCCCTGGCCGCGGCCGGCGGTGATCTTGCGAAAATGGCGCTCGAAGCGGGGCTCGTGACCGCCCTCGAGGGCCGCCATGGAGTCGAGCAGCGTCTCGTGCAGATCACGGGCGAGAATGAAGACGACGAGTCCTATGTCGGCGTGGGCCACGACGCCTACCTGATGAACGTACGCTCACAGCACGCGCTCGAGCGCCGCAGCGCGAACCGGGTGGCCGTCGTCGTCGCGTCCGGCGAGATCGTGCCCGGCGAGCAGCCCGCTGGCATGATCGGCTCCGATACGCTCGCCGCTCAATTGCGCGACGTGCGCCTGGACGATTCGGTCAAGGCGGTGGTGCTGCGCATCGACAGTCCCGGCGGCAGCACGTTTGCCAGCGAAGTGATCCGTCGTGAGGTCGCGGCTCTGCGGGAGGCTGGCAAGCCCGTCGTCGCCTCGATGAGCAGCCTCGCGGCCTCCGGCGGTTACTACATCGCGATGGATGCGGACCGCATCGTGGCGAGCCCGGCGACGCTGACCGGCTCGATCGGCATCTTTGCGATGTTCCCGACCTTCCAGCGCACGCTCGAGAAATTCGGCGTGCACACCGACGGTGTCGGCACCACGGCGCTCTCGGGCGAGTTTCGCGGCGATCGCGCGCTCGGCGAGGCGTCCCGGTCGATCCTGCAACAGAGCATCGAGCACGAGTACCGCCAGTTCATCGGCCGGGTGGCGCAGGCGCGCAAGAAGACGCCGGAGCAGGTCGACGCGATTGCGCAGGGCCGCGTCTGGGCCGGCGCCGAGGCGCACGACCTTGGACTCGTGGACGAACTTGGCGGGTATCCGCGGGCGATCGAGCTGGCGGCGGAGCTCGCGGACCTCGGTGACGACTTCGCGGTCGATTATCCGGAGTCGCAGACTGGAATCAGCGAAGCGCTCGGCCTGCGTGTCCGCGCCGCGGTGGCAAAGGCCGTGGCACCGCTGCTGCCACAGACTGCGCTACCCGCATTGCCGGCGGCGCTGACGCCGGTCGTTGCAGAGATGCGCCGCATCGAGCGCCTGACCGACCCGCGCAACCTCTACTCGTACTGTCTCGCCTGCCGCGTCGAGTGACCGGCCGGGCGCGATGCCCGGCGATTGAAGCTCAGGCCGCCCAGTCCAGGATCACCTTGCCGGACTGCCCGCTGCGCATGATCTCGAAGCCCTCGCGGAACTCCGCGATCGGCAACCGGTGCGTGATGATCGGAGTGACGTCGAGCCCGCTCTGCAGCATTGCCGCCATCTTGTACCAGGTCTCGAACATCTCGCGACCGTAGACGCCCTTGATCATCAGCCCCTTGAAGATCACCTGGTTCCAGTCGATCGCGGTGTCGTCGGGCGGGATGCCGAGCAGGGCGACGTTGCCACCGTGGTGCATCGTGCGCAGCAGGTCGCGGAAGGCGCCGGGGTTCCCGGACATCTCGAGCCCGACGTCGAAGCCCTCGACCATGCCGAGCGACTTCATCGTGTCGTCGAGCGACTCGCGGCTCACGTTGATGGCGCGCGAGGCACCCATCTTCGTCGCGAGGCCGAGCCGGTAGTCGTTGACGTCTGTGACGACGATGTGTCGCGCGCCGACGTGTCGCGCGATCGCGGTGGCCATGATGCCGATCGGGCCCGCGCCGGTGATCAGCACGTCCTCGCCGACGAGGCTGAACGACAGCGCGGTGTGCGTCGCGTTGCCGAGCGGGTCGAGGATCGAGGCGACGTCGTCGGTGATCGAGTCCGGCAGCTTGAAGGCGTTGAACGCCGGAATGACGAGATACTCCGCGAAGCAGCCGGGCCGGTTCACGCCGACGCCGACGGTGTTGCGGCACAGGTGGCGGCGGCCGGCGCGGCAGTTGCGGCAGTACCCGCAGGTGATGTGGCCCTCGCCCGAAACGCGGTCGCCTACGCGGAAGCCCTGCACCTCGCTGCCGAGCTCGACGATCTCGCCGACGTACTCGTGACCGACCGCCATCGGCACGGGAATCGTCTTCTGGGCCCAGTGGTCCCACAGGTAGATGTGCATGTCGGTGCCGCAGATCGCGGTCTTGCGGACCTTGATGCGCACGTCGTTCGGGCCCATCCGGGGCTCCGGAACCTCTTCCATCCAGATCCCGGGCGCACGCTGCGCCTTGACCAGTGCTTTCATGCGACGAAGCCTCCCGATTCCTTATTTCTTGAGCACGCCGAGATCGCGGCCGACCGCGACGAAAGCCTCGATCGCACGATCGAGCTGCTCGATCGAGTGGCCCGCGCACATCTGCGTGCGGATCCGCGCCTTGCCCATCGGCACGACCGGGTAGGAAAAGCCGATCACGTAGACGCCTCGCTCGAGCAGTCGGTCGGCGAACTGCGCCGCGAGTGCTGCGTCGCCGAGCATCACCGGCGCGATCGGGTGCTCGCCTGGCACGATCGTGAAGCCCGCGGCGGACATGCGCGCGCGGAAGTGGCTCGTGTTGCGCCGGAGGTTCGCGCGCAGCTCGTCGCTGGATTCGACGAGGTCGAGCACGCGGAGCGTCGTGGCGGCGATCACCGGCGGAACGCTGTTCGAGAACAGGTAGGGCCGCGACCTCTGCCGCAGCCACGCGACGATTTCCTTGCGCGCAGCCGTGAATCCGCCCGCAGCGCCACCGAGCGCCTTGCCGAGCGTGCCGGTCAGGATGTCGATGCGGCCCAGCACGCCGCGGTGCTCGGGCGTGCCGCGCCCGCCCTGGCCCACGAACCCCGTCGCGTGCGAGTCGTCCACCATGACCAGCGCGTTGTAGCGATCGGCGAGGTCGCAGATCGGCTTCAGCCGGGCGATCACGCCGTCCATAGAGAACACGCCGTCGGTGGCGATCAGCCTCACGCGCGCGCCGGCCGCTTCCTTGAGGCGCGTTTCCAGCTCGTCGAGGTCGTCGTTCGCGTAGCGCAGGCGCTGCGCCTTGCAGAGCCGGATGCCGTCGATGATGCTGGCGTGGTTCAGCGCGTCGCTGATCACCGCGTCCTGCTCGTCGAGCAGCGTCTCGAACAGGCCGCCGTTGGCGTCGAAGCACGACGAATAGAGGATCGTGTCGTCCATGCCGAGGAACGCGCTCAGGCGCGCTTCGAGGTCCTTGTGCACGGACTGCGTCCCGCAGATAAAACGCACCGAGGCCATGCCATAGCCGTAGCGATCGATTGCGCGGTGCGCCGCCTCCCGGATCGAGGGGTGGTTGGCGAGCGCGAGGTAGTTATTCGCGCAGAGGTTGATCAGCTCGCGGCCGTCGGCCAGCCGAACGACCGGCTGCTGCGGCGAGCCGAGCACCCGCTCGGGCTTGAAGAGTCCGGCGCCACGCAGTTCGTCGGTCTGCCGGGCCAGGCGGTCGAGAAAGGTCTGGTCCAAGCGTGCGTCTCCCTGGGAGGCGGGGATTATAGGGGGCTTATAATCGTGCCGTGAGCCATCCACGCGACGAATCCCCGCACGCCGCCGCCAGCCTCCGGGTGGACAAGTGGCTCTGGTGCACCCGTTTCTACAAGACCCGCAGCATCGCGCAGGACGCCGTCGAGGGCGGGCACGTCCAGGTCAACGGCGAGCGGGTCAAGGCTGCGCGGCCCATCAAGGTTGGCGACCGGCTGCGCGTCACCCGCGAGCGAGAGCGGCTTGAAGTGGACGTCACTGGAATCCCCGCGCGCCGCGGCCCGGCGACGGAGGCGCGCCAGCATTACCTCGAGACGCCCGAAAGCGAGGCGGCCCGCGCGGCGGCTCGGGAGTTCAGCCGCCTGGCGGGACCGGTTGACTCGGGCCGGCCGGACAAGCGCGAGCGGCGCGACCTGTTGCGTGTATTGAAGGGTCGCGGGTAGTGGCGGGTTGCCCATGAGCCTTGCGCTGGGCTCGCGCTCGACGCGGCTGTTCGTCGTGCTGGCCGCCTTCTTTGCCGCCAACGCGATCATCGCCGAGTTCGTCGGCGTCAAGATCTTCGCGCTCGAGACGACGCTCGGGCTGCCGCCCTTCGGTTGGAACCTGTTTGGCCAGTCCGGCTCGCTCAGCTTCACCGCCGGCGTGCTGCTGTGGCCGATCGTGTTCGTGATGACCGACGTCATCAACGAGTACTTCGGTCGCCGCGGCGTGCGCTTCATTTCGTTCGTCGCGGTGGGCCTGATCTGTTACGCGTTCCTATTCGCCTATCTCGCGATCGGCCTGGCCCCGGCCGCCTGGTGGGTCACGGTGAACGCGCCACGCGGCGTGCCGGACATGCAGGCGGCATTCGCCAGCGTCTTCGGCCAGGGCCTGTGGACCATCGGTGGCTCGATCGTGGCGTTCCTGGTCGGCCAGCTGATCGACGTCGGCATCTTCCATCGCATCCGCAAGGCGACGGGAGAGCGCTGGATCTGGCTGCGCGCCACGGGATCGACCGCAGTCTCCCAGCTGGTGGACAGCTTCATCGTGCTCTACATCGCCTTCGTGCTCGGTCCGCAGCAGTGGCCGACCTCCCTGTTCCTTGCGGTGGGCACGGTGAACTACGCGTACAAGATGTGCGCGGCGTTCGCCCTGATCCCGATGATCTACCTGATGCGCCGGTCGATCGAGCGGTACCTGGGCGCGGAAGAGGCGGGGCGGCTGAAGCGGGAAGCGGCGGAAGAAAGCGGATAGCGGATAGTGGATAGCGGATAGTCGGAGGGCTGTACGCTGATCGCTCGGCAGCAACCGTGGTTGCGGATCAGCCGACGAGCCTCAAATCTACAGCTCTTCCACTATCCGCTATCCGCTATCCGCTATCCCCTCATCTCACCAGCTGGTTCAGCTCGAAGATCGGCAGCAGCATCGCGAGCACGATCAGCAGCACGAGGCCGCCCATGACGAGGATCATCAGGGGCCCGAGCAGGCTCACGAGGGCCTGCAGGATCGAGTCGAGCTCGCGCTCCTGGTGCACGGCGGAGCGCTCGAGCATCGTGTCGAGTTCGCCGCTCGATTCGCCGCTCGAGATCAGGTGGATCATCATCGGCGGGAACAGCTTGCTCACGCCCAGCGACCGCCCGATCGGGGCGCCCTCGCGCACCCGGACGGCCGCATCCGCGACGGCCGCCCGCATCGGCAGGTTTGTCACGACTTCGCTCGAGATCCTGAGCGCCTCGAGCACCGGCACCGTGCTCGAGGTGAGCGTGCTCAGCGTGCGGGCAAATCGCGCCGTGTTGCTGCCGCGCACGATCTTGCCGATCAGCGGCAGCCGCAGCAGGAAACCGTGCCAGCGCCGGAGATTCGACTCGACGCGCAGCCAGCGACTGAATAGGTAGCCCGCCGCAGCGATCCCCATCACGAGCCAGACGCCATATTCGCGCATGAAGTCGCTGCCGGTGATCAGCAGTTGCGTGAGCAGCGGCAACTGCGCGTCGCTGGTGCGGAACACGTCGACCACCTTCGGCACGACCGACACGAGCAGGAAGAACACGATCGCGACGCAGACGACGAACAGCATCACCGGGTAGAGCATTGCGGTCAGCGTCCGGCTGCGCATCTGCTGCCGGTTGTCGGTGTAGTCCGCGAGGCGCTCGAGGACCGCGTCGAGGTGCCCGGACTGCTCGCTGGCCGCCACGGTGGCCCGATAGATCTCGGGGAACGAGCCCGGGAAATCGGCGAGGCCGTCGGCGAGCGTGTGACCTTCCATGACCTTGGAGCGCACGCCGAGCATGATGCTGTGCACTCGCGGCTTGTCGGTCTGCTGCGAGACGGCGAGCAGCGCTTCCTCGAGCGGCAGGCCCGACTTCACCAGCGTCGCGAGCTGGCGCGTCACCAGCGCGAGGTCGGCGGCGCTCAGGCCGCGCTGGAAGCGGAATTTGAAGCTGCGCCGCGCCGATCGGTCGTCCTGCTCGACGACTTCACGCACCTCGACCGGCAGCAGGGCCTGCTCGCGCAGCAGCTGGCGCACGTGGCGGGCCGTGTCGCCCTCGATGACGCCCTTGCGATCGCGGCCGGCGGCATCGACCGCGACGTACTCGAACGCACCCATGGGTCAGTCCTCGCGCGTGACCTTGAGCACTTCCTCGATCGTCGTGACGCCCGCCAGCACCTTGGCGCGGCCGTCGTCACGGATGCCCGGGGTCCGCATCCGGGCGTAGCGTTCGAGTTCGAGCTCCGAGGCCCCGTCGTGGATCATCGCGCGCATGTGCTCGTCGATCAGCACCAGCTCATAGATGCCGGTACGGCCGCGGTAGCCGCCCGAAGGGTCGCGCGGACCCGGCCGGTACAGGGTCGGGGAGGGCGCGTCGTCCGGCAGGTTGAGCAGCCGGCGCTCGTACTCGCCGGCCGTGTACGCCTCGCGGGTGGCGGGATTCAGCACGCGCACGAGGCGCTGCGCCAGCACGCCCACCATGCTCGAGGACAGCAGGAACGGTTCGATGCCCATATCGCGCAATCGCGTGACGGCGCCGGTCGCGGTATTCGTGTGCAACGTCGAGAGAACCAGGTGACCGGTCAAGCTTGCCTGGACTGCGATCTGCGCGGTCTCGAGGTCGCGGATTTCGCCGACCATCACGACGTCCGGGTCCTGGCGCAGGATGGCGCGCAGCCCGCGCGCGAACGTCATCTCGACGCGGCTGTTCACCTGCGTCTGGCCGATGCCGTCGATGTAGTACTCGATCGGGTCCTCGACCGTCATGATGTTGCGGGTGCGGTCGTTGATCCGGTCGAGCGCGGCGTACAGCGTGGTCGTCTTGCCCGATCCGGTCGGGCCCGTCACGAGCAGGATGCCGTTCGGCTTGTGGATCAGCTCGTCGATCAGGCCCTGGGTCACCGTGTCCATGCCGAGCGAACCGAGGTCGAGGCGTCCCGCCTGCTTGTCGAGCAGGCGCAGCACGACGCGCTCGCCATGACCGGCGGGAATCGTCGAGACGCGGACGTCCACGGCGCGGCCTGCGACGCGTAGCGAGATGCGGCCGTCCTGCGGCAGGCGCTTCTCGGCGATGTCGAGCCGCGACATGACCTTGATGCGCGAGACGATCAGAGGCGCCACGGCGCGCTTGGTCTGCAGCACCTCGCGCAGCACCCCGTCCACCCGGAAGCGGATCACCAGCCGGTTCTCGAACGGCTCGATGTGGATGTCGGACGCGTTTTCCTTGACTGACTGCGTCAGCAGCGCATTGATCAGGCGGATGACCGGTGCCTCGTCCTCGCTCTCGAGCAGGTCGGATGGCTCGGGGATCTCCTGCGCGAGGCTGCCGAGGTCGGTGTCCTCCTCGAGCCCGCCCATTGCGTCCATGGCCGCATTCGAGCCGCCCTCGTAGGCCTGCCGCAGCAGCATCTCAAACCGTTCCGCGTCGACGCGCTCGACCACGATCGGCCGGCGCAGGTGCCGGCGCACCTCGGCCAGAGCCAGCGGCGAGGCGCCTGCACGCAGCACGACGTCGGCCGATTCATCCGACAGCCCCCGGACAAGCACGCCGTGGCGCTTTGCGAACGTGAACGGCAGCGGGCGCGTCGGCTCGGCGACCCGTCCGGCCGCAGCGATAATGGCTTCGTCGGTCGCCGCCGTGCTCACGGCTGCGTGCCTGCCTCGGGCGGCGCCGTGTCGGCCCTCCCGAATGGCGTCGTCGTCGTGACGGGCGGCGGCGCGGGCTCGGCCGCTGGCGCAGCCGCCGGGGCCGCAGGCTGCCGCACCGGGTTCAGGTACTCGGGCGAGACCAGATCATCGAGAGCCGGCAGCGTCGGTTGCCGCTCCGTTGGCATCAGCGGCACCTTGCCGTTGTTCCGGTTCAGCTGCTGCTCGCGCAGGTAGTTGTACTTCGCGTTCGTCTCGATGGCCGCATCCGTGCCATCGCGGATGATGCGCGGGCGGATGAACACCATCAGGTTGGTCTTGACCTTGTCCACGCTGCGCGTCTTGAACAATTCGCCGAGCAGCGGAATCGCGCCGAGGAAGGGCACCTGCGCCTTGCTCTCGCGCAGTTCCTCGGAGATCAGGCCGCCGAGCACAAGGATGCCGCCGTCCTCGACCAGTACGTTGGTCGTGATCGTGCGCTTGTTCGTGATCAGGTCCACGGCCACTTGCGCGCTCGCGGCGATGTTCGAGGCCTCCTGCGAGATCTTGAGCAGCACCGAGTCGCCCTCGTTGATCTGCGGCGTAATCTTGAGGATGTTGCCGACTTCCTGGCGGTTGATCGTCTGGAACGGGTTCACCTGGCCGTTGTTGCCACCGGAGATGCCCTGGCTCGTGTACTGGCCGGTCACGAAAGGCACTTCCTGCGCGATCTTGATCTCCGCCTCCTCATTGTCCAGCGTGACGATCGACGGCGTGGCGATGATGTTGGTATTGCCGATGCCGTTCAGTGCGCGAATCAATGCGGCCCAGCTCGTCCCGGTGCTCGCGATCTGGCCGAGGCCGAGCGTGAGTCCACTCGGCAGGCTCGTGACGCTATCCGGGTTCAGGACGCCCTGCAGGATCTGGCCGATTCCGGTGCCATCGACCGGCTGCACGAAGCCGCCGGCGGGCAACGTGTTGCCCTCCGCATCGCGATCGAGGATCAACCAGTTGATGCCGAGGTCCATTGCCTTGTCGGCCGACATCTCGACCAGGATCGCCTCGACCAGCACCTGGGCGCGCCGGATATCGAGCCGGTCCACGATCGACATGACCGAGCGCATGACCTTCGGCGGCGCGGTGACGACCAGCGCATTGGTGTTCGGTTCGGCCCAGATCGTGACGCCTTTGTCGCCACCGCCGCTCGCGATCGGCGGCGCGCCGCCCGGAGCGCCCCCGGGGGCCGCGGCCGCGCTGATCCCCTGGATCTGCTCGCGCAGCTTCTGCGAGATCTTCTCGGCGTCCGCGTAGCGCAGGTAACGCACCTGCGTGTCGCCGCCCGACTCGAGCGGCGTGTCGAGGTGCGTGATCAGGGTCTTTAGCCGCAGCCGCTGCGACGCTTCGCCGCTCACCAGCACGCTGTTGGTGCGGTCGTCGGCAACCATCTTGACGGTCGGCATGCCGCCGCCTTCGGCGGCCGCGCTCGTGTACAGGGTGTTGACGATACGCACGACCTCGGAGGCGCTCGCGTGCTGCATCGGGATCACGTCGATGTTCTCGTCGCCGGTCTGGTCGATGCGCTGGATGATGCGCATCATGCGGTTCACGTTCGAGGCGCGATCCGAGATGATCAGCATGTTCGAGGCTGGATACGCCGCCAGGTGTCCGTACTGCGGGATCAGCGGCCGCAGGATCGGCACGAGCTGGGCGGCGCTCACGTTCTTGACGGCCACCACTTGTGTGACGATTTCGTCCGAGGAGTCGCTGACGCTCGACGGCAGGTCGTTGGCCGGCACCTGCCGCGCATTGGCGTCGGGGATGATCTTGATCACGTCGCCCGAGGGCACCGCGACGAAACCGTGCACCTGCAGGATCGACAGGAAGGCCTCGTAGAACGCAGCGGGGGACATGGGCGTCGAGGAAAGCATCGTGACCTGGGCGCGCACCCGCGGATCGACGATGAAGTTCTTGCCCGTCACCGCGCTCACGGCCTCGATGATCTGGCCGAGATCCGCATCCTTGTAATTCGGCGTGATGGCACCCTGCGTCTGGCCGGGCGCAGCCGCCGGCAGCGCGAGCGCCAGGCTCGCGACGAGCGCTGCGCCCGCCATCTTGAGCACCACGCGATCGAGCAGCTTGAATTTCATGGTCACTCCGCTGTATCCGGGTTCACGGCGGCCTCGGGGATTTCGCTCACCGGTATGGCTTCGGGCAGGGCCGCCGCGGCGGCCGCCTCGGCGGACACCAGGGCGTTGTTGATATTGATCTGCGTGGCCTGGCCGTTGCGCTCCACCGTGACCGTGACCTCGCTCGCGCTGTTCATCGACTGCATGATCTCCATGCCCCGCGCCGGATCGTCGAGCGGCGTGCCATTGATCGCCGTGACCAGGTCGCCGGGCATCAGGCCGAGCTTGGAGAACTGCTGCCGGTTGCGTCCCGGATAGACCCGGTAGCCCCGCTGCTGCCCATTCGCGAACACCGGTTGCGGGCGGATGATTTCCGTGATCGCCCCCGGATTCTGCGCGGCGAGTTCCTGCAGGCGTTGACCGAGCATCGGGTTCGCCTGCGGCAGCGGTGCCGCGGCCGCGACGCCGCCACCGGTGAACTTCTTCGGCAGCAGCAGCGCCTCGAGCTTGCCGCCCCGGTCGAGGATCACCCGGTCCGGATAGACGGAATGCAGCTTGGTGCCTCCGGTGATGGTCTTGCCGACGGCGTAGACTCGCGCCGTGGGCGCGCTTTCGCCGACGATCGCAAAACCCTGCTGGGGGTCGGCATGGGCAATGGTCCCTACGAGGACGAGGTTCATCTGGGTCGCGGCCACGCGGGTCGGGTCCGTTTCCGCCGAACCCGATGCGCCGGCGACACCGAACAGGTGGGCGTTGACGATACCGTCCACGTCCAGCGTCGGGCCCTGCTGGGCTGCAGGCACATCGGCCGGTCCGCCCGAAACGGTGGCCGGTGCCGGCCGGGCCCCGAGCAACGTCCAGACGAGCTGGACGGCCTGCCAGGCCAGCAGCACGACCAGCACCGCCGACACCCAGAATGGCAGGGACGTCAGCCACGCTGGAGATCCGGTGCCGCGGGCGACCGATTTGAGGCGATTCAGGCTGTTGGGCAGCTGCATTTAGGAGGCAGGCAGATCCGTCCGGCGGTGGGGAGCCGGTGCTGCGGCATGATACGGACTTGCGGGACGCCGCCTCAAGACAATCGCGCAATTATCGGATCCAGCGACCGGTCCACGAACTCGGGGGCGGCGCTTGTCAGGGGCCGGGTGTGGCCCTATATAGGCATGGCGGGAGCGACGGCAGGACATGAGCGACGAACAGATCCAGCAGGGCCACGGCCTGGTGGTGGAGGAGGCGCAGCCGCAGACCAAGCGGCCGCCGCTCTATCAGGTCGTCCTGTTGAACGACGATTTCACGCCGATGGAGTTCGTGGTGGACGTGCTCGAGCACATTTTCGGCATGGACCGCACGACGGCGACCCGGGTTATGCTCGAGGTCCACACCCGCGGCAAGGGCGTTTGCGGCGTTTTCACCTACGAGATCGCCGAGACCAAGGTGGCGCAGGTGACGACCTACGCCCGGCAGCACCAGCATCCACTCCTGTGCACGATGGAAGAGGCCTGAAGCCGTGTTGAGCAGCGAACTCGAGATCTGCCTGAACGACGCCTTCCAGTCGGCCCGGGAGGCGCGCCACGAATTCATGACGGTCGAGCACCTGCTGCTCGCCATCATCGACACGCCAAAGGTGCGCGAGATCCTGCGCGCCTGCGGAGCCGATGCGACCCGTCTGCGCAAGGAACTCGCCGAGTTCATCGAGCAGACCACGCCCCGGCTCAAGCAGGACGACGACCGCGAGGTGCAGCCGACGCTGGGCTTCCAGCGCGTGCTGCAGCGCGCCGTGTTCCACGTGCAGTCGAGCGGCAAGAAAGAGGTCTCCGTCGCCAACGTGCTGGTGGCGATCTTCAGCGAAAAGCATTCGCACGCCGCGTATCTGCTGACACTGCAGGATGTGTCGCGCCTCGACGTCGTCAATTACATTTCCCACGGGCTGCCCAAGACGGGCGAAGATCGCGAGGCGCGTCCCGACGAGCCCGCGCAGGGCGAGGGCGAACGCGAGGGCGAGGGCAGCTCGGCGCTCGAGAAGTACGCGACCAACCTCAACCGGCTGGCCAGCGAGGGCCGCATCGATCCGTTGATCGGCCGCAAGCTCGAGATCGAGCGGACGATCGAGATCCTCTGCCGACGCCGTAAGAACAATCCCCTGTACGTCGGCGAGGCGGGCGTCGGCAAGACCGCGCTGGTCGAAGGCCTCGCGCGGCTGATCGTCGAGGGCGCCGTCCCCGAAGTGCTCGCCGGCAGCACGGTCTTCTCGCTCGACCTCGGTTCGCTGATCGCGGGCACCAAGTACCGGGGCGACTTCGAGAAGCGCCTGAAGGGCGTGCTCGCGGAACTGAAGAAGCTGCCGGGCGCGATCCTGTTCATCGACGAGATCCACACGGTCATCGGCGCGGGCGCCGCGTCGGGCGGCGTCATGGATGCCTCGAACCTGATCAAGCCCGCGCTCGCCAACGGCGAGCTGCGCTGCATCGGTTCGACGACCTACCAGGAGTACCGAGGCATCTTCGAGAAGGACCACGCGCTGACCCGACGTTTCCAGAAGATCGACATCGTCGAACCGACGGTCGCGGAGACCATCGAGATCCTGCGCGGACTGCGACCGAAGTTCGAGGAGCACCACGGCATCCGCTACGCCGACGAGGCGCTGCAGGCTGCGGCCGAGCTCTCGGCCCGCCACATCAACGACCGGCACCTGCCCGACAAGGCGATCGACGTGATTGACGAGGCAGGCGCGCGCCAGCGCGTCCGGCCGGCCGCCGAGCGTGACGCAGTCGTCACAGTCAAGCACATCGAGGACATCGTCGCGCGCATGGCGCGCATTCCGCCGAAGACCGTCTCGTCGAGCGACCGGGACGTGCTGCGCAACCTCGAGCGCAACCTCAAGCTCGTGATCTACGGGCAGGACAAGGCGATCGAAACACTGTCCTCGGCGATCAAGATGTCTCGCTCCGGGCTCGGCGACCAGCACAAGCCGGTGGGCTCGTTCCTGTTCGCGGGCCCCACCGGCGTTGGCAAGACCGAAGTCACGCGCCAGCTGGCCGCCTCGCTCGGCGTCGAGCTCGTGCGCTTCGACATGTCGGAATACATGGAGCGCCACACCGTCTCGCGGCTGATCGGCGCGCCGCCGGGCTACGTGGGCTTCGACCAGGGCGGGCTGCTCACCGAGGCCATCACCAAGAACCCGCACTGCGTGCTGCTGCTCGACGAGATCGAGAAAGCGCACCCGGATGTCTTCAACCTGCTGCTGCAGGTCATGGACCACGGCACGCTGACCGACAACAACGGTCGCAAGGCCGATTTCCGCCACGTCGTGATCGTCATGACGACGAACGCCGGCGCCGCGGAGATGAGCCGCGCGTCGATCGGTTTCGTCGCCTCCGACAACGCGCCCGACGGCATGGAGGCGATCCGGCGGCTCTTCTCGCCGGAGTTCCGCAATCGGCTCGACGCCATCGTGCAGTTCGAGGCGCTCGACGAGCGGACGATCCAGCGCGTCGTGGACAAGCTCATCGTCGAGGTCGAGGCCCAGCTCGAGAACAAGGGCGTGGCGCTGCACGTCGAAGACGACGCGCGGGCCTGGATCGCGAAGCGCGGCTACGACCCGAAGATGGGCGCCCGGCCGATGGCGCGCGTGATCCAGGAGCACATCAAGCGGCCGCTGGCCGAGGAACTGCTGTTCGGGCAGCTGGAAAAGGGCGGCCAGGCGTTCGTCCGGGTCGGTCCGGACGGCGAGATCAAGATCGAGACGCGGTCGGCGGAGGAGCCCGCCTTGCTCGAATGAGGAAGCGGATAGCGGATAGCGGAAAGCAAGAAGGCCGGCATTGCCGGCCTTTCTTCTCACGATCCGCTATCCGCTATTCCCTATCCGCTACCTGCCGCGGTAAACGATCCGCCCTTTGGTCAGGTCGTACGGCGTCATCTCGACGGTGACGCTGTCACCGGTGAGGATCCGGATGTAATTCTTGCGCATCTTGCCCGAGATGTGCGCGGTCACGACGTGACCGTTCTGCAGCTGGACCCGGAAGGTCGTGTTCGGCAGGGTTTCGACCACCCGGCCTTCCATCTGAATTGCGTCTTCCTTCGCCATGCACCCTCTCAGCGGCCCTACGAGCCGCGCGAATTCTGCATAAACGCTTGCTGCAATGCAATTCAGGCTTTACGCCACGCGGCGCCGGGCTGCGATTCCCGGGTCGCGGCGACGAGTTCGCGCATGAATTCGCGGCGCGGAACGCTGCGGGCGCCGAGGCTGCGCAAATGCTCGCTGTCGACCTGGCAGTCGATCAAGCGGACATTCTGCGCAAGCGAGGCCTGCACCAGGGCGTGCAGCGCGACCTTCGAGGCGTCGCGGGCCACGCTGAACATCGATTCCCCGAAGAACACCCGCCCGAGCGCGACCCCGTAGAGCCCGCCCACCAGTTGATCCCCCTCCCAGGTCTCGAACGAGTGAGCGTAGTCGAGTTCGTGGAGGCGCCGGTAGGCGGCGCGCATCTGCGGCGAGATCCAGGTGCCCTCGGGACGCAACGCCGGGTCGGCGCAGCGCTCCATGACCTGCTCGAAGGCCTGGTCGACGGTCGTGCGGAAGCCCCGGTTGCGCAGCGTCTTGCCCAGGCTGCGCGAGACTTTGAACTCGCCGGGATAGAGCACGGTGCGTGGATCCGGTGACCACCAGAGAATCGGCTGCCCGGCCGAGAACCACGGGAAAATGCCGCGCCGATAGGCCTCCAGCAGCCGCTCGACGGACAGGTCGCCGCCGACGCAGAGCAGTCCATTCGGCTCCTGCAGTGCCTCTTCGACCGGCGGAAACGCCTCGGGCGGGTGCTCGGGTCGCAGCCACGGAATCACGACGCAGGTCCCCGCTGGAACGGCAGGTGCCGTTTCGCGTCCGCGATGTACTCGTCCACGGCGGCGCGCTCGCGCTCGAGATAGCGCGCCACGGCGGTCCGGAATCCTTCGTGCGCCAGCCAGTGGGCCGACGAGGTGGCGGTCGGTTCGAAGCCGCGCGCAAGCTTGTGTTCGCCCTGCGTGCCCGGGTCGAACGTCTCGAGTCCGTGCTCGATGCAGTGCTCGATGCCCTGGTAGTAGCAGGCCTCGAAATGCAGGCAGTCTTCGTGCGCGGCCGCGCCCCAGTAGCGCCCATACAGCGAGCCGCCGCCCTGGAAAAAAACGGCCGCTGCGATCGCTTCGCCCTCGCGCTCGGCCAGCTTCACGGTGATCGCGCCCGGCATGCGCTGCGCGACCCGCTCGAGAAACTCCGCGCTCAGGTAATGCGCATTGCCGTGGCGCAGGAAGGTTCGCTCCGTGAACGCGAAAATCGTGCGCCACAGCGCGCCCGGGACCTCGTGGCCCGCGAGGCTGCGGAACTCGACGCCGGATTCGGCGACGCGCCGCCGCTCGCGCCGCGCCTTCTTGCGCTTGTCCGCGCGGAAGGCGTCCAGGAAATCCTCGAAGTCGCGATAGCCACGGTTGCGCCACAGGAAACGGCAGTCGTGCCGGCGCAGGAATCCTTCCGCTTCGAGCGCGGCCTGGTCCTCCGCGGTCGTGAAGTTCACGTGCGCGCCCGACATGTGCGCGCGCTCGGCGGTGTCGCGCAGCAGGCTGGCCAGCGCCGCACGCGTGTCGGCGGCGTCGCCGCCGTGGCGGGCCAGCAGTCGAGGCCCGGTGACGGGTGTAAATGGGATAGCCGACAGTTGCTTCGGGTAGTAGCCGAGGCCCGCGCGCGCGTACGACTGCGCCCAGCTCCAATCGAAGATGAACTCGCCCCACGAGTGCGCCTTCGCGTAGCGCGGCACGGCACCGACCAGCGCGCCAGCGTCATCCCGCAGCACGACGTGCTGGGGCTCCCAGCCCGTGTCGCCGCCAACGCAGCCGCAGGATTCGAGCGCCTCGAGGAACGCGTGGCTCAGGAACGGGTTGTCGCCGGTGTCGAGCGCATCCCAGTCCGCCGCAGGGATCTGCGCGAGGCGTCCGACATGGTCCGCGTGCAGACGCATCGGAGCGCGGGCGCGTTTAGTGGGCGGCGTCGAGCTGCTCGAGATACTTGTCCGCGTCGAGCGCCGCCATGCAGCCCGTACCTGCCGAGGTGACCGCCTGGCGATAGACGTGGTCCGCCACGTCGCCGGCCGCAAACACGCCCGGCACGCTCGTCGCCGTCGCGTTGCCGTCGATGCCGGAGCGCACGACGATGTAGCCGCCCTTCATCTCGAGCTGGTCCGCAAAGATCTCGGTGTTCGGCGTGTGGCCCACGGCGATGAACACGCCCGCGACCTTGATGTCTTGCGTCGCGCCGCCGTCGGTCGCCTCGATGCGCAGTCCCGTGACGCCGGTGTCGTCGCCGAGCACGTCCTGCACCGTGTGGTTCCAGACGATGTCGACCACGCCGGCCTTCTGTCGTTCGAACAGGCGGTCCTGAAGGATCTTCTCCGACCGCAGCTTGTCGCGGCGGTGCACGAGCGTGACGTGCGAGGCGATGTTCGCGAGATACAATGCTTCCTCGACGGCCGTGTTGCCGCCGCCAATGACGGCGACGCGCTGTCCGCGGAAGAAGAATCCGTCGCAGGTCGCGCAGGCTGAGACGCCGCGGCCGCGGAAGGCCTGCTCCGAATCGAGCCCGAGGTAGCGCGCGCTGGCGCCGGTCGCAATGATCAGCGCATCGCAGGTGTAATCGCCGCGATCGCCCTTCAGCAGCAACGGCCGGCGCGAGAAGTCCACCTCATTGACGTGGTCCATGACGATCTCGGTGTCGAAGCGCTCGGCGTGCTCGCGCATGCGCTCCATCAGGCCCGGGCCGGTCAGTCCGTGCGGGTCGCCCGGCCAGTTGTCGACCTCGGTCGTGGTCATCAACTGGCCGCCTTGCTCCATTCCGGTCAGCAGCAACGGCTTGCGATTGGCGCGCGCGGCATAGACCGCGGCCGCGTAGCCGGAGGGCCCTGAACCAAGGATGATCAATCGCGAGTGTCGGGGGGCGCTCATGTATACTTCCCGGCAGCCATGCTGCGTTGCGTCCGAAGGGGGCGCGGCATGGTAAGCAACTACCCGCCGGACGGCAAAGCTCGCGCTTGCCCACATCCTCCGGCCGGCCGCCCCGTTTTCGTCGACGTCCCGCTTCAATGCGGGTAATCATTTAAACTTCAGATGATTACGAGGAAGTCTTGAGCTTTCAGGTGACTACTGGTGGCTAGAGCAGAAGTAAAACGCGGTCCGTCGGCGCAGGCGGCCATCGTCGCGCGCGGCCTGCGGGAAAGTGCGTTGTGGATCTTCGGCGCGCTCGCGCTGATCCTGTTCGTCGCGCTGGCGAGCTACGACCGGGCCGACCCGGCGTTTTCATCCACCGGACAGGATGGGCCGGTCACGAACCTGATCGGGCCGTTCGGCGCCTGGCTGTCGGACCTCTTCTTCGTGCTGTTCGGGGCGCCCGCGTTCCTGTTTCCGGTGATGCTCGGGCTCGCGGGGTGGGTGTTCTACCGGGAGCGCACCAGCCGCGAGCCGATCGATCGTCGCGCACTCGGGATGCGCGGCGCCGGGTTCGCGCTGGCGCTCGCGACCAGTTGCGGCCTCGCGACGCTGCATTTCTCGGGTGCCTCGTTTCCGAACACCGCGGGCGGTGTGCTCGGCGCGCTGCTCGGCGATGGCCTCGATGCCGCGCTCGGCTTCCTCGGTGCAACGTTGCTGCTGCTCGCGGTCTGGCTGGGCTCGGTGGCGCTGTTCACCGGGATTTCCTGGCTCGAGATCATGGACCGGGTCGGGCAGGGCGTGCTCGCCGCGATCAGCTGGGTCCGCGACCGCGCCTCGACGGCGCGGGACGTTAAGGCGGGCCGCGAGGTCAAGCAGGCCCGGCAGGAAGTTGTCCGCGAGGAACAGAAGAAGGCCGCGGAGCGCAAGCCGCCGAAGATCGAGGCCGCGGCGCCGAAGGTCGAGAAGAGCGAGCGAGTCGAGAAGGAAAAGCAGGTGCCGATGTTCGAGAAGCCGGGTACCACGGCCCTGCCGGCGCTCTCGCTGCTCGACGACCCGCCGCCGCGGGTGGGCGGCTATTCCGCCGAGGCGCTCGAGGCGATGTCGCGGCTCGTCGAACTGAAGCTGCGCGATTTCGGCGTGGAGGCCGAGGTCGTCGAAGTGCATCCGGGCCCGGTCATCACGCGCTTCGAGCTGCGGCCCGCGCCGGGCGTCAAGGTGGCCCAGATCTCGAACCTCGCGAAGGACCTTGCTCGCGCGCTCTCGGCGATCAGCGTCCGCGTCGTCGAGATCATCCCGGGCAAGTCGACGATGGGCCTCGAGATCCCGAACGAGACGCGCGAGATGGTCACGCTCGGCGAGATCATCAAGTCGAAGGCCTACGACGAGATGGCTTCGCCGCTGGCGCTGGTGCTCGGCAAGGATATCGGCGGCAACCCGGTCGTTGCCGACCTCTCGCGGATGCCGCACCTGCTCGTGGGCGGTACCACGGGTTCCGGCAAGTCGACCGCAGTCAATGCGATGGTGCTGTCGCTGCTCTACAAGAGCACGCCCGAGCACGTGCGCCTGATCATGATCGACCCGAAGATGCTGGAACTCTCGGTGTACGAGGGCATTCCGCACCTGCTCGCGCCGGTCGTCACGGACATGAAGCAGGCGGCCAATGCGCTGCGCTGGTGCGTCGCCGAAATGGAACGCCGCTACCAGTTGATGGCGTTCGCCGGCGTGCGTAACCTCGCGGGTTACAACCGCAAGGTCAAGGAATCGGCCGAAGCCGGCAAGCCGCTGAAGGACCCGATCGAGATGAAGCGGCTGTCGCCCGGTGGCGATCCGGACACGGTGCCGGAACTCGAGCCATTGCCGAACATCGTCGTCATCGTCGACGAACTCGCCGACATGATGATGATCGTCGGCAAGAAGGTCGAAGAGCTGATCGCGCGGCTCGCGCAGAAGGCTCGCGCATCGGGCATCCACCTGATCCTCGCCACGCAGCGCCCGTCGGTGGACGTCATCACCGGCCTCATCAAGGCGAACATCCCGACGCGCATCGCGTTCCAGGTTTCGGCGAAGGTGGACTCGCGCACGATCCTCGACCAGAGCGGCGCGGAAAGCCTGCTCGGTCACGGTGACATGCTGTTCCTGCAGCCGGGCACGTCGCATCCGGTGCGCGTCCACGGCGCATTCGTCTCGGACCAGGAGGTGCACAAGGTTGCATCCATGCTGCGGCAGTACAGCGCGCCGGTGTACATCGACGAGGTCCTCGACGGTCCGTCGATGCCGATTCCCGGGCTGCCGGGCGAGGAGGGCGCGGGCGGCGAAGGCGGCGAGGGTGATCCGGAGCAGGATCCGCTCTACGACGAGGCTGTGCGGATCGTCACCGAGAGCCGCAAGGCGTCGATTTCCGGGGTGCAGCGGCGCCTCAAGATCGGCTATAACCGCGCCGCGCGGATGATCGAGGCGATGGAAGCTGTCGGGCTCGTCGGGCCGCTGCAATCGAATGGCAGTCGCGAAGTGCTTGCTCCGCCGCCGCCCGAGTCCGACTGACGTGACGACGCTTTTCCAGCGCTGGATCGGCGCATTGCTGCTCTGCGCCGTGGTCCCGGCCGGGGCCGCCCAGGCCGCGGAGGATTCGCTCGCGCGTGTCGAGGTCTATCTCGGCTCGCTGAAGACGCTTGCAGCGGAGTTTGCGCAGGTCGTCCGCAATCGCGACGGCGACATCGTCGAACGCGCCTCGGGCACGCTGTCGCTGTCGCGCCCCAATCGTTTCCGCTGGGATTACCGCGAACCGTACCAGCAGACGATCGTGGCCGACGGCAGCCGGCTCTGGCTGTACGACAGCGACCTGGAGCAGGTGACGGTGCGGACCCTCGAGTCGGGCCTCGGCTCGACGCCGGCGATGCTGCTCTCCGGCGACGGCGACGTGCGCGACGCGTTCGAAGCGCTTCCGGTCGAGCGCAAGGGCGAGTGGACCTGGGCGAGGTTACGCCCGAAGCAGGGCGACTCGGACTTCGAGCAGGTCAGCCTGGCGTTCGACGCGCGCGGCGAACTGGTGGCGATGGAACTTCGCGACAAGCTCGGCCAGGCCACGTTGATCGAGTTGGGTGCCGTGCGACGCAACCTGCCGCTTGGCGGCGAGTTGTTCCGTTTCGAGCCACCGGCCGGCGCCGACGTCATCGGGCGCGCCGCGCCCTGAGCCGGGATGTTGCCGCTCGTGTATACGCCGGCCTGGCTTGCTGCGAGCGTCGTGCTGATCGTGGCCATGATCTACGGCAGCCTGGGTACAGGTTCCTCACTGCCTTCGCCGGGTGAATTCGACAAGCTGGCGCATTTCGGCGCGTATCTGTTCCTCGCCGTCTGGTTTACCGGACTCGTCGCTCGTACGCACTACTGGAAAGTCGTGCTGGCGCTGGTTGGTTTCGGGCTCGCGATGGAAGTTCTCCAGCAGCTGATGCAGCGCGGCCGCTACGGCGACCCGTTCGACATGGCCGCGAACGCGCTCGGCGTCGCGGCTGGCCTGTCGCTGGCCTTGTGGCAGACGGGCGGCTGGGCGAGATGGATCGAGGCATGGCTGGCACGGCAACGGACCTGACGCCGCGCGAGACCGGCTGGCGTCCACTCGCGGATCGCATGCGACCCGCGTCCCTCGACGACTTTGTTGGGCAGTCGCACCTGCTCGCGCCCGGCAAGCCGCTGCGCCGCCTGCTGGAAGGGCGCAGCTTGCATTCGATGCTGCTCTGGGGCCCGCCGGGCACCGGCAAAACGACGCTGGCACGACTGGTCGCGCGAACCTGCGACGCGGAATTCGTGGCGCTGTCCGCCGTGATGGCGGGGGTCAAGGACGTCCGTGCGGCGGTCGAGCAGGCGCAGGTCCTGCGGCGGGAGCGCGCCCGACAGACGGTGCTTTTCCTCGACGAGGTGCATCGCTTCAACAAGTCGCAGCAGGACGCGTTCCTGCCGTATGTCGAGGACGGCACGGTCTGCTTCATCGGCGCCACGACGGAGAATCCGTCGTTCGAGATCAATGGCGCCTTGCTGTCGCGGGCGCGGGTCTACGTGCTGCGCTCGCTGACGGCGGACGACATCCGGCAGGTGCTGCAGCGCGCCGCGGGGCGTGAGACTGCGGCGCGCGGCGAGGCCATCGACCTGCGGCCCGAGGCGCTCGAGACCCTGGTGCGTGCCGCGGATGGCGATGCGCGTCGTGCGCTCAACCTGCTCGAAGTCGCGTTGGATCTCGCGCGCGCGAGCGACGGTACCATCACGGAAACGATCGCCTCCGAGGTTTCGGCGGGCGGCTACCGGCGCTTCGACAAGAAGGGCGAGCAGTTCTACGACCAGATTTCGGCGCTGCACAAGGCGGTGCGCGGCACCGACCCGGACGCGGCACTGTACTGGCTCTGCCGGATGCTCGACGGCGGCTGCGATCCGCGCTACGTGGCGCGACGCGTGCTGCGAATGGCGTCCGAAGATATTGGCAATGCCGATCCGCGCGCGTTGGCACTTGCGCTGCAGGCCTGCGAGACGTACGAGCGCCTCGGCAGCCCGGAAGGCGAGCTCGCCATCGCCCAGGCCGTCGTGTTCATGGCCTGCGCGGCCAAGAGCAATGCGGTCTACGTCGCGTTCGGCGCGGCGATGAACGATGCGCAGCGCCTAGGCACGCTCGAGGTGCCGCTGCACCTGCGCAATGCCCCGACCGGTCTCATGAAGGGCCTCGGATACGGCAAGGGCTACCGCTATGCCCACGACGAGCCCGAAGGCTACGCTGCCGGCGAGAAATTCTTTCCGGACGAAATGCCGCCCGCGCGCTATTACGAGCCCGTCGAGCGCGGCCTCGAGATCCGGATCCGCGAGGCGCTCGAACGCTTTCGCTCGCTCTCCCGCCCCGGCGGGAAAGGGCCGGGATGAGGGTTCGTCCCGCTTCTTCTACAATCCCGCCGTTTCCCCGCACCCCATTTCGCCAGGTTCCCGCCATGCTCGACGCCAAGCTCCTGCGCACCGATCTCGAATCGATCGCCCGCAACCTCGCCCGCCGCGGGTTCACGCTGGACGTCGATCACTTCCGCGCGCTCGAGGAGCGGCGCAAGGCCGCGCAGGTCGCCGCCGACGAGACCCGCGCCGCGCGCAATGCGCATGCGAAGAAGGTCGGCATGGCGAAAGGGAAGGGCGAGGATATTACCGCGTTGCTCGCCGAGGGCGAGGCGCTGGCCCGCAAGGTCGAGGGGCTCGATCAGGAGCAGGCCGCCGTCCAGGCTGAATTCGACGCGGTCATCCTTGGCCTGCCGAACCTGCTGCACGACAGCGTCCCGGACGGGCGCGACGAGACGGCCAACGTCGAGGTGCGTCGCTGGGGCACGCCGCGCGAGTTCGATTTCACGCCGCTCGATCACGTCGCGATCGGAGAGAAACTCGCGCTGGTCGACTTCGAGTCGGCGGGCCGTATCTCCGGCGCGCGCTTCGTCGTCTTGAAGGGTGGGATCGCGCGCCTGCAGCGCGCGCTGATCCAGTACATGCTCGACCTGCACACGAGCCAGCACGACTATACCGAGGTCTATGCGCCGTACCTCGTATCGCGACAGTCGCTGGTCGGCACGGGTCAGCTGCCGAAGTTCGAGGCCGACCTGTTCCGCGTGGTCGGCGGCGAGTCGGAGTACTTCCTGATCCCGACGGCCGAGGTGCCGGTCACGAACCTCGTCCGGGACGCGATCCTCGAGGCGAACACGTTGCCGCGCAGATACGTCGCGCACACGCCGTGCTTCCGCTCGGAAGCGGGCTCCTACGGCAAGGACACGCGCGGCATGATCCGCCAGCACCAGTTCGAGAAGGTCGAGCTGGTGCACATGGTGCGCCCGGAGGATTCCTACGCGGCGCTCGAGGAACTCACCGGTCACGCTGAAGCGGTGCTGCAGGGACTGGGATTGCCCTATCGCGTGGTGGCGCTGTGCGCCGGCGACGTGGGTTTTGGTGGTGCCAAGACCTACGACCTGGAGGTGTGGTTGCCCGGGCAGCAGAAGTACCGTGAAATTTCCTCCTGCAGCAACTACGAGGCGTTCCAGGCGCGGCGCATGCAGGCCCGCTGGCGCAATCCGGCGACTGGCAAGCCCGAGCCGTTGAACACGCTGAACGGTTCAGGCGTCGCTGCGGGCCGCGCGCTGGTCGCGGTGCTCGAGAACTACCAGCAGGCGGACGGCAGCGTGGCCGTGCCCGAAGTGCTGCGACCTTACATGGGCGGCGCGGAAGTCATCCGCGGATAGCCTACAATTCGCGCGACGGAGAGGTGGCAGAGCGGTTGAATGCACCGGTCTTGAAAACCGGCGTCCCCTCACGGGGATCGTGGGTTCGAATCCCACCCTCTCCGCCACTGAATTCCACAGATTGCGAGTTTCTCAACGTGTGGCAGAGGCGAAGAGCGAGAGTTTAGATTCGAGTGTCAAAAGGGATAGGGAGCTTACGGTCTGAAGAGAGCCGGCAGGTCAGGACCACTGAATCGTGCTCAAGTGTTGCATCTGCTGGAGAATTGGCAACCGCTCGCAGCCGCGCGCTTCTGTAGTATCGTTTTGGCTTGCCATGGAAGGCTCGGCGATCCCCACTAAACTGGACAGCTCAAATGAGGAAATCGTTCCTGGACTTCGCCCGGCCCCAGATCAGCGAGGAGGATATTGCTGAGGTCTTGGATACCTTACGGTCGGGGTGGATCACCAGCGGCCCCAAGGCCAGACGTTTCGAGGCTGAATTTGGGGCATTCGTCGATGCGCCCGCGGCGTTGGCGCTTAATTCATGCACCGCGGGCCTGCACGCTGCGCTCGTGACCGCAGGCATTGGACCGGGCGACGAGGTCGTTACGACTCCTATGACCTTCGCGGCGACGGTCAACGTGATTGAACAGTGTGGCGCGACCCCCGTTCTTGTTGACGTTGAGCCGGATACGCTGAATATCGATCCAGCCGCGGTCAGCGCAGCGCTCACGACCCGGACCAAGGCCATCATCGCGGTGCATTATGCCGGTCACCCGGCGGAGCTAGACGCGCTGCGCGAGATTGCTGGGCGGCGCGACCTGCTATTGCTGGAAGACGCCGCGCATGCTCTCCCGGCCCGCTACAAGGGCCAGCTGATCGGCTCTAGCGACAACCCCACATCATTCAGCTTCTACGCGACGAAAAACCTCACGACCGGCGAGGGCGGCATGCTCACTGCCTCACCGGAATTCGTGGCGCGAGCGCGCATCTTTTGTTCGCAGGGGGTCGACCGTACCACATGGGGCCGCGAGGAGCTCGGCCGTCGATGCCAGTACTCGGTAACGATGCCGGGCCTCAAGTACAACATGACTGACATCCATGCCAGCCTCGGACTCGGTCAGATCCGCAGGTTGCACGAGATGCAGGCTCGACGGAAGGAGTTGGTCGCCTACTATCGCAGCCTGCTGTCCAAGTTGGACGATCTCGAGATGCCCGCCGAGCGGCCGCACGTTGAGCACGCCTGGCATCTCTTCGTGCTTCGCCTGCGCGGCGCCCTGCGCGGCAAGCGAGATCTCTTCGCCCGGCGACTCTGGGAGCGAAACATCGGAACCTCGGTCCATTTCATCCCGATTCACATGCACCCGTATTATCGAGACAAGTACAAACTTGGAGCCAACGATTTTCCCGTGGCGTCCGACGCAGGTCAGCGAGTGTTGAGCCTGCCTTTGTACCCGGGCATGTCCATGCGAGACGCCGCGGATGTCGTCGAGGCCGTTCTGGACGTGGCGAGGGAGCTGTGCTCGTGATCCCGAAGCGCTGGATCGATCTGTTGATCACTGTCCCGGGCCTCGCAGCGGTGGCACCGGTCATGATCGTGGCCGCACTGATGGTCAAGTTCGGGGACGGAGGGCCGGTCTTCTTCCGGCAGACGCGCGTCGGTCGCGGCGGGCGACCCTTTGCGATCTGGAAATTCCGGACTTTCGTCTGCGCCGCCGAGGCGGCCGGACCGCCCATCACTATCGGCAGCGACCCACGCATCACGCGCACGGGGCAATACCTGCGCCGCTACAAGATCGATGAGCTCCCGCAGCTCTTCAATGTCCTGGCCGGTGACATGAGCTTGGTTGGGCCTCGTCCCGAGGTGCCGTGCATCGTCGCGACTTACGGTCCCGAGCAGCGCAAAGTGCTCGAATACCTGCCCGGAATCACCGATCCGGCGTCGATTGAATATCGGAACGAGGCCGAACTGCTTGGACGGAGCTCGGATCCCAGGCGCGAGTACCTCGAGAACATCCTGCCGCGCAAGCTCGCCATCAACCTTGACTACGCTTCACGCGCCGGCGCAATAAGCGACCTGAGGGTCATCCTGCGTACAGTATGCACGATCTTCACGAGGTAAATGCCTGTCCATTGCGCGTCCTTTTCGTAAGCCATTTTTTTCCGCCCGAGGAGCTGTCCATGGCTTTCCTCGTGCAAGAACTGGCTGATGCGACAGCAGCTCGCGGTCACGAGGTACACGTCCTGACCGGATATCCCAACTGGCCGGTCGGCAAGCCGATGGCGCCCTATTCGGCGTGGCGCCCTGTGAGCGAACGGATGGGCGGAGTGACAGTTCACCGGATACCATTCTTGGCGAGTCCGAATGGACCGCTATGGCGGCGCATGCTGGACTTCAAGAGCTTCGAACTCTCGGTGCGCATCTTCGGCCGGAGTCTCGAGCGTCCGGACGTGATCCACGTCCACGTTCCCCCCAACGAGGATGCTCTCGCGACAGCGGCTCTCGCAGAATACTTCGCCTGCCCGTTCGTGCTCCATGTTCAGGACGTCCAGCCGGACGGCGCCATCAAGATCGGGAGCCTGAAAAGCCAATTGGCCATCGCCATTTTGCGCCGGCAGGAGACTAGCGTTTATGAGCGCGCTGCACACGTCCTGGCGCTCGGCGTTGAGATGCGAACTCGCATCCTGCGAAAGGGCGTCGCCGCGACCAAGGTCAGCCTGTTGCCGAACTGGATCAACGCGCAGGCGATAGTCCCCATGGACCGCATGAACCCATTGCGGGCCGAGTGGGGAATTCCCGAAGACCGATTCGTGGCACTTTACGCCGGCACCTTTGGGCGGGTGCATGGGACTTCGCAATTAATCGATGCGGCGGAACAGCTGCGCATGGATACGAAGTTGATGTTCCTTCTGGTGGGACAGGGTCACGACTTCGAGCACATCCAAAGGCTGGCCGAGAGCCGAGGCCTCCGGAACGTGATGGTAAGGGAGTTCGTGCCGCGCGCGCGGCTCGCCGAGCTCCAGGCGATCGCCGACGTGTCACTCGTGACCCTGAGGTCCGGGCTCGGCAACATTTCGGTCCCGAGCAAGGTACTCGGCTACATGGCAGCAGGAAGGCCGGTCATAGGGCTCCTTGACTCCTCCAGCGATACCGCCGCCCTGCTGCGCAACGCAAAGTGCGGTGTTGTGCTTGAGCCCGGTGACGTCGTCGGTCTCGCTCGCGAGGTGCGCGCCCTCGCTGCCAATCCATCTCTCGCGCGGGAGTGGGGCCAGCGCGCACGGAAGCACGTGCTCGACCAACTTGACGCCCAAGTGGTCCTGGGACGCGGCGTCGAAATGCTCGAGACCGTTGCGCGGGGGCAGGCGGCTTTCCAGTGACGAAGTCAGCTGACGAGACCAGTCGACTTCAGAGTATTTATGAGGCGCGGCGTTATGACGTGGATCCCGCCTACTGTGATACCGACCCAGTCTACCTGCAGCGAGTGCAGAGCATTGAGCGCGCCGCGCTGCGGGTCCTTGCCCAGGTCGGGTTATCCAACCGCCTGGGCGAGCTCGACGTGCTCGACTTCGGGTGTGGCAACGGTAAATGGTTCGGCCGGTGGCTCGCTTGGGGGGCCATGCCCGAGCGACTGGTGGGTATTGACGCACGACCGGAGGCACTCGCGTTAGCGCGCCACCGGTTTCCGGTCTCGCGGTTTATTGAAAGTGATCCTTACCAACTGCCATTCGAAGACGAGCGTTTCGACGTTGTGTCCCAGAACATTGTGTTTTCTTCCATCCTCGATCGAGAGGGTCGCAGCACATGTGCGGACGAGCTCTGCCGCGTGCTGCGGCCAGGCGGCATTCTGCTGTGGTGTGATCTGGCCTTCAACAACCCCAAGAATCCGGACGTCAAGGCGGTCACCGTCCGAGAGCTGCGCACACTGTTCCCGCGCCTCGAACCGGTCAGGATCGATCGCCTCGTGCTGGCGCCACCGCTCGCCAGACAGGTCGTGCCGTCCTCCTGGCTGGCCGCTCAGATCCTGGAGCACACGCTACCATTCGTCCGAACACACCTGCACGCGGGGCTGCGCAAGCCCGCCCGCTGACCCGTCTTGCCAGCCTTGCGACCCCCGGTGGATGGAGGCGGTCGATAAGGTGATCGTCCTGGCCGACATCGAGGTGATGTATCGGCGGGCGAGGGCGCCGACGTTCCATGACCTCGGTGGACGCCGAGGAACGCGGTCTGTTGGACCACGGCGGTCGTGGCTGCCTCGAGCGCTGGCTGACCCATGCCCCCACGGTTGAACAGTTGAAATCGCACCTGGCGATCCTGAGCGAGTTGGCTCGCAGCCACGGGAACATGAGCGGCGACTTCGATGCCGATTCCGAGCAGCTGATGATTGCCTGGTGTCAGGACGTCGCGGATGCGGCGGGCGGCCTGCTGGGCCTGCGCTCGGCCCGCCACGATGCCGAGCACGCTGCCTTGAAGACCATTGTCGCTGCAGTCGACATCAGGAATGCCAAGCACTGGCGCGCGTTGCTGGCCCAACCATCCGGAGCCTGACGTGCCGCGCGGACAGCCTCCGCAACCCGTTTGGTCGCGTCCGGTCAGTCGACCTCTGGCTTCGACTCCAGCCGGCTGATGTCGAGCACCTTGCCGCGCACGCGCACGCGGCGCAGCTTGGACAGCATCTGCGTCGAGATGCTGGCCGGCAGACGCACCAGCGTGTGGTCGTCCCGGATGTCCACGGCGTTGATCTGCGACCCTGCGAGGTCCGCGGTGTGCGCGATGGCACCGACGATGTTCGCCGGTTGGACGCCATCGCGCCGGCCCACCTCGAGCCGGAACGTCGCCTGCGGCTCCGTGTGCTCGCGTCCCTTGCGGCGCGGCTTGCGCGGCGTGGAGTCCGGCTGATCCTCCAGGCGAGCTGGCGGCGGAGCCGGTGTCTCTTCGGTACGCACGTTCAACAGCAGCGATGCGTCTCCCTGTGCGAGGCTCGCCAGCGCGGCGGCCACGTCCGTGATGTCGGCGCCGGTCTCGCTGACGAACTCCTCGATCACGGGCCGGAAGGCCTCGTGCGATGGCGCCTCGAGCGCCGCGACCAGGCGTTCCTTGAACTTCGCGACCCGCCGCTTGTTGACGTCGTGGACCGTCGGCAGCGACATCGGCTCGATCGGCTGCCGCGTGGCGCGCTCGATGATGCGCAGCATGTTGCGCTCGCGCGGCGCGATGAACAGGATCGCCTCGCCGCTGCGGCCCGCGCGTCCGGTGCGGCCGATGCGGTGCACATACGACTCGCTGTCGTACGGCACGTCGAAATTGACGACGTGGCCGATGCGCTCGACGTCGAGGCCGCGCGCCGCGACATCGGTCGCGACGAGGATGTCGATCGCGCCGGACTTGAGCGCGGCGACCGTGCGCTCGCGCTGTGCCTGCAGGATGTCGCCATTGAGCGGGGCGGCCGCAAAGCCTCGCGCCTCGAGCTTCTCGGCGAGCTCGACGGTCGCCTGCTTGGTGCGCGCGAACACCAGCATCGCGTCGAACGGCTCGACCTCGAGGATCCGCGTCAGCGCGTCGAGTTTGTGCATGCCCGAGACCACCCAGTAGCGCTGCCGGATGTTGGTGGCCGTGCTGGTCTTCGAGCGGATCGTGACCTCGCGCGGCTCGCGCAGGTGTTTCTGGGCGATGCGGCGGATCGGCGGCGGCAGCGTCGCCGAGAACAGTGCCACCTGGCGCTCGGCGGGCACCTGGCCCAGGATCGAATCGATCGCGTCCACGAAGCCCATCTGCAGCATTTCGTCCGCTTCGTCGAGCACGACGAAGCGCAGCGTGGCGAGATTCAACGTGCGGCGCTCGAGGTGGTCGATGATCCGGCCGGGCGTGCCGACGATGACGTGCGTTCCGCGCTTGAGCGCGTTGAGCTGCGGCGTATAGCTCTGGCCGCCGTAGATCGGCAGCACGTGGAAGCCCGGCATCCGGCCGGCGTACTTCTGGAACGCCTCGGCGACCTGGATGGCAAGCTCGCGGGTCGGCACCAGCACGAGCACCTGTGGTTCGCGCCGTGCGATGTCGAGCATCGACAGCAGCGGCAGCGCGAAAGCGGCCGTCTTGCCCGTGCCGGTCTGCGCCTGGCCGAGCAGGTCGTGGCCCGCCAGCATGACGGGGATGGTCTCGGCCTGGATCGGCGATGGCGACTCGTAGCCGACGTCGGCGAGGGCGGCCAGCACCGGCGGCGCCAGCCCGAGATCGGCAAAGGCGACGGGAGAATCCGTTGCGGTCTTGGTCACTGCGATCGCCTCGCGCCTGGGTCGGGCGCGAAGTCTAGCTCAGCGCGCGCTGCGTAGCTCCTCGCGCGCTTGCGCATAAGCGCTGGCGAAGGCCTCGACGAAGGGGTGGGGCAACCCCTCGTCCGTCAATTTCTGGGTGATCACCCGGTAAAACTCCGCGTAGTGCTCCCAGTACCTGGGCCGGGGATCCTGGCCCGGAGCGAGGGCGCGCGCGCGGCCATGCTCGAACTGGTCCGCGACGTTGCCGGGCGCGAGTTGGCCGAGCACCGCGTCGAGCCCGGCGCGCAGTGCAGCCTGCGTGGCGGCTTCGTGATCCTTGGCCTCCTGCAGCACGTCGCGCAGCGCCTCGACCGGTCCGCCGACGATGCGCCCGTGCGACTCGAAAAGCCGCAACAGCGCCTGCTCGACGCTCGTCGAGGCCCGCAGCGGATTGCTGCCTGGCGACTGCACCGCGGCCGCGGCTGGCGACGCCTTGGCGCGCGACTGGGCGAGATCGTGCAAGCCGACGACGGCCTCGCGCAGCAGCTGGCCCGCGATCAGGGGCAGCATCGCCTGCGCTTCGGAGGACAGCGAGGCCGGCTCGATCCCCGCCCCGCGGCAGAAGGCCTGCAGCGCGGTGCGCAGGTCGCTCCACGACGCGGCCTGCTGATGGAATGGTTGTGTCTGCTGGCGGGCCTCAATGCGGCTCTGGCGACGCGCCATCGCGTCGGCCAGCTCCTGGCGCGTGATCGCCCGTGTCTTCATGGCCCATTCGGGAGGCGCGGCTTCCGTCGGATCGGCTGGTTCCGGCATCGACCGCGGCGACGGGGGTGGCGGCGGCGGGTCCAGCGATGGCTCGGGAGGCGCGGTTGGGGGCGCGGCCGGCTGGATCTTCCGCGCCCCGTTGCCGGCGTCGATCATCGATTTCGGCAGCTTCAACCCGAAGGCGTTGCGGATCGAAATCGACCCGGATTGCTCCGGATCGTGCGGTTTGAACAGGCTTTCGATGTCCAGGTCGGAGGCAACGTCGGGACCGAGGTGCTTGGCCGCCGAATGCTCGTCGGACGACGCTGGCAGGAAATCGATGCGCGCGTCCACGCTGACGACCAGCTCGTAATCGCCGATCCGCAGGCGATCCCCGTCGCGCAGCGCCAGCGGCCCGCTGGAGGAGACCGGCAGTTCCGCGTCGTTGACGAAGACGCCATTCGTGCTCGTGTCGCGGAGCCAGTAGGCACCGCTGCGGTACTCGATCTCGCAGTGGTGACCGGAGACCAGGCGACCCGCGTCGGGCAGCACCCAGTCGTTGTCCGGGGCGCGGCCGATCGTGCCGCCGTTGACGCCGAACACGCGCGTACGCTGCTCGCCGAGCTCGCGGTAGTGATCGCTGATGACGCGCAGTTTGATGGCCATGGCTCAGGTCACCTTGTAATATGCCGCGACCCTCAATCGCAAGCACGCGGCTCACGATGCCGGCCAATCATCTGTTCAAGGTCGTCTTCCACAACCAGGGCAAGGTCTTCGAGATCTACGCCCGCAAGGTGGGGCACGGCAACCTGTTCGGCTTCGTCGAGGTCGAGGAGTTGATTTTCGGCGAGCGTTCGACCGTGGTGGTCGATCCCGCAGAGGAGAAGATCAAGGCCGAGTTCGAGGGCGTGAAGCGCACCTACCTGCCGCTGCACTCGATCATCCGCATCGACGAGGTGCGCAAGTCCGGCGTCAGCAAGGTGTCCGCGGTGGATTCGTCGAACGTCACGCCGTTCCCGTTCCCCGTCTACACGCCCGGCGACTCCGGGCCGCGGGGCAAATAGCGCGCAGACTGGCTGCTTCTGGCCCGGGCGAGCCCGCTCCGGTATCATTCGGCGCCCCGGCCAGACCGGCGGCAGCCTTCTCCCATGCTCACACTCAGCGGCGCTCCCGCGGTCTCGGATTTCAGGCTCGCGAAGCTCCTCGCAGCCATCCGTGACCGGGTCGATCACGTCACGCGGATCAATTCGCGATACGTACATTTCGCGGATCTCTACCGGTTGTTGACCGGCGACGAGCGCGCGGTGCTCGAGTCGCTGCTGCGCTACGGTCCGGCCGACCGCGGCCAGGCTGCCGAAGGCCGGTTGCTGCTCGTCGTGCCGCGGTTCGGAACCGTGTCGCCGTGGTCGAGCAAGGCCACGGACATCGCGCACGTCTGCGGCCTCCAGGCCGTGCGGCGTCTCGAACGAGGCATCGCCTATCACCTGGCCAGCGCGGGCGAGTTCACGGACGCGGAGTGGTCGTCGATCGCTGCCGTGCTGCACGATCGGATGACGGAGAGCGTGCTGCACGAGACGGCAGAGGCGGCTGCGCTGTTCCGGCATACCGCGCCGAAGCCGCTCACCACGGTACCGTTGCTGAGCGACGGCCGGTCGGCCCTCGTGGCGGCGAACACGACCCTCGGCCTGGCGCTGTCCGACGACGAGATCGATTACCTCGTCGACGCGTTCCGCGGCGCCGGGCGTGACCCGACCGACGTCGAACTGATGATGTTCGCGCAGGCGAACTCCGAGCACTGCCGCCACAAGATCTTCAACGCCGAGTGGATCGTGGACGGCGAGCGCAGCGACAAGTCGCTGTTCGGCATGATCCGCAACACGCATGCTCGCAACCCGCGCGGCGTGCTGTCCGCCTACCGCGACAACGCGGCGGTGATCGAGGGTTGGCATGGGCGGCGCTGGTTCGTGCCGCCCGGCGGCGGTGCCTACGCCGCGGCCGACGAGCCGATCGACATCCTGATGAAGGTCGAGACGCACAACCACCCGACGGCGATCTCACCGTTCCCGGGCGCGGCGACGGGCTCCGGTGGCGAAATCCGCGACGAGGGCGCGACCGGCCGTGGCGCGAAGCCGAAGGCGGGGCTGGTCGGCTTCAGCGTCTCGAACCTGCGCATCCCGGGCGCCGTGCGACCCTGGGAGCAGGATCTCGGCAAGCCCGACCGCATCGCCTCGGCGCTCGCCATCATGCTCGAGGGCCCGATTGGCGCGGCCGCCTTCAACAATGAATTCGGCCGCCCGAACATCTACGGTTACTTCCGCACCTTCGAGCAGCGCGTCGAGTCCGACGGCCGCTCGCCGCTGCGCGGCTACCACAAGCCGATCATGATCGCCGGCGGCCTCGGCAACATCCGCCGCCAGCACGTCGAAAAGGCCACGATCGTTCCCGGTGCGAAGATCGTCGTGCTGGGTGGCCCGTCGATGCTGATCGGGCTCGGCGGCGGAGCCGCGTCGTCGGTCGGCGCGGGTGCGAGCTCGGCCGATCTCGACTTCGCCTCGGTCCAGCGCGGCAACCCCGAGATCCAGCGGCGCGCGCAGGAAGTCATCGACGCCTGCTGGGCGCTCGGCGCCGACAATCCGATCCTGCTGATCCACGACGTCGGCGCGGGCGGCTTGTCGAACGCGGTGCCGGAGTCGGTCGCGCAGGGCTCGTCCGGCGGGCGCGTCGACCTGCGCAAGGTGCTGAGTGACGAGCCGGGAATGTCACCGCTCGAGATCTGGTGCAACGAGGCACAGGAGCGCTATGTGCTGATCGTCGCCGCGGCGCAACTCGCGGCCTTCGGCGCGCTTTGCGAGCGCGAGCGCTGCCCGTTCGCAGTGATCGGCGAGGTGACGGACGACGGTCGCCTGACCGTCGACGATCCGCTGTTCGGCAACGCCCCGGTGGACATGCCGCTTGCAACGTTGCTCGGCAAGGCGCCGCGCATGACCCGCGACGTGCGCCGTTTGCCGCACGCAGCCGACGATTTCGACCCGGCGGGCGTGGACGTCCGCGACGCGGCCTGCCGATTGTTGCGTCTGCCGACCATCGCCGACAAGACGTTCCTGGTCACGATCGGCGACCGCTCCGTCGGCGGCATGATCAGCCGTGACCCGCTCGTCGGGCCGTGGCAGGTCGCGGTCAGCGACGTGGCCGTCACCGTCAGCGATTACTTCTCGAACCACGGCGAGGCGATGGCGATGGGCGAGCGCGCGCCGCTCGCGCTGCTCGATGCCGCCGCGTCCGGTCGCATGGCGGTCTGCGAATCGGTCACGAACATCGCCGCTGCGGACATCGCGCGCATCGAGGACATCCGGCTGTCCGCCAACTGGATGGCGGCTTGCGGCGAGCCCGGCGAGGACGCCGACCTCTACGACACCGTGCGAACAGTGGGCGAGGAACTGTGCCCGGAGCTCGGCATCGCGATCCCGGTCGGCAAGGATTCGTTGTCGATGAAGACCGCCTGGCAGCAGGGCGACGAGGGCCGCAAGGTCGTCGCGCCGGTCTCGCTGATCGTCTCGGCATTCGCGCCCGTGGTGGACGTGCGCCGCACGCTGACACCGCAGTTGCAGGTCGATTGCGGCGACACGCGGCTGGTGCTCGTGGACTTGGGCGGCGGCCGCAACCGACTCGGCGGTTCGTGCCTCGCGCAGGTTTACGGACGCGTCGGACGGGAGCCACCCGACTGCGATGACGCACAGCGGGTGCGTGACTTCTTTGCGGCCATCGCGCGGCTGCGCGGCGCAGGGCTGTTGCTCGCTTATCACGATCGCTCCGACGGCGGGCTGTTCGTCACGCTGGCCGAAATGGCCTTCGCCGGACGCTGCGGCCTCGAAGTCGAGATCGACTCGAGCGGGCAGGGCGCCACCGTTGCGGCCCTGTTCGCCGAGGAACTCGGTGCCGTACTGCAGGTTCGGGCGGAAGACGAAGCGCGGGTCCTGGCTGCGCTGCGTGAGGCGGGGCTCGGCGCACTTTCCCGAGTGATCGGTCGCGCAGTGGCCGAGGATCGGATCTCGGTCCGGGACACAACCGGGGACGTGCTGGTCGCGTCGCGCACGGAGTTGCGCCGGGCCTGGTCGGAAACGAGCCACCTGATGCAGTCGCTGCGCGACAATCCCGACTGCGCGCGCGAGGAGTACGAGCGCGCGACGGACGCGTTCGATCCAGGCCTGTACGCGCACCTTTCGTACGACCCGGCGGACGACGTGGCTGCGCCGTACATCCAGACGGGCGTCCGGCCGCGCGTCGCGATCCTCCGCGAGCAGGGCGTCAACAGCCAGATGGAAATGGCCGCGGCGTTCCACCGCGCCGGCTTCGAGCCCCTCGACGTGCACATGACGGACCTGATCGCGGGCCGCGTGCATCTCGAAGATTTCCGCGGTCTCGTCGCCTGCGGCGGGTTCTCCTATGGCGACGTGCTCGGCGCGGGCGAGGGCTGGGCCAAGTCGATCCTGTTCAACGCGCAGTTACGCGACCTGTTCACCGAGTACTTCGTCCGGCCGGACACGTTCACGCTCGGGATCTGCAATGGCTGCCAGATGCTGTCGACGCTGAAGTCGTTGATTCCCGGCACCGAGCACTGGCCGCGCTTCGTGCGCAATCGCTCCGAGCAGTTCGAGGGGCGCGTCGGGCTCGTCGAGGTGCTGCCGACGCCTTCGTTGTTCTTCGCTGGCATGGCGGGCAGTGTGCTGCCGATTGCGGTTGCGCATGGCGAAGGCCAGGCGGAGTTCGTAGACGCCGCGGCTCGTGACGCCTGTTCTGCCAGCGGCCTCGTGAGCCTGCGGTTCGTCGACAATCGTGGCCGCCCCACCGAAACCTATCCCGCGAACCCGAACGGCTCGCCGCTCGGCATCACGGGCCTGACCAGCCGCGATGGCCATGCAACGATCCTGATGCCGCATCCGGAGCGGGTGTTCCGCACGGTGCAGAATTCGTGGCATCCGGCGGAGTGGGGCGAGGACGGCGGCTGGATGCGGATGTTCCGCAACGCTCGCGCCTGGGTTGGTTGACGTTGCCGCTCGGCTGACTGCGCTACCGCGTTTCTCGCGTTCCGAGGCGGTCCGGGTTCGGGGCGCTCTCCCGAAACCGTGCGCGGCAGGACGCCGCGCCCGGAGCCCCCATGGATGGGTTCATGGCGTTTTCGGGAGAGCG
>Ga0209253_10000389_pt1 | contig 37075 bp, 30 predicted proteins | sample FrelakmetBRP12BR_FD_187145 | JGI IMG/M metagenome (GOLD analysis project Ga0209253, IMG submission 187145) | Freshwater lake sediment microbial communities from the University of Notre Dame, USA, for methane emissions studies - BRP12 BR (SPAdes)... | ecosystem: Environmental > Aquatic >... | reverse complement strand
ATGAACGGACAATGAAAGGTCTAGAGTCAAGTTCTACTGGATGCAATCCATTTGTGACCTTGGATTGTCTATCTTTTTCGACTTCACCCGGTTCAAGCTTTCCACTTGCTTCTATAAGCATCCCCCAGACCAGGAAAATAGCTGCAGCTCCATAAAGCACGGCTCCGGACTCCCAGGATCGATTCGGGCTGGGTTCCAGGGAACGCTGCGCGATCAGAGCCAATACCAACGCCAACATTATCCGCCAAGGCAAGCGGAACTGTGACGCAACTTGCGTCCCACTTGCTCTCGCCAGACTGATTTCCAGCGATTCGTCGGTTTCAATAGGTTGAACTTCGCCAGTCTCCTTCGGAACATTTGAGGAAAACTCAGCTATCACCGAAGGTTCCTCGATTTTCTCAGAGGTCGAGGCTCCTGGTGGGATTTCCAGATGTACACCTTTCCAAGGCATCAATTTAGATTTCAAATAATCCAGAACACTGGGTTCTTCAACCATATACCTATCCTGCAAATCACAAATTACTAACCAGCGAATGATACTCCATCTGAAAACGTATTACAAGTCATCCTGCTTCATTTTTTTCGATTGATTGTTATTGGATCGCAATAAGTTCGGCGTACAGGTACCCTAAATCTGCATGCACGAAATTGGGGTGAGTAGATACCCTGAATCCATTTGCAATCAAAAAGGTCTCCAGATCCGTGTGTGTATAACTGCCTGCCCGATCATGATATTCCATGATGATGCGATGAATTCGTCTTAATACAGTTTGCGGAGCATTCATAAGAATTGGGTATTCTGCCCCTTCACAATCTAGCTTCAGTAAATCGCAATAGCCGAACTTAAGTCGGTCAAAGGCGTCAACCAGGGAAAGGCAAGGAACCACCCGGATATTTTTCATTAATTCTGGAGCTACTAGCTGGTGGCTTTGTAGTTGAAGCGGCTCACTGCCAGACAGATCTAACGCTATGCTGCCAGTTTCTGAGCCTATCGCTTCTGGAAAGGCCTGAGCATTTCCCGCACTGTTCAGTCGTAAATTCTCTTGTAACAAATTATATGATTCATCAAACGGCTCAAAGGCAAAGACGTGGTTGACCGGATGCCCGATAGCCGCAAATAATGTGAATTCACCAATGCCGGCGCCAATATCGATAATATTCCACCCATCTCCAACCCTACATCCATATTTTTCATAAAAACGATCCAGGAAGGTTTCTTTCACAGACCAGATATCCATCGTCCCGCGCACCTTGAAGACTACCCCGATCTTCCTAAGGTGAATTTGCCTGGTACTAGGCTCTACTACCCCCAAAAATACGCGGACCACTTCAGGCCATTCGCGTATTCCCCTCAGCAACCGAAATATTGAGTATAAATAATAAGAATATTTTCGGATAGGAATTACCATGAATATTTTCCTTGGTTATAAACAAAATTTTTCGATTAAATCGGATGTCCAAACTTTTAGGCTTGTCATGATGGTGAGGTAGCCCGTTTCGTCACATAAAAGGTACACACACCCTGTTCTATTTCAACAGGTTCATCATAAAAAGGTTGAACAATCCGACGTGTCAAAGCCAGGTTCCAGGATGTCCTTACCAGCACCCAACGTCCAGTCACCTTACGGCAGATCAATGCAGGAAGCCCAAAATAGTGACCCCATTCAAGCACATGCAGGGCCTGTGGTGAAAAATAATTCCGCCAATGTTCTACCTCAAAGCCAGCTCGCCCTAAGCGGTTTATCCATACCTCTGGCCCATCCAGGTGACTATGCCTGGCGATACTGTCAAAGAATCGGCGATAACCTTTCGCAAACCCCTTCATACCCATCTTATCCAAGGTTCCAGCTACCGAAAGGTTCTGATTAAAATTCTGGTTTGGTACGCAAAAAACGAAAGGCGCTCCCGGGCGCATCACCCGGGCCATTTCCAACAAGACAGCATCAAGATGGGGAATGTGCTCAAGCACCGAATTACTTATTGCACTGCCAAAAATACTATCTGGAAAAGGCATCCTGATTCCGTCAGCTTGAGCCAGACTTACATAAGCTCCCCTGCGAGCAGCTTCGCTGAGTGGTCCGCTCCATGGGTCGACACCCACTTCTAACTGGCGGTTAAAGGCAATCGTAGCGAAGTGCCCATCCCCGCAGCCCAAGTCAAGGGTAGGAGCGGGCAGATCAAGGTTTTGATAAAATTGCGCTTCCACCGCCCTGAGCATGGCTCGGAAATATGGCAGGTCACGCAGGTTTAACCACAAGAAGTCTTTATTATCCATAGATGTTTGGGCATTGAGTCACAATGGTGTTTATACAAAAATCGCGATCCTGCTGCTTGGTAATTTAACGGTTTCTGAGCACTTCCCGAAAAACTGACTCATACTCCTGTGCGGTATGTTGAGGAGAATATGTATTAATCAGAGCATCCACATCCCCGTTATATTGTTCGGGGTGGGACAGCACTTCACTGATCCCCTCAGCCAAGGCGTGTGCATCGGCCGGAGGTACCACGCGCCCCATACCAGTCATCTTCACCGGTTGGCGCACACCAGGTAGATCGGAAGCAACTACGGGTGTTGCGTAGGACATCGACTCCACCTGCACAATTCCAAACGATTCAGTGCTGTTTGTGCTGGGCAAGACGGTTACATCACATTGCCGGTAAAAAGCAGCCAGCTCCACAGGGGGCAATATCCCCAGGAATGTCCACCGGTCACCCAAGGCATCGATCATCGGGCGCAGCATATTTATATAAACCTCCTCACCCAACACATTTTGAAATTGCCCAACATACAACACCCGTGCATTCGGGTGTTTTTTTAGGATTTCTGGCATCGCTCCTACCAGGTATTCCACCCCTTTCTCGGCTGCCAGTCGGGCTACCATCCCAATGATACGTTGCCCCGGCTCCACTCCGGCTTTGAGCTTCAAGGAGTGTTCATCTGCCTGGGTCGGGGTCAACAGCTCCACCGGGGTTGGTATGGCACGGATTTTTGGGAGGTATTGATGTAAAAATAAAGATTGTTCCGCATAATCCATTGTGTTCACCACCACCTGGTTGGCATAGCGCATCGATATTTTGTTAGCCAAGTGAGATACATGGTTGGCAAAGGAATGAATTAACCCTGGTGGAAGGAGCAGATCACAATGGTAGGTAAGTACAGCAGGTTTCTTGAGCAGGTGGCCAATCCATGCAATGTATGCGGCATCCATCTGTGGCAGGTGCAGGTGAACGACATCCGCTTTCTGGATATTTACCCATGCCGAATAGAACATTGTAGGCATGAGCACGCCCTTGCTGATATTCATTAATGTGTATGAGCGAATGACCTGCACGCCGTCAAGAAGCTCTCGGGCAGGCAAGCTGGGGTCATAACGCGAGGTCAAAACGGTCACTTGATGACCCCGTCCCACCAGGGCACGGGCAAGCCTTTCAGCATATATCGTCAGCCCAGAATAATATGGGCGGTAATAGGTGAGGGCGGTTAATATTCGCATGCTAATAAGAATGACGGATCAGAGTGGGATAATGTCTCACCCTTTCCAGCTCTACGCCTCTCCTTCAGTTTTCATCTTCCCAAGCTGTGAATACATACTGGAAAGAGATTCGCCATCCTTGTATAAGGCGTACCCGCCAATCAACCCGGTGATTAAATAACTGATGATATGCATTGATAGTGCAAAGGCAAAGGTTACAGATGCCTCCAGCCCAAAGACAGCCAGCGCCCCCACCAAGGCAGCCTCGTACACCCCGATCGCCCCCGGAGATGAAGGTAAAGCGATGCCAAGCGCGCCCACGCCCACTGTAAAAATCACCCAGAGCAAGTTTGGATGGGGGAAAAATGCGTGTAAAAATAAATAGTACATCAAGATTGCCACAAGCCAATTGAGGCCTTCCCAACCTAATGCTTTTAGGAATAACCTGCCATCGGTCAATATCGCCAGCCCGTCAAAAAAAGCGATCACGCGCCGGCCTGCCAGCTTTTTCACCAGGCTGAAGCGCTCACCCATCTTAGCCACCCACTCCAAGACACGCTCCCGCTCGCGTGCCAGGATATAAAATAGCCCCAACCCGGTTATCACGACAATGCCGATACCTATTGCCGCCTGCTGAGCCCAAGGGACACCAATAACAAGGGGTAAGGTGCATAAAAACAAGCCGGCAGCAAATGCCAGGTCTAATGAGCGTTCAATAATAATGGAAGGGATGACCTGCCAAAAATTCATGCCTGCCTTGCGGCTCATGAGAAACGCCCGCGCAATCTCTCCAACCCGGAATGGGAGAATATTATTCAACAGGTATCCTTCGTTTATTGTCAGAAAGGAGTCGCGGTAGGAAGCCCTGTTGAGCAACAGTGTGCGCCAGACAAATCCCCGGATAATCAGCCAAAGTAATGAGGCACCAACCCCTAATAAAATAAAGCGTAAATCAGCCTGTAATAATACCTGGGCAAACTTTTTAAAATCCAGCATGGAAATTACCACAGCTAAGGCAACCACGCTGACGATCAGGCCAGGCAGAATGCGCTTCCAATTGTCCCTGGTTGAAGAATTAGTGATCTTACTCCTCCCCAATACGCAATACCGCTAGAAAAGCCTCCTGGGGAATTTCGACATTCCCAACCATCTTCATGCGTTTCTTGCCGCGTTTTTGCTTTTCCAACAGCTTCTTCTTACGCGAGATATCGCCTCCATAACACTTGGCAAGCACGTCTTTCCTCATCGGTTTTATATTGGCGCGCGAGATGACACGCCCAGCAGCGTATGCCTGGATAGGCACCAGGAATAACTGGCGGGGAATCACTTCTTTAAGTTTGGTAATGACAGCTTGCCCCTTGTGATAAGCATCATCCCGGTGGACTATCGTCGCCAGGGCGTCCACCGGCTCTTCATTGACCAGAATCTCCAGCTTGACCAGGTCATCCGGTCGATACTCTGCAAATTGGTAGTCCAACGAGGCGTAGCCTCGCGTGCGCGATTTCAGTAGGTCAAAGAAATCAACGATCAGTTCAGAGAGTGGGATTTGAAAATTCAGCTGAACCCGGTTGGGTGCAGGATAATCCTGCGAGGTGAACACAGCGCGCTTTTTCTTGGTCAACTCCATGATCACCCCATAAAATTCAGTGGGGCTGAAGATTTCGATGTTCATCCACGGTTCGCGAACCTGCTCGATCAGCATTTCATCTGGTAGATCAGCTGGAGAGTCGATCAGGATGGTCTCGCCCGTTTGAAGCACTACTTCGTATTCCACCGATGGTGAGGTGACAATGATATCCAGGTTGTACTCGCGTTCCAAACGTTCCTGGATGATCTCCATATGGAACATCCCCAGGAAGCCGCAACGGAAGCCGAAGTTGAGCGCCTGGGAGGTTTCAGGCTCATATACCAGGGAGGCGTCATTAAGTTGCAATTTTTCCAACGCATCCTTCAGGTTGGCGTAATCCTCACCCTCCACCGGGTAAATCCCCGCGAAAACCATCGGCTTTACCTTGCGGTAACCAGGCAGTGGTGAAGGAGCAGGATTGGTCGCGCTTGTGATCGTATCACCCACCCGGCACTCGTGAACTGTCTTCAATCCGGTGGCGATATAACCCACTTCACCCGCCATCAAAGTGGGAACAGGCCGCAAATCTGGGGCAAAAATTCCAATCTCAACTGGCTTAATATCAAAACCAGTAGCCATCAAATGCAGGATATCGGTGTGGTTGATGGTGCCATCCATCAAGCGCACGTAGGCGACCACCCCTTTGTAAGAATCATAATGTGAATCGAATATCAGCGCACTTAAAGGGGCATTATCGTCCCCTTTGGGTGGAGGTATTTCCCTGACGATTACTTCCAGCACCGCATCGATGTTGGTCCCTTCCTTGGCGGAAATGCGTATGATCTCGCCTGGAGGTGTGCCCAAGAGACTGCTGATATCCTGCGCCACTTCATCCGGTCTGGCTGAGGGCAGGTCGATCTTGTTGATGATCGGGATGATTTCCAGGTCAGCTTCCAGCGCGCTATAAAGATTGGCGAGGGTCTGGGCTTCGATCCCCTGGCTGGCATCCACCACCAGTAATGCGCCTTCGCAAGCCTCCAAGGCTCGGCTGACTTCATACCCGAAATCCACATGCCCGGGCGTATCGATCAGGTTTAATTCGAATTTTTCACCATCCCTGGTGATGTAATTCATGCGTACGGCGGAGGCTTTGATCGTCACGCCCTTCTCACGTTCCAGGTCCATGCTGTCCAGGATCTGCTCCGTGGTATCGCGGTCCGAGACCGTGCCGGTAAGATGCAGCAAGCGATCTGCCAGCGTGGATTTGCCGTGATCAATATGGGCAATGATGCAGAAGTTTCGAATATGTTCAGAGGTCATCGACGGGACTTAGTATAACCGATTTTAACCTATGAGAATCAGGGCGGAAATGTATGCTTTATTGAGGCTCCGCCAGCACCAAATCTACCAGTCCATCGATTGATTCTACCTGCTCTCCAGGATATTCGAACCATGCCAGGAATTCAACGTTGCCTTTTGGCCCAACCAGGGGCGAGCGGATCAAGCCTCTTATTCCGTAACCTTGTTGGAGAGCATAATCCAGCACATCCATCAGCACCTGTCGATGGATTGCAGGATCACGGATCACACCCTTGCCGCGCCCCACCTGCTGACGGCCAGCCTCAAATTGAGGTTTGATTAAAGCAATCATCATTCCTTGTACAGTTGAACGGGTATGAGCCTCTGAGAAAAACCAGTTCTTTATAACCGGAAGCAATACCTTCAATGAAATAAAGGATGCATCGATCGTGATGATCCCGACCGCCTCCGGCAGGCGATCGATATAGCGGGCATTGGTGCCTTCCATGACCATCACACGCCTATCCTGGCGCAGCTTCCAGTCCAGGATACCCTGCCCGACGTCTATCGCATAGACTTTTGTCGCACCATGCTGCAAAAGGCAGTCCGTGAAGCCCCCGGTTGAAGAACCCACATCGGCGCAAGTTTGCCCTTCGACATTCACTTCAAATGTGTTTAATGCGGCCTCGAGCTTCTCGCCTCCCCGAGAGACAAATTGTTGCCTGGTCTCCACCTCAAGGCGTACATCAGGCATAACATTGACGGCTGAACGAAGCACAACCTCACCATTCACGCGCACCTGTCCTGCCATTACCAGGCGCTGGGCAATTGAGCGGCTCTCTGCCAAGCCACGTTCAACCAGGAGCAGGTCCAGACGGATTTTCTTCACATGCATATATTAATCGAGAATCCAGTTTCGGTAAAACAAGTTTCTCCATTCTCAAGTTCCTGAATTGACTATTCTCGGATAAGCTACTATCATTAGTACATGTCGATTGTATGGTTAAAACCACTGGTCCAAAGCATGCGCCCACGCCAGTGGGTGAAAAATGGGCTTTTATTCATACCCCTCATCTTCGATAAGCAGCTGACCAACTGGCCGGCATTCGCGCGTGTCGTGTTGGGTTTCGTGCTCTTCTGTATATTGGCCAGCCTGGTATATATTATTAATGACCTGATGGACTTTGAGGCTGACCGGAACCACCCACTGAAACGCCAGCGGCCAATTGCATCGGGAAGGTTGAAAGCCTCGACAGCGCGCATTGCTGCTGTTGTGCTTGCATTGGTCTTCTTTGTCTCAGCGATAAGGCTATCGCCCGAATTTGCACTGATTGGTCTGATTTACCTGGTCCTAAACCTAGTATATTCAGCCTGGCTCAAGCGCACTCCAATCCTGGATGTCATGATCCTGGCCAGTTTCTACGTCTTACGCGTGGGGGCAGGCGTAGTGCTGATCGAGGTCCACCAATTCTCGCCCTGGCTTTACCTGTTTACCACCTTTTTAGCACTATTTTTAGGGATTGGAAAACGACGGGCTGAGTTATATCTCCTGGCAGATGATGCAAATTCACATCGCAAGTCATTGGAAGGTTATTCATTATCATTACTTGACCAACTCATGCTGATTGTTTCCAGCAGCGCCATTATCACATACAGCCTGTATACGTTTTCAGCCCCTAACCTACCAGCGAACCACGCCATGATGCTTACCATTCCCTTTGTAATTTATGGTATCTTCCGCTATTTCTATCTTGTCCACATGGAACAGCGTGGTGGTGAACCAGAGGAGGTGCTGTTTACAGACCGGTCTCTGCAGGCAGCCATATTATTATGGGGGCTTTCCGTCCTATTTATATACTATCTAGCCCCAAGTTAACTGATACAAGGCTCCACTACAAATAAAATGCCAGCATATTATGCAACTGCACCGGGTAAAATCATCCTTTTCGGCGAGCATGCTGTTGTTTATGGGCGTCCGGCGATTGCTGTCCCCGTCCTGCAGGTGAGGTCAAAGGCAACCGTCACCTTTGACCTAAGAAGCGCTCCAGGAAAAGTACTATTCCGGGCACCTGATATTAACCTTGAGTCTGCGCTGTCTGACTTACCAGAAAATCACCCTCTTGCGGCGGTGATCTGGAAAGCAGCATCTGCCATGAATTTAAGCCATATCCCGGCATGTACCATTCAAGTTGCATCCAATATCCCGATTGCTGGTGGGATGGGTTCAGGTGCAGCTGTCTCGGTGGCGATCCTGCGCGCATTTTCCACCTCGTTGGGGCACCCATTGAGTGATGAACAGGTCTCCAAGCTGGCATATGAGGTGGAGGTGCTCCACCACGGTACTCCGTCTGGGATCGATAATACTGTCATCACGTATGCCAAGCCCGTATATTTTAAAAAAGGGGATATGCTTGAAATCCTTAAAGTCAAACATCCTTTCACCCTGGTGATCGGTGATACCGGGATTCAAAGCCCTACAGCAAGTGTGGTGGGTGATGTGCGTCTTGCCTGGGAAAAGGCGAGTGAACCATTCGAGGCTTTTTTTAATGCAATTGGAGCGATCTCTGCTTCTGCCCGTGAAGCCATTGAGTCAGGTTCGGTCGAGCTACTTGGACAATTGATGAATGAAAACCATGCAAGATTGCAAGATATGAACGTGTCATCTCCAGAGCTTGATCGGCTTGTGGAGGCTGCCCGCTCAGCAGGCGCGTTGGGGGCTAAGCTCTCAGGGGCAGGGCGCGGAGGCAATATGATTGCGCTGGTCATGCCTGATAATTCTGAAGCGCTGGCAGGAGCTCTTGCCAAAGCAGGAGCGAAGCGGACTATCATAACGGAGGTCCGGGTAACATGAGCCGAAAGCTAGTGTTCTTAAAACTGGGCGGTTCATTAATCACAGATAAAAATCAAGCGCATACTGCCAGGCTGGATGTATTGGAACGTCTGGCAATGGAAATCGCGGCTGCCCGGATGGATGACAGGGATTTGCAAATCGTGCTGGGTCATGGTTCCGGTTCTTTTGGTCATTACCCGGCAAGTAAATATCAAACCCGCCAGGGAGTGAAAACTGCCGAAGAGTGGGCCGGGTTCGTGGAGGTGTGGCGTAAAGCAGCGGATTTAAACCACCTGGTTTTAGAGGCGCTTGCAAAGGCCAACCTGCCTGCGCTCGCATTTCCCCCTTCAGCCATGGTCATTGCCCGGAAGGGAAGGGTGGCGAGCTGGAAACTGGACACGCTGCTGAAGGCGCTGGAGAAGGAACTTCTCCCGGTGATCTATGGGGATGTCGTCTTCGATTCAGAGTTGGGAGGGACCATTTTATCCACGGAAGACCTGTTTACCCACCTGGTATACCATATCCCGGCAACACAGCTCCTGTTAGCGGGGATCGAACCCGGAGTTTGGTCAGATTTCCCAAAGAACACACGCCTTCTTCAAGAGATCACACCCGGAAGCTTATCGCTCGTTAAGGCCGGCCTGGGTGGTTCATCTGCTACGGATGTAACCGGCGGTATGGCTGAAAAGGTAAGACAGGTTTTGTCTCTGGTTGAGTCATTCCCTGGATTAAAAGGGTCCATCTTTTCTGGGGAGATACCGGGAAACATCCAACGGGCACTGCATGGCGAGCCCATTGGAACGACAATCCATTCTTAGCGTTTGTTTCCGCTCAAATAAGAAGCGTTATAATACGGTTTGGATAAATTAAACCAAAATTGTCCTTTGATAAAGGGAAATTATGTTTTTCACCCGAAAAGAACTTGAATCCATTGAAGACCAAAGCCTGGCACCTTATGGGATACGAAGCAAGAATACAAAAGGGCGCTGTTACCCGGAAGAGGAGCCAGAGTACCGCACTGCATACCAGCGCGACCGGGACCGCATCCTGCATACCACAGCCTTCCGCCGCCTGGAGTATAAAACGCAGGTTTTTATCAATTATGAGGGGGATTATTATCGCACAAGGTTAACCCACACACTTGAGGTTTCGCAGATCGGGCGGACCATTGCGCGTGCTTTGGGTGCCAACCCGGATCTAACCGAGGCAATCTGCCTGGCACACGACCTGGGACACCCACCATTCGGCCATAATGGCGAGACCACCCTGGCACGCCTGATGAAGGATTACGGGGGCTTTGATCACAACCGGCAATCCCTGCGCATCGTCACCAAGCTTGAGCAGCGCTACCAGGATTTTCCCGGTCTTAACCTGACCTGGGAAGTGCGTGAAGGCATTGTAAAACACGAATCGGAATATGATGTTGCGGACGCGCGCGATTTCGACGTTGAGCTGAGAGGACCCCTGGAAGCCCAGGTAACGAACGCAGCTGACGAACTTTCGTATACCGCCCATGACCTGGATGATGGACTGCACTCGGGGATGATTACCTCCCGCATGTTGGAAGGCATCTCACTTTGGGAAATCCTGGTGGAAAGCGTGGGTTGGCGTGGGCAGGTGTTGGACGATCTCTCTCGCCATAGGATGATACGCAACCTGATCGATATGGAGGTCAGCGACCTGATCCATGCCACCGACCAGCGCTTGCGTGAGAGTGGGACAAGGTCAGTGCTTGACTTACAGCACCTGCCGTATAACGTGGTGAGTTTCAGTGAAGAAATGCACCGGCGTAATCGGGAGTTAAAGGACTTTCTCTATACTAATCTTTACCGCCACCACCGTGTAGTCAGGATGGCGGTTAAGGCAGAGCGAATCATCAATGACCTTTTCCGGGCTTATAAGCTGGAACCAGCCATATTGCCAAATCACGTGCAGGATTGGACGAAAGAACGCGGCCTGGAGCGCACCATCTGCGATTATATTGCCGGTATGACCGACCGGTTCGCGGTGGAAGAATACCAAAAGCTGTTTGACCCGGTGATGAAACCTTAAAGGTAAGCCTATGGAGCAGGAGACATATTTAACACAAGAAGGTGCTGCAAAATTATCGGCTGAGTTGGAAGAATTGAAAGGTCCAAAACGGGATGAAATTGCCAAACGTTTGCGTTCAGCCATCCAGATGGGCGACCTTTCTGAGAACGCAGATTATCATAAGGCAAAAGAAGATCAGTCATTCCTGGAGGGGAGGATTCAGGAGTTGGAGTATATCCTGAAGAAAGCCACGATCGTGGATGTCTCCGAGCGATCCACTGATACGATCCAGGTGGGGTCGTGTGTCACTGTCCAGGAAGGTGATGACCCGGAGGAGACATATTACCTGGTGGGAGCCAAAGAAGCCGACCCACGCAACGGAAAAATCTCCAATGAGTCTCCCATCGGAAGGGTCTTGATGGGCTGCCATGTGGGTGATGTGGTGACAGCCACCACGCCCGGTGGGGAGATCAAACTTAAAATACTCAAAATTGAATAGGTGTTTAACAAAAAGAGTGGATTGGCACCAACCAATCCACTCTTAATTTAAAGAGACGCCGGTTTACTGCTGCTTCTGCCAGATAGCCAGCTCAAGCACCAGCGAGTCGAAGTAGCTGCTCTCGGGTAACGCGCCCTGCCCGTAGGTCATATCCACCACACGGGCAACCAGGCGCAGGGTGGCGGTTTCAAGAATAGTCTGCCCGCCCGAGTTTGCCTGGAAGGGCTCACCCTTGGCTTCCAGCTTTTGCCGGATGGCGGGGTCGCTGAAGGCATGGGCACTCATCAGTACCTTGGTCACCGTTTGAATGTCATTCTTATCAAACAGCCATACCTCAAAGGCAGTCACCTTTTTAGGCACGCCCACACCGATGGTCTCGGAGATGCCAACGCCACATTCACCCAGGAACTCGCCAGAGGGTGAATCAATGCTGAATGAGTCATCGAACAGGTCATCTCCGGCCTTGTAGGAGGCCATAAACTGTGCCATGGGGGCTTGATCACTTGGTGCAGAGTAATTTCCCCAATCAGCTGGGGCTTCACCTTCCGAGATGGGCATCGGGGTTATGGGCTCAACGCCGCCGGCTTTCTTGCGACCTTGAAGGACGAAATAAACCACGATCGCTGCTCCCACCAACAGCGTCACCACGCACATCACAATCAAAAGCGTGGTAATGCTTTTCTTTCCGCTTTCTGCCGGGGGTTCAGTGGGAGTGACCCCAGGTGGGACCTGGGTAGTTGCTCCCACCACTGCTGCATATTGCGAGATCAGGTTTGGATCAATCCCCTTGGGGTTGGACTGTACCCGAGCCAGTGTATCGTCAGCGAAATCACCCAGTGCATCGTATTGCACTTTTGCTGCAGCTGCATCACCCGTGGCCTGATAAGTATGGATTGACATTTCCAGCCACATATCCTGCCAGCCTGCCTGAAGTTGTGCAGGAGAGGCGTCAGTCCATTCAACAGGCCATAACCACCAGCCGAGCACTACCAGACCGATGATCACGCCCACAATAAAAGCAAGGATACCGATTACAAGCGGTCGTTTGGAATATTCACGCATTTGGTCCATAATTTCACTCCAGGACTAGGATTCTAATGATCATGACGAGGCGAATGCATAAAACGGCTTATCGTATAAGCCGTCTCCTATTTTAGACCATACTTAGGAAACATGCAACTATATTTAATCATTGAATTTTCACGGCGCAAGAGTTATGCCAGATGAGACCATAATAATTTAGAGACGTCCCGCTGGGGCGTCTCTAAATATCCACACAAACTTATTTTCCCACTACAGCAGGCTCTTCAGCGGTCACCTGGTCGAGCGGGAACAAATTCTCGCACAGCATACACTGGGCCTGGTTTTTATTGGCTACCACCAGCATCCCACCACAATCGGGGCATGGGTGGGCTAGAGGTAATTTCCAGGAAGTGAAATCGCAACTAGGATAATTGGCGCAGCCGTAGAAGTTGCGCCCCTTGCGGGTCTTGCGCTCGACGATATCCCCCTGGTCCTTGGGGCATGACACGCCGATCTTTTCCAGCCAGGCTTCGGTATGTCGGCAGTCGGGGAAGCCGCTGCAACTGATGAACTTACCGTAGCGCCCATAGCGGATGACCAGCTCGTGCCCACAATCGGGGCAGATGCGCCCAATAGGCTCGGGTCCCATGTTCATCTCGGGCATATCCTTCTCAGCCTTGGCGACCTGCTCGGCAAATGGTCCATAAAACTCACGGATCGAGGTAACCCACTCACGCTTGCCTTCAGCAATCAGGTCCAGGTCCTGCTCCATCTTGGCGGTAAAGCCGAAATCTACAACCCCTGGGAAGTGCTCGGTGATCAGGTCATTGACCAGGATGCCAGTCTCGGTTGGAGAGAGACGTTTCTGTTCACGCACGACGTAGCCGCGCTGCTGGATGGTGCCCAAGATAGGCGCATAGGTGGAGGGGCGGCCGATGCCGTATTCCTCCAGGGTGCGCACCAGGGTAGCCTCGGTGTAGCGGGGGGGAGGCTGGGTAAAGTGCTGCTCGGGGAGCAAGCGCACCAGTTTCTGACTCTGCCCTTCAAGGATGCCGGCCGGGATGCGGGCATTCTCCTCTTCCTCTTCGGAGACCTGGTCTTCATCCTTGGCTTCTTCATAGACCACCAGGAAGCCCGGGAATTTTACGGTGGAACCAGAGGCTCTTAATAAGTATTCATGCTGGGCGGATTTAGCAGTAACTTCAACCGAGAGGGTGTCAAATACGGCGGCTTCCATTTGAGAAGCGACGAAACGCTGCCAAACCAGTTGATACAGGCGCAGCTGGTCGCGGTTGAGGAATTCCTTGATGGCATCGGGGTAACGCATGACCGAGGTAGGCCGGACGGCTTCATGGGCTTCCTGGGCACCCTTGGCCTTGGTTTGATACTTGGGAGGCTCGGGAGGCAGGAACTTCTCTCCATAACGTTCTCCAATGAACTGGCGTGCTTCAGCCTGGGCAGTCTCGGCCACATTGGTCGAATCGGTACGCATGTAAGTTATCAGACCCACTGCGCCCTCTCCCAAGTCGATACCTTCATAGAGCTGCTGTGCCAAAGCCATGGTGCGCCGGGCAGTGTAGCCCAGACGCCGGGAAGCTTCCTGCTGCATGGTGCTGGTGGTAAACGGGGCGGAGGGTTTGCGCCTACGCTCACCGCGCTTGATCCTTGAAATGCTAAAGGCAGCGGTTTCCATGTCAATCAGGATTGGCTGGACGGTTGCCTGAGCACCCAAAACCGGGTCTTCACCATCCATCTTTGCCAACTTGGCAATGAAGCTCTCCTTGACCTTTTCTGGGCGCAATTCAGCCGCGATCGACCAGTATTCGACCGGATTGAAGGCTTCGATTTCGCGCTCGCGTTCCACCACCAGGCGCAGGGCAACGGATTGAACACGTCCAGCGGAAAGGCGGCTGCGCACCTTACGCCACAGGAGCGGGCTCAAGTTGTATCCCACCAGGCGGTCCAGGATGCGGCGTGCCTGCTGGGCATCCACCAGATCCATATCGATGGCGCGTGGGTGTGAAAAAGCTTCGTTGATGGCGGGCTCGGTGATCTCATGGAAAACCACCCGTTGCGTCCGCTTGATCTCGATCTTGGCCGCCTCGAGCAGGTGCCAGGCGATCGCCTCGCCTTCGCGGTCGGGGTCAGTTGCCAGGTAGATCTCAGCATGCGACTTCGCCAAGGCCTGGATCTCCTTGACCACCGGGCGTTTCTCATTGGGCACACGGTACTTGGGAGTGAAATCATGTTCCACATCCACCGAAAGCTGGGAATGCAGCAGGTCGCGCACATGCCCAACCGAGGCTTTAACCGTAAAGCCCTTGCCTAAAAACCGGCCAACGGTGCGTGCTTTGGCAGGTGATTCGACGATGACCAGTTTCCCTTTGCGGTTGTCACCTTTCTTGGGGGCAATCATGCCTTCGTGGGCTGGAGTGTTACCCATGCGAAAGAGGGTGGTCCCGCAAACCGGGCAAGTGCCACGCGAAGCGGGTGTGCCATTGGTGGTGAAGACCGGAAGTGGGTCAGTTATTTCACGTTTTGTCCGACATTTTACACAATATGCATCCAAAGTAAACCTCCTGGTTCTTTAACAACAAAATGAATTACAAAGCTTCGATTTCAAGCTTGAGATGGTCAATCATTTATACCTCGTAGACTTCGGGGTGTTCCCGCACTGCCACATAATTCATCCCACCCACCTGGCGTACCATCCCCTTCAGCTCCATCATGGCCAGCGTGGAAGAGACTTTTTCGATGGGCATATTGGCTTGGGAACGGATTTCATCCACATGCCTTGGTTCCTGTGAGAGCAATTGGTATAAGCGGGCTTCAATCGGGTCAGCAGGAAGTACCACCCGGACGGTGCGATGCTCAGTGACCATGGTCAGGTTTAGAGTTTCGAGTACATCCTGCGGATTCAGAAGCGGGAATGCTCCATCACGGATGAGCCGGTTGGTGCCCTGGCTTTGAGGGGCATTGATATTCCCAGGCACCGCGAATACATCCCGGCCTTGCTCAGCTGCAAATGTGGCGGTGATCAGTGCGCCGCTGGTTGAACCGGCTTCCACAATGATGACTGCCCTGGATAAGCCTGAAATGATACGGTTTCGGGGCGGAAAGTTGATCCCATCCGGCTGCGTGCCAAGCGGGTAATCACTGACCAATGCACCATGTTCCATGATCTGGGCAGCTAAATTCCTGTGTTCCGGGGGGTAAACAACATCGACGCCATTACCCAAGACAGCCAGGGTGCGACCACCAGCACTGATGGCAGATTGGTGGGCAATTGAATCGACCCCACGCGCCAAACCACTCACAACCGTCACCCCATTTTGTGCCAGGTTGGTGGCAACTTCTTCAGCCACCTGGCGGCCATAAGCTGTTACACGGCGTGTGCCCACGATGGCCACCGACCAGTCATCCTCGGGTAACAATGAGCCCCGCACGTACAATACCGGTGGAGGCTGGTCTATTTCCTTTAAAAGCCGTGGGTATGCTCCATCATCCCAGGTGAGCACCTCCACACCCAGAGACTGGATGCGGTCCCAAACCTGGTCCAGCGAAACTCCCTTTCGCACTCGCTGGAAGGAGTCGACAATCTTCTGGTTTAACCCCATGTTGAGCCATGCATCAGGCGAGGCATTCCAGGCAGTTTCTGGATCACCCAATACATCCAGTAAGGCCTTGAACCTAACCGAGCCTATCCCTTTAACCATATTCAGCCCCACCCAATACATCCTGGGATCGGTCACTATCCAGCCTCCTCCGCCAGTATGCCCGGGATAAGCTGCACAGTTATCTCATGCCGGTCAAGGTTAATTTCGTTGACAAATGAGTCAACAACCGGGATCAGGATTTCAGGGCCAGATTCTGGGAGAACCAGCAAGACATCGCTGGCTCCAGTCTCCAATATCTCGGTAACTGTCCCAATGGTCTTCCCGTCACGGGTAACTACGCGCAATCCGATCAACTGGTGATGGTAATATTCGCCATTCTCCAGTGGTGGGCGGTCGATAGATTTGACATATACGATCTGGTTACGATACTGGCCAATCTCTTCCGGTGATGAGAAACCTTCAAAGGTCATCAACAGACCTTTCCCATGCTGACGGCATTTTATCAGCCGTAATTGCAAATCTTCTTCGCCCAGGTATAAAATAACTCCTGGCTGAAGGCGATCAGGAAAGTCGGTGTAGACTTCCATAAGTATCTCACCATGTACCCCATGGGCATGGCGCAATTTACCAACAGCAATGAATGCAGGCTCGCCGAGCGGTGGCGAGCCTGCAGCGTTCGCTCTGGTTGAATAACCCCTGGCTCTCCTCATTGAGGATCTTCAACATCCAGGTAAGCTTGTTTGCCCTGCCGTGAAGCAGATACATTCAGGAGCATGCGCATGGCATTGGCGACCCTTCCCTGCCGGCCTATCACGCGCCCCATATCCTCCTTGGCAACCTTCAGCTTAATATACGTTTTACCACCCCGTTGCTCTTGCGAGACCCTTACTTGCGTAGGATCATCCACCAATGAAGTGGCGATGAACTCGATGAGTTCTTTCATAAATCACTCCCTGTTCCTGGCAGTTTACGCAGCTTTCTTCTATAAGGCAGTGCCACATTCGATCAGCATGCGCAATTGCCCAAGGATATGGTTGTTATATTTCTTAATCCATCACTTGCGCTGGCTGGTTTGAGGGCTCGGTTGGCGTGATTCCTGGGCAGCTTTTGCCTCGGCCAACAGTGTCTCAAGTGGCTCACCAGCTTTTAAACGTTCAAAGCGGTCTGTTAAACCACTGGTTTTGAAAAGCTTGCTGACTGACTCGCTGGGCTGAGCACCTTTGCTGATCCAGTCGTATATTCGCTCTTCCTTCAACTCAATCGTCCCCGGTTGAGTGCGTGGATTATAAAAACCCAAGATTTCCAGGAAACGACCATCGCGGGGATGTTCGATATCTGCAGCCACGATACGGTAACTGGGCTGCTTCTTTGCACCTACACGGCGTAAACGGATACGTACCATTTTTTAACTAGTCTCCTTCTATCTAATAATCTTAATCAATTTTTCTGGGTCACGTACCCGGTGAGTATGAGGGGAACGCGGAAGGGTCGCGCACCACCGGTATTATTTCCCAGTCGAAATGGGGCAACCCCATCCCGTTATCCAAACATGCGTGGTAATCCACGCGCGCCAGACTTCTTAATATTCTTGAACAAACGCTGTGCCTCGTGGTACTGTTTGATCAGGCGATTGACATCCTGGACTTCAGTTCCAGAACCCGTGGCAATGCGTCGACGGCGGCTAGCATTTAATACATCAGGCCGGCGCCGTTCGTGGGGTGTCATCGAGTTGATGATCGCTTCAGTCATTTTAAGCTGTTTTTCAGCATCCTTCGGGTCAATCTGGCGTGCTAACTGACCCATCCCACCAGGCAACATCTCCAGCACCTGGGCAATTGGGCCCATCTTCCTTACCTGCCTGAGCTGATTGGCGAAATCTTCCAAAGAAAACTCACCTTTTAACAGTCTCTCGGCATCTTTCTGGGATTGCTGCTGGTCGAAGGCAGCCTCTGCCTTTTCTATCAACCCCAGCATATCACCCATTCCCAGAATGCGGGAAGCCAGGCGACCAGGGTCATATACTTCAAGGGCGTCCAAAGCTTCACCCGTGCCAATGTACTTAATCGGAACGCCTGTCACAGCACGTATCGAAATTGCCGCACCACCCCGGGCATCCCCATCCATCTTGGTCAGGATTAAACCCGTAAGCGGAATAGCCTGGCGGAAGCCTTTGGCAATATTGACTGCTTCTTGACCAATCATCGAGTCCACCACCAAGAGAGTCTCAACCGGGTGAACTTTTTTGGTAATGGCAGTCAGTTCATCCATTAAGGTACTGTCGAGCTGTGAACGTCCGGCTGTATCCAGAATGAGGACTGTAATGCCGCCTTTTTGGGCTTTATCCAGGGCATGCGCTGCCAGGTCGGGCGGTTTAACTCCGGGTTCTGAATATACAGGGACAACCAATTTTTCACCCAGCGTTTCAAGCTGTTTCACGGCTGCCGGGCGGTATGGGTCAGCAGCAACCATCATCACCCGTTCACCTTGGCCACGCAGCTGGCGTGCCAGTTTTGCAGTTGCGGTGGTCTTACCTGAACCTTGTAGCCCAACCAACATAAAGACACAAGGGCGTGAACCAGTCAGATTAAGCCGTTCAGGATTACCAAGCGTATTAATCAATTCCTCGTTAACTATCTTGATAACCTGCTGCGCTGGGTTCAGGGCTTTCGATACTTCTACGCCAATCGACCGTTCACGTACACGGGCAACAAAATCCTTTACCACGCCGTAGTTGACATCAGCTTCCAGTAAAGCAAGCCGAACTTCGCGCATGGCAGTATCAACATCAGCCGCCGAGAGTTTTCCCCGGCGGCGTAGTTGCGTGAATACATTATTCAGGCGTTCAGTCAGGTTCTCAAACACAGGACTGCATTTTAGCGTGTAAGCCTAGAATGGTCAAGAGTAGATAATGAAGAGAGTCCAGCCCATGCGTGTGCTCAATAGCGGCTCTCTTATAATTGGGTCTATACATGTGCAACTTTAAGCTATTGGAAGGGTTGTATTATCACTAGAAATACTTTACAGAATCAGAAATATCATCCTATAGACATAAGCAATATCTTCGCCAAGGAGTTATTAATGTCAAAAATTACAATCGTAACAGACAGCACATGTTCCATGCCAGAGGAATTGATCAAGAAGTATAACATTACAGTTGCTCCGCAGGTTTTAATCTGGGGAAAAGAGACCTTTGAGGACGGTGTGGATATCACGCCGGGTGATTTTTACACGCGCCTAAAAAAAGCAACCGTTATGCCGTCCACTTCACAGGCGACCATAGGCAAATTTCTCGAAATATATAACAATCTGCTTGCGCAAGATTACCAAATCGTGTCCATTCTCATCTCATCCAAGTTATCAGGCACAGTCAACTCAGCTGTCCAGGCTAAAGCGATGCTGGCTCCTGATGCACCAGTGGAAATTATCGATTCAAATTCCACAGCCATGGCATTGGGTTTTCACCTTCTATCCGTGGCACGAGCCATTGAACAGGGAGCCAGCCTAGCAGAATGTGTTGAATTAGCCCAGAAAGCTTCTCAGAATACCGGCCTCTTTTTTGCTGTGGACACACTGGAATTCCTACACCGGGGTGGGCGGATTGGAGGCGCAAGCCGTTTCCTCGGGACCGTATTGAATTTCAAACCTATCCTTGAGCTGCGTGATGGCAGAGTTGAAGCGGCAGAACGGGTACGTACGCGCACCAAGTCGCTAAGCCGGATTATTGAGCTTGTGGGAGAACAAATAGGTGGTCGGACCCCTGTCCGCCTAGCATCCCTGCATGCGAGCTCGCCCGAGGATGCACGCATTGTGCTTGAGGAGGCTACCAAGAAGTTCAAACCGGTAGAATCTTATTTATCAGAGGTCAGTCCAGCCATCGGGGCTAACATTGGCCCAGGGGTTGTGGGTTTGACATATATGGCCGGTATGTAATCTAAAAATCATCATGAAAGCCGCGGGCAACCATACCCGCGGCCATTTATTTAAAGGTAGAATCGTAATTGATGGTAGATCCATGCGACCTGCCACCAGAAATTGGAGGAAAGGCTGCTCTGGTACAATTACTAGAACTCATCCACGCTCGGGAGATACTATGAAGTCTTACCCTAATCTTGGCATACAGGTTCCGCGTGTATATTTGCCCCGCCCAGGTGTAGACCTGGGTAAATGGGCGGTTATTGCCTGTGATCAATTCACTTCACAACCGGAATACTGGAAGACAGTTGAGGAGACTGTGGGTAATGCACCTTCCACGCTCAACCTGGTCTTCCCCGAGGTTTATCTAGATCTACCAGGGGCAGAAGAACGCATCCAGCATATCCAGCAAAATATGCAAAACTACTTGTCCGATGGTCTATTGGTGCCCTATGAGGGCATGGTGTACGTTGAACGGTTCACGAGGGGAAAAACGCGCAGAGGTCTGGTTCTGGCACTTGACCTGGAACAATATGAGTATAACAAAGGCTCACATTCGCTCATCCGTGCAACAGAAGGGACGATCGTCGAACGCCTGCCTCCACGGATACATATAAGGGAAGGCGCCAGGTTGGAGTTACCCCACATATTGGTGTTGATCGATGACCCGGAATGCACTGTGATTGAACCGGTGGGAAAATCCAAAGCCCAACTGAGAGAGTTATATGATTTTGAATTGATGGCTGGTTCCGGCCATTTAAGTGGGTACCTGGTGGATGACATGTCCATCGAGTCCGGTGTGGTTAAAGCCCTGGAGCAGCTGGCAAACCCGCAGATATTCACTAACAAGTATGATATAGCAAAGGATCAACCAGTGCTACTGTTCGCCATGGGGGATGGCAACCATTCCCTGGCAACCGCTAAAGCAATTTGGGAGAAGAAAAAAGCCCAGGTAGGGATGGACCACCCGTCTCGTTATGCGTTGGTGGAAATTGAGAACGTGCATGATGAAGGTTTGGATTTTGCACCCATCCATCGCGTGGTTTTTGGTCTAAAGCAAGATGTATTCAAAGCCATGAGCGCTTCCTTCCAATCCGGGTATTCTTTTATGCCTTGCAGGGACCAATCCGAGATGCTCAGCAGGGTCTGCCAGTCGACCAGTGCACATCAAATCATTGGGGTGATCTCGCCCCAAGGATGCGGAGTTGTTGAAATTTCCGACCCAACTTCCAATTTACCTGTTGGTACCCTTCAAACTTTCCTGGATGACTTTCTAAAGCATGGTGGAGCCGAGAAAATTGACTATATACACGGTGATGAGGTGATCCTCTCCCTTGGAAAGACCCCTGGAAATATCGCCTTCTATTTACCTGGGATGAATAAGAGCGACTTGTTTAGGACAGTCATCCTGGATGGAGCGCTGCCGCGAAAGACATTTTCTATGGGCGAAGCCCATGAGAAGCGTTTTTATATGGAATGCAGGGAAATAATCTGAGGCGGCCTTCCTATCCATGGATATCTTTTTCCAGGACCAAGACGAAGCTCGACTACCTCCCGAGCAAGTGCGTCTAATTCAGAGCCAAATCACGCCTTTACATGGTACCAACCGGGTTAAGGTCTTTCTAGAGCTTACATCTTTCATCAAGAGACCAAATATTGAAATCATCCTCTCCAATGGGACTGGAAAGGTAGTAGCACAAACAAGCATCCTTGAGACCATGTTACGTAAATTGGAAATTACCATGCATATGGGCGAGTCCGAACCAGGTAATGAATATACATTCGAGTCCATCGTATATTACCAAAAGCTGCCGGAACCGAGCGATACCCCTGTGGTTGTGCCGCTGCCGGATCCCATGATCGTGGACCACCGTACAGCAAAGTTTATATTTCCTTAATCCAAAACTAGATCGGTAATCCTCCAAACCAGCCAATAGTAATAGGCGCATATCATCTGCAAGAATCTCTTAAAGAGCTTTTTGTGGGGTATGATGAAACATGACTGTGCACATTTCTTGCATCGGGTAAAATAGGATGATCGACCTCTTATGAGCAGCCAATCTGAACCTTCCAGCACACCCCATCCTATACGTGATCAGCGCCGACGGAGGGGGTGGACAATACGCATCACTCCCGCAGGTGTGCTGCTGCTTGTTGTGATCAATCTGCTCATCCTGGGTGGGTGGGTATATGGAATAACCCGATTCATGAATGGATCGGTCATTCCTGATCAAGAAAGCACAGATAAACCATCGGAGACTCCGATGGAAGTAAGTGTTACCTATACTCCTGCCGAAGTGACAGCTACAAGGCAACCGACTGCCTCACCAACAGCTCAATCTACAGACACATCCACACCAGACCCTGCCACAGCAAGCCCTCGACCCTTGGCCACCCTGACCCTAAACCAGGGTTTGATCATCCTGGCTTTGGATGAGGGTGGGGATACTCATTTGTTTGCATACCAACCGGAAGAAGTTGGTGCGGGGCTGCCACTACCACTTACCAGGTTAACCTACGGCCCCTGGGATGATATCACCCCTGCCATCAGTCCAGATGGACAGAACATAGCTTTCGCCTCCAACCGGAGCGGCTATTGGGATATATACCTTATAAATTTGAATACTGGTGACATCACGCGCTTGACAGACACACTTGAATACGAAGCCTCACCAGCCTGGTCTCCAGACAACAAATGGCTTGTTTATGAAGCCTATGTGAAAGAAAACCTGGATGTCTGGATCCAATCTATTGCTTCTCCAGAGGAAACCATCCAGCTTACAAGTAACCCTGCTGCTGATTTTAGCCCAGCCTGGTCACCAGATGGCAGGCGGATCGCATTCGTATCCAACCGCGGTGGCGAAAATGACATTTGGCTTGCGGATCTAGATAAAAGCGAAGAGACGCTCTTCCAGAATATAAGCCAAAATCCCAACGGCGAAGATACCCATCCTGCCTGGGCTCCGGATGGACAATCCTTGGTCTGGGTTGGTGAACTGGATGGATTGCAGCAACTTTTTCTAATGGGACTTCCGCCTACCGAGGAGGCGAACACCACCCTCACTGCTGTACAACAACATAACCTTGGAAGTGGTGATTGGCCTGTCTGGAGCACCGATGGTGAAATTATCCTGACAAGCCTACAGGCACCGAACCGGGTTTACCTGACCGCCTATCGCGCTCAATACCCGGGCTTGGTGCTTCCAACCCTTGAATTGCCTGGAGCGCTACGCGGGTTGAGCTGGGGAAAGATTGAATCAACCACGCCCTTGCAAGTGATCTACCAAATGGCTGCCGAGCTTACACCAACTCCCATATATTATCCGGTCCTGACAGCCCAGCCAAGTGATAATGGTGGACGGTACCAACTATCACCCTTGGCGAGTGTAGAGGCACCACAACCCTATCTGCACGATATGACCGATGAAAGTTTTTCGGCCTTACGAGCGCAGATTGGCACAGAGGCAGGTTGGGATTTCCTATCCAGCCTCGAAAATGCGTATGTTCCTCTTACCACCCCACTGGACCCTGGCATGGGCAATGATTGGTTATATACTGGGCGTGCTTATGCTCTTAATACGCTGCCGATAGACGCAGGCTGGCTGGTGGTGATTCGAGATGATTTTGGTTCAGAAACCTACTGGCGGATTTACATACGGTCTCTTTATCAGGATGGTTCGGCAGGTACTCCCCTGCATGACCAACCATGGGATTTCTTCTCCCGCAATAACGGGGATACCACCACCTATGAACAGGGAGGTGCAAAACAAATATCGATTCCACCGGGTTATTGGATAGATTTCACGGCGTTGGCACGTTCCTATGGATGGGAGCGACTGCCTGCACTTAACACCTGGAGGGCTTCCTACCCAGCGACACGTTTCAATGAATTTGTAATAACCAGCGGGTTGGATTGGCAAACCGCAATGCTCGAGATATATCCGCCAGAAACAATGATCACACCTTCTCCCGTTTACCCACCCACACGCACAGCCTCTCCTACGTCGCGGTGGTATGTGTCCCCTACACCGACCGCCACAAGCACCCCTCGCCCAACCTTTACGCCATACCAGGTTTCTCCTACCATCTCTCCAGCATCACCGGTGCCAATGCAGACCGCCTCGCCAACTCCCTGAGGTTGATCTGGAAATACAGGCGTTTACTTTCCCATTTCCTATGCCATCATCTACAAAAACAACCCTGGGGAAAACAGGCAGGTTGAATCAAGTAATCTGCTTGCTGCAGGCAGTGATGATCATATTTTTCCTTACTGCCTGCCAGCCATTTACTAAAACGATCACACCTACACCAGCATTTCCAACCTACAAATTCAACGCCCGGCCATCCGCCACTGTAACCAAGCCTGCCACTCCAACCCCGGGTGTTACCTTGATGCCGGAATCTACACCACCCCCAGAAGTTTCACCAACCCATATCTCAACCATTGTGCCTGATCCTATACAAATTTTAATGCCTACGCAAGGATCAACCCCCATCCCTGACTGGAGACCCCCTCTCTACACCACACCCTGGGCACCCACCCCATACGATCATTTTTACTTTGCCAGCCCTATTGCTGCCAATGAAGTTAACCTCCCGGTAGCAGACTATAGATATGGAGGGATTTTCTTCAAGGATGTGGTCCACACCGGCGTGGATATTCCTGCATCCAAGGGAACTCCTGTTTTAGCGGCCGGATCAGGAACGGTTGTATGGGCAGGATATGGTGTGTACAGGGGGGGGGTTGACACCTCAGATCCATATGGACAGGCAGTCACGATTAGACATGACTTTGGTTACCAAAACCAGATGCTATATACTATCTATGGGCATTTAGATCGGATTGATGTTGCCGATGGCCAGCATGTGGAGACTGGTGACCCGTTAGGATTGGTGGGAGAGACAGGCATAGTTACTGGACCACATCTGCATTTTGAAGTGCGGATTGGGGAAAACAGTTTTTTCACTACCCGAAATCCTGAATTATGGCTGGTGCCTTCCATTGGTTGGGGTGTGATTGCCGGTCGAGTGATGAATACAGCTGGTCAACCATTAAATGACCAAATGATCATCGTTACTGATATACAAAAAGAGCAGAATTGGTTCGCCTGGTCTTATGGAAAAACTTCAGTAAACAGCGACCAATACTATCAGGAGAACCTGGTTGTAGGTGGTATGCCTGCTGGTACATATCTTATCAGAATAGCTTTCGGGGGTGTTTATTTCTCTGCAACAATCGATGTTCTGCCAGGGATGGTTAATTATTTCACCTTCAAAGGCTACGAGGGTATATCAACCCAAACCCCAGCGCCACCGGGTGCCGAGTTTACCCCGGCACCGTTTGAAACGCCAGCCCCTTGACAGTAATTACTCACCCATCTGGATAAACTCTTCAAAAAAGCCGCTGGTGACACCGTAAAATCGATCAGTGAGTAATTACCCTTGACACGTCGAACATATGTGCTAAACTATAATCTATGCTGCCTTGGCATCAGTCATTGATACAGCTGAACTGGCTGGAGTTCGAGCTTTTGATGCAATCCAAGCTCTCTTTGATCCACCCTCACTCCCAATATTGCTATCCGGTGAGTAATTACCTATAATCCCTATTCGAATTAACGAGGAGCGTCTCATATGGCTAAAAAGTCAGTATCCCAGCATCCCGAAATGGATGAAGCTCGCCAGGCAGCATTGAATAAGGCGGTTGGAGACATCACCAAGCGTTATGGGGATGGTTCCATCATGCGCTTGGGAGAGGCTCACCAACTATTTGTCGAATCCATTCCTACAGGCTCGCTGTCATTGGACATTGCTTTGGGTGTTGGTGGGGTACCACGCGGACGTATCACAGAGATTTATGGTCCCGAATCATCGGGTAAAACAACTATATGCCAGCACATCGTCGCTGAGTCACAAAAGTTAGGCGGAACCGCTGCCTATATCGATATGGAACATGCCCTCGACCCAACTTATGCTTCCCGCTGTGGTGTCGACGTGGAGAATTTGCTCATTTCACAACCAGATATGGGCGAACAAGCCCTGGAAATCACTGAAACCCTGGTCCGGTCTGGTGCGATTGATGTTATCGTGATCGATTCGGTAGCCGCACTCGTCCCCAGGGCTGAAATTGAAGGTGATATGGGAGATGCCACCATGGGTATGCAGGCACGCTTAATGTCGCAGGCTTTGCGTAAACTTTCAGGGGCTATTAAGCAAACCAACACTTCTGTAATTTTTACCAACCAGCTTCGCCAGAAAATTGGAGTCATGTTTGGCAACCCTGAGACAACCACGGGAGGTATGGCGCTGAAGTTCTATGCATCGGTGCGCCTTGATGTCCGCAGGATCCAATCCATTAAACTTGGGGCTGAGATCATTGGCAACCGTACGCGGGTCAGGGTGGTAAAAAACAAGGTTGCGCCTCCATTCCGAACTGCCGAATTTGACATTATGTACAACGAAGGAATATCCAAGGCTGGCGACTTACTCGACCTGGCAACCGCAATGGAAATAATCAGCAAAAGAGGTTCTTTCTTCAATTATGGAGAGCTTCGCCTTGGCCAGGGGCGCGAAAATGCCAAGGATTACCTGCGTGCACATAAAGAATTGTCGGCAGAGATTGAAATGGCAGTACGTGAGCGCGCTGCCAGTGGTGAGGCTGCCCTCGGTTTCGGTAGTGTGGCAGAAGAAAGCAGTTCAGACGATGGAGATTTGTGAACAGCAGGCGATTGGTTAATAAAATAATCACACCTTGTAGTAACGATACGCAATATTGGCTTCATATTGCGTATCGTAAATTATGGGGAACCCTGCGTATCGTTTTATTCCTGACTCTTCTCTCGCTTTGTGGGGCGAGTTGCAGTGAAAAGCCCACACCATACCGTCCGCCCACCATTGTTGCCCAGGTTACCAGACCCCTTCAGGTTTCCACAACACCAACTACCACAGCGCAAGTTGCTGTTACTCCATTTCCCGTATCCACGCCAGCATGCACGGACAATCTTACATTCCTGGAAGACCTTTCGCTACCAGATGGGACAGTTGTTAAACCTGGAGCTCCTTTGGATAAGCGCTGGTTGGTCGAGAATAGGGGTTCGTGTAATTGGGATGAGAAATATCGATTGAAATTCATGTCTGGTGCTGAATTAAGCGCTCCGTTAGACCAGGCACTTTATCCCGCACGCAGTGCATCTACAGCAACCATCCGAATAATATTTACAGCCCCATCCGAACCAGGCACCTATCAGAGCGCCTGGCAAGCTTACAATCCACAGGGAGAGCCCTTTGGTGATCCGGTTTTCATGCAGGTGACGGTAGGTTCTGATAATCCATAGGTGGATGGAGATTAATTTTTTATTATTCATCTTGTTTTCAAAAGCATTATAATTTCAATAAGCTGCCTCTCGGTTCCAACACAATCAACTACCGAGAGGTAATATTTGCTAAATCGGAAATTTATAATGCAAAAAACTTTAATCATCCTTTTTGTTTTCATCCTTGGGTTTGGTTTGCCAGTCAACGCAAGCACAGCAGCCTTGCAAAACGAACAGCCCCAGGTGAATGCTATCTTATTTTGGTCAAACGGCTGCCCTAATTGCGCACAAGTTTTGACAGATATTTTGCCACCCCTTCAGGAAAAATATGATTCCGGATTGAACATCCTGATGATCGAGGTCGTGAGTGCAGAGGATATCAATACCCTTTACTCATTAGGGTCGGATTTAGGACTACCCAAGGAGCAGATTGCAGTTCCATTCCTTCTCATCGACCACACGTCACTGATAGGCGCAGATGAAATTCAGGAAAAATTTCCTGAACTAGTTGAAAAGCATCTCTCCACGGGGGGGCTGGGGTACCCCGATTTACCTCAAGCTGACAAGATGCTACCCAAGGGAATTGCTTTCACATCATTTGATCCCGAGTCTCTGCTTATTCCTCAAACCGCAAACGAGACCAAGGCGACTGGTATGGCCCTGGCATGGGGAATTATGGTCTTCATGGTAATTGCTTTAATCCTGGCGATCGTGATGATCCTGCGCGCGTTTCAAGGCAAGCCCATCGGCAAGGTTAATCGATGGCTGGATATTGCCATTCCGGTTCTCGCAATAATAGGCTTGATTGTATCCCTTTACCTGACCTATGTCGAATTTACAAGCACACGCGCCTTATGCGGCCCGGTGGGCGACTGTAATGCTGTCCAAAACAGCCCATATGCAAAATTGTTCGGGGTATTACCGATTGGACTGGCCGGGGCAATCGGATATATTGTCATCCTGGTTGTCTGGTTATGGCGTCATTTTAAAACCGATACACTCGCCAGGATTGCCGGTCCTGCCATGTTTGGAATGGCGCTGTTCGGTACGCTATTTTCCATATACCTGACCTACCTTGAGCTGTTTGTCATCCATGCAGTTTGTATCTGGTGCCTGTCTTCAGCTATCTTAATAACCGGGTTGATGTTGTTAAGCTTACCCTCTATTACACAATGGCTGGCAGTTTCTGACGAAGAGGAGTAGCTTGGTGCGAGAGGCGGGCGTATCCCAGGAGTTCTCCCTTCATAATACTTTTACATCGCTAAAGTATCCCAATTATCGTTTATGGTTCACCGGGCAATTAGTCTCCCTGGTTGGAACCTGGGCACAATCCGCTGCCCAGGGATACCTGATCTACGAATTAACAAAATCCCCAGCCTACCTTGGGTATGTTAGTTTTGCGAATGGTCTGCCAACCTGGATATTCACCCTATATGCCGGAGCAATAGCCGATAGAGTCTCCAGGCGGACTCTTATGGTGATTACCCAGAGCGGCATGATGGTTCTGGCATTCATCCTGGCATTGTTAACCTTTACCAATGCGGTTCAATGGTGGCACATCCTCATCCTGGCATTTTTACTGGGAGTATGTAACGCTTTTGACGCACCTGCCCGGCAGGCTTTCGTGGTCGAAATCGTGGACCGCAAGGATCTGACCAATGCGATTGCCTTAAATTCAACCATGTTCAATTTAGCGATGGTATTAGGACCAGCCTTTGGTGGTTTGATCTATGCCTGGGTTGGACCAGGTTGGTGTTTTACCATCAACGGCATTTCGTTTATCGCGGTGATTCTTGCATTGCTTTTAATGAGATTAAAGCCATTTACTCCAGTTCAGACCAATAACAGTGCCTTCCGCGACGTCAAGGAAGGATTGAAATACGTCTTCAACCATCCCAGTGTGAAAATGCTGATTTTCAATCTGTCTATCATCACCTTCTTGGGATTAGGTATTGCTGCACTGATACCGGCCTGGTCCGTGGAAGTTTTGGAGGGCAATGCGACGACAAATGGATTTTTAATGGCCGCGAGGGGTATTGGCTCGTTGATCGGAGCCCTGATGATCGCTGCCCTGGGAAGGATGCGAGTACACGGAAAACTATGGACGATCAACAGCATCCTATTGCCAATCTCGATGATCATCTTCGCCTTCATGCAATGGTTGTTCCCGTCTTTATTGGCCATGGCCTTAATGGGGTTTGCTTTCATGATGATCGTCAATCTTTCCAATTCGATGGTCCAAACCAGGATCGCAGATGAGATGCGCGGTCGGGTAATGGGCGTTTATACATTATTCTTTTTTGGAGCCATGCCACTGGGCTCGCTGATCTCTGGCTGGACAGCTGATATTATTGGTGAGCCGTTTACGGTTATCATCAGCGCATTGATTTTATTCGTCTTTGCGGTATGGGTTATCTGGCAGCGACCTTCTTTGCGGGCTATGGAATAAACCAGGCTTGCTTATTGAGAAACAATCAAAATAGACCCAGGAACATTTATAGTATTTTTAAAGGCTTATAATTGACGAAGCCAAAGGGTGATGGTAAAATTCCGTCGCTCTCCGCCCCCATTGTCTAGCGGCCCAGGACGCGGCCCTCTCAAGGCCGAAACACGAGTTCGAACCTCGTTGGGGGCACACAAATATCCGGCCCTCTCATCCCCATTGAGGGGATTTAAGGCCGAAACACGAGTTCGAACCTCGTTGGGGGCACCTGAAAACTCGGATGTGAATTCCGAGTTTTCTTTGTTTTAATCTATGAAGAAATAATCCCGTATGTTATATAAAAGTGCCCTCTGACACTTCTCACATCGTACCAAAAACTATATACTGGTGTTATGAAATTTTTAAGCAAAGCAAAATCCAATTCATCATCTCTACGGCGAACGGGGCCAGGATACAACAGGCATATTGTCTCCCGAATCCGGGTTGGTTGTCCGGCACATAACTGCGGAGGACGTTGCCTACTGATCGCTTCCATCGAAAACGGCAGGATCACCCAACTGGATACGGACGACCGCCCGGACAGCCTGGCTGCTCCGCAGCTGCGGGCTTGTACCCGAGGACGCGCCTACCTGCGCCGCCAGTACCATCCCGACCGCCTGCAATATCCGCTTAAACGGGTGGGAGAACGCGGTGAAGGCCAATTCGTGCGCTGCACGTGGGAGGAAGCTTTGGAGACTGTGGTTGGGCAGCTTCACCGTGTTAGAGAAAAATATGGCAATGAAGCCTTGTTTGTACCCTACGGAACGGGCAGCTACAACCAGCTCAACGGCTCGCACACCGCTCGCCGCCTGATGAACCTGTTCGGCGGTTGCCTCGGTATTTACAATTCCTATTCGTGGGGGGCAATCAATATCGCCACTCCTACTGTTTATGGAACACTGGTCACTGGCAACCAACGCCAGGATTGGTTGAACAGCCGCTATATCATTATGTGGGGCTGGAATCCCGCCGAAATGCGCGATGGCACCAACAGCGATTACTTCGTTAAGCTGGCGCGCGAGAACGGTGCGAAGGTTGTGTGCATCGACCCGCGCCATTCACTTTCAGCAGCATCCCTGGCCGATGAGTGGATCCCCATCCGCCCGGGGACCGACACGGCCATGATGAGCGCTATGGCCTATGTGATGCTGACCGAGGATCTATACGATGCCGATTTTGTTCGCACCCACTGCATAGGTTGGGATGGCTCCCACATGCCTCCAGGTGCAGAGAGCTCAGAAACGTATTCCGATTATCTATTGGGTACCCGCGACGGCGTTCCCAAAACCCCGCAGTGGGCTGAAGCCATCACTGCAGTGCCTGCGGCGACCATCTCCCGTATCGCGCATGAGTATGCCACGATCAAACCCGGGGTGCTCTACCAAGGATACGGAATGCAGCGCCGCGCCTATGGAGAACAGGTGGTGCGTGCCGGTTGTGTGCTGGCTGCCATCACGGGTAACGTGGGGATACCTGGGGGTTGGACCAGTGGACTTGCCTTACAGGCTCCTGACGGCGGCCCTTTTTGGACACTCTTCCCAACTGAAGAGAACCCAGTTAGAGCAAGCATCCCGGTCTTTCTGTGGAGTGAAGCGTGCCTGCGTGGACATGAGATGACTTCGGCTGAAGGTGTTATCGGCACCCCAAACTTGAAGACAGACATTAAGCTGATCTATGGCGTTGCCACCAACTGCCTCATCAACCAGCATGCTAACATCAACCGCTCGGCAACATTATTGAGGGACGAGTCAAAAGTTGAATTTATTGTAGTTCAGGATAACTTCCTGGCCTCCACAGCAAAATTTGCAGACATTGTCCTACCAGCCTGCACCCAGTTCGAAACTTGGGGAGTGGAGGACGGCTGGAAGTATGGAGATGAAGTTATTTTACAACCCAAACTGGTCGAGCCCCTTGGTGAGTGTAAAAGTGATTACCGAATCTGTGCAGACCTGGCGGACCGTTTAGGCTTTGGGGATGCTTATACAGAAGACCGTGACGAAAAAGGCTGGGTGGAATGGTGCCTTGACCGTTACAGGGAAACACGCTTCCCTGACCTGCCCAGCTTGGAAACATTCATTGAGCAAAACCTGGGTGCCTACTCAAAACCAGTTACCCAGCCTGCCGTTGGCCTGGCTGATTTCCGCCGTGATCCACAAAAATACCCTTTGAAGACACCCAGCGGTAAAATCGAGATTTTTTCCAAGACCCTGTATGATATGGACAGACCCGATGATATCCCCGCGGTACCTAAATACATCCCGGAATGGGAAAATCCATTCCTTGAGGATGACAAAGGATCAAACGCTTCAGGAAAACATGGGGAAAAACAATATCCACTGCAAGCCATTGGGCATCACAGTCTCGCCCGGGTGCACTCCACACATGACAACAACGACTGGCTGCAGGAGGCTTTCCCGCAGCGGATCTTCATCAACCCTCTGGATGCAGCCGCAAGGGATATCAAAGATGGCGATTTAGTACGCGTCTGGAATGAACGAGGGGAGCTGGTCATACATGCCCGCCTCACCCAGCGTATCTTGCCAGGCGTGGTCGACATCCCGCAGGGTGCCTGGTGGGACCCCGACCCGGAGGGTGTTGATCATGGCGGTTGTATCAATGTGCTGACTTCCCACCGTTGGACTCCTCTGGCATTCGGCTCGACGCAGCATACGATCATGGTTCAAGTTGAAAAATCCAACCCAAAAAAAACAGCAGAGAGATTCAGGAAATCCTTGAACCTGCGGAGTGAATGATTCGAGAGATGAGTTATACATTCACCTTTGACGCAAGTGCCTGTTCGGGTTGCAAGACCTGCCAGGAAGCCTGTAAGGATAAAAATAACCTGCCGATTGGAATAATGTGGCGGCGTGTGATTGAAATCTCTGGTGGGGACTGGCATTTGGCCAACAGTGCGTGGGAGAACAGCGTTTTCGCCTATAACCTATCCCTTGCATGCAACCACTGCACACATCCAAAGTGCGCGGGCGTATGCCCAGTGGATGCCTACACCGTCCGCCCAGATGGGATCGTATTGATCGACTCGTCCAAGTGCATGGGTTGCGATTACTGCGCCTGGGCGTGTCCGTATGGAGCACCGCAGTACGATGCCGAGCAAGGCATCATGACCAAATGCGACTTTTGTTACGATCGGCTTGATGCTGGTGTGCCACCGAGTTGCGTGTCAGCCTGCCCATTACGGGTATTAGAATATGGAACAATCGCAGAATTGAGTACAGTAAATAAAGGTCAGAATTTATGGCAGCTGCCAGCGATCGAACATCCTTTCCCATTGCCAGATTATTCACGCACGGAGCCGCATCTGGCCATCAAACCACACGCAGGGATGAATAACCCGCTTACCAAAACGGTTTCCAACCAAGAAGAACTCCGACCACTACATTCGTTTGAGAATACTTATCGAATCGACGCCGTGCGCGAGCTGCCATTAGTTGGCTTTACCCTACTCGCCCAGGCGGCAGCAGGTATGGCAGTTTTCAGCCTGGTGCTTTCTCCAGTCCCACCGCCTGTGCTTCTGGCCATCGGTATTCTACTAGGCAGCGGGGGATTAATTTCATGCCTGCACCTGGGAAGGAAAGGCAATGCCTGGCGGTCGGTCATACATCTCAAAAAGTCTTGGCTAAGCCGTGAAATCCTGGTGGCAGGCATGTTCGGAGCAACCTGGGCGGTAGCAGCTGGACTTCAATTTTTCTGGAAAATTTCTCCCAATCTCTGGCCTTTGGCGATATTAGGCCTCGGGCTGATTTACTGCATGACCCGAGTCTACCATCTTAGAGCGGTCCCAGCCTGGAACAACTGGCGCACCTCTGCAGCATTTTTCTTGAGCGCAGTGACGCTTGGAGCACTTGGCGTAAACTTCGCTGCACCGCACCCTGAATGGGTAATCCTTGCCGGGATCGGAATGATAGCAGGAATGCTAATGATGCTGACAACACAATCCACCCATAACGACACGGCTCGTAAGCTGCAAATTGCTTTTCTCGGCCTGGGAATTATCGGGACTCTGTTCTTAGCTATCGTACCGCAGGCCAATCAAGCATGGCTGGCTATTCCAATTTTCCTTGTAGTCCTGGCAGCCGAAATTATTGGCCGGTGGCAGTTTTACGCTATTCGTAAGCCGTTTCCCATGAATGCCAATCATGCGGGGACTTATAGTATTTATAAAGTGCGACCCTCTCAAGGCCGAAACAAAAGTTAAAACCTCATTGGGGGCACACAAAAATCCGCCACAAAAGGCGGATTTTTTACCCTGGTTGACAGGGTCGCAGTGATCAGTTCACTATCGATACGGTAGACGAATTCCAATCCAATGCGGTTTGCCATGATGGCTATGTGACTCCAAAGACAGGCCTTAACTTATCGAGGGAGGTTCCAAGGAGAGAAACTCCTCGAAAAACTTGGCAGAGTCTGGATTCCTGATATGTATCATCCAATGCTATTTAAACAGTTCAGAATAATTTATTGTTCAGCATCTGCCTGAGAACTGTTTCGGAGACCTCCAACACCTTGTCAATATGGCTCTGGTTGTGCGCAGTGGATATAAAGAGCGGGTGGGCACTGGCCATAATACCATTGGCGCGCAGGCCGAGGTGGAACAAGCCTGCAGCTTGCTTGTTGGCTTTCATAGCATCGCGCTTATTCTTGATCCCGGTGGAAGTGAAGTGGAATTGGAAGATAGATGCCACCCTGGCAGCCATAAGAGGAACGCCCAGACGTTCGCCAAGACTGTTCATCCCACTACAGAGATTTTCTGTCAATTCATTAATATACGGATAAGCCATACCTTTCTCTAGCTCCTGCAGGACAGCAAGACCAGCCATCATCGAAACCGGATTACCAGAGAAACAGCCGGACTGGAAGATTTGTTCGGACAGGTCCCACAGGCCGACCTTTGGGGTGACTACCTTGTCCATAATCTCACGCTTGCCGCCGAATCCCCCAATCGCGAAGCCTCCACCCAGAATTTTTCCCAGGCAAACCAGGTCTGGCAGGATACCGAAGTATTCTGCAGCACCACCCAGGGCGATGCGGAAATTGGTGACCACCTCATCAAATATCAGCGGGATGCCTGTTTCAGCTGTAATCTGACGCAGGGCTTTGAGGAATTCGATATCAGCTGGCACGACCCCCAGGCCGAAAGCTGAGACTGGTTCAACGATTACCCCGCCCAACTCATGGGCGTGCAGCTTGATCTGCTTGACAGCGGTGTCCGGGTCATTGTAGGGCAGGATGATAAGGTTGTCTTTTACATTATCAGGGATGCCAGCGCTATCCAGATGAGGTTGGGGGGCTCCCGGATCACCTTCCACTGCCAGGGTGCTGACCAGGACTGTATCGTGCTGGCCGTGGAAGTTGCCCTCGAATTTTACGATCTTGGGGCGCTTGCGGTAGGCACGTGCAGCACGTATCGCCATCAAGGTTGATTCAGAACCGCTGTTCAAGAAGCGAACCATCTCGACCGAGGGCATCAGCTGACAAACCTTCTCTGCCAGTTTTACCTCTGCTTCGGCTGGGAGGTAATAATGTACTCCAATATCGAGTTGCTTGTGCACAGCCCGCAGGACACATTCAGGTGAATGTCCCAGGATATGGACACCCGCCCCCATCAACAAGTCGATATACTTGTTGTTGTCGATATCGACCATCTCTGCACCCTGACCTCCAAGCATATAAATCGGGTAGGGCGGGAGGTATTTGCCATTGGCAGCTACGCCACCCGGCAGATATTTGCCTGCCAAATCAGATAATTGCTTGGATGCAGATGTGCGCGAACGGTAAAGTTGTTCAAGTGGATTGATGTCTGGGGTCATGGCCTTCCTCCGATTTTTTATTGGATCCAACAAAATAAGTATAACCCGGATTGATAGAACGGGAAAACAATCATTTACCCATTCACTCACCCGATTTAAGGATAAACAGGAGGGCAACAAATATCATCCGAAGGATCCCGGGGGACAAAGGTCTCGTCGATGTTGGCTTTTTGCATGATCGCATCCATGGTCAAAGTTTTCACCTAAGGAAAATGGCATGATTATTGCTATGCCAGGTAAAAACTAACCAATGTGTTTGAACCGAGCAAGGTTGAAAATGTTACAATTTCATGGTATGCGATACCTTGCCACCAATAATCCATTCCAGGCAAGGAAGACCAAGTATGGACATCTTTGTAGAATTAGGTCAGGCTAAAGACGCCATCCGGCAGGGAGATCTCTCTAAAGCCCGCAGCATCCTGCGCAAGGTACTTGAACAAGAGCCACGCAATATTGACGCATGGCTGCAGTTTGCTGAGGCTGCCCAGAAACCAGAGCATACGATGCAGTGCCTGGAGCGCGTGTTAATTCTCGATCCCGGCAATGCAACTGCTTCTGCACGTTTGGAATCTCTCCGCTCAGTACCTCCCCTTGAGACCCCCATGGTTCAGGAAAACATCCCGGCGGCACGCGTGAACATCCCCACCACCCTGGTAAGCACCCCTCCTTTAACCACTCCGCAGACAAAGCCGCCATCCACAGCAAGCTCCCGCACCCCCGCGAAAGCGAAGGCATCCATCAGTAAAACAGAAAAGATACTAATTGCTGTGGCAGGGCTTCTTTCCTTATGCTTCCTGTGCGTGCTAGGCTTCACCCTGTTGCGAGAGCCTCTCATGGGAATGACCGCTTCCCAGCCTACGCTGGCTCCGACAGACTATGCTGCAGTTATCTACGAAAACATTCGCGCTTCCAACGCTGAAGATAAACAAGCCTACATGGCTACCATCCACCCAGACAGCCCCGCCTATAAGACCACCGAGGAAACGCTTGATACCATCTTTGATAACTACGACCTGAGTTATCGGGTGAGTAATGTGTCAGTGATTGAGGAAAACAATCGGGAGGTGAAACTCAGTTTCTCCCTGGTAACACGCAAGATGCGTGGCCCGGAATTCCGCGATAATCAAGTTGACGGAATCATTATTTTGCGTAAAGACGGTGATGTATGGAAGATTTACAACCAGACAGTTGACAATGTCAA
>Ga0209253_10000388_pt1 | contig 37078 bp, 36 predicted proteins | sample FrelakmetBRP12BR_FD_187145 | JGI IMG/M metagenome (GOLD analysis project Ga0209253, IMG submission 187145) | Freshwater lake sediment microbial communities from the University of Notre Dame, USA, for methane emissions studies - BRP12 BR (SPAdes)... | ecosystem: Environmental > Aquatic >... | reverse complement strand
GCACCGCCATCAGCGCGACGACCTTGGCGACGTCGAGCGCCGCGCCGCCGCCGAAGCCGATCACGCAGTCGGCACGGTGCGCCTTGTAGGCGGCCTGCCCCGCCATCACCTGCGCGGCGGTGGGATTGCCCTGCACGCCGCTGAAGATACCGACTTCGAGCCCGGTTTCGAGGTGCGTCACGAAGCGCTTCATCACCGGCAGCGCGGCCAGCGCCTTGTCGGTGACGATCAACGGCCGGCGCAGCCCGCGCTCGCGCAGGTGCACGCCGGCCATCTTGCTGGCGCTCGCGCCGAAGTGAACGGTCGTCGGAAAGGAGAAGTGCGAAATCGTCATGGTGTGAAATCCGTCAGATCACCTCGAAGTACCGCTTCAGCTCCCAGTCGGTCACGGCGTCCTGCCACTGCCGCCATTCCCACTCGCGGGTCAGCGCGAAGTGTTCGACGAAGGTGTCGCCGAGCCAGTCGCGCGCGACCTTGCTCTCCTTGAAGATCGCCGTGGTTTCGCGGAGCGAGCGCGGCGCGCGCGGGATGTTCTCCGATCCCTGGTTGGTGCCGGTGATCGGCGCGGCCGTCAGCTTCAGGCCCTTTTCGACGCCGTGCATCCCCGCGGCGACGAGCGCGGCGACGGCGAGGTAGGGATTGATGTCGGCGCCCGGGCACCGCGTCTCGAGGCGCGTGCTCTTGGGTGAGCCCGGGATCACCCGGAAGCTCGCGGTGCGGTTGTCGATCGCCCACGTGGGCTTGACCGGCGCCCAGAAGCCGTCGACCAGCCGCTTGTAGCTGTTGACGGTCGGCCAGAACATCGGCGCGAACTCCATCAGGCAGGCGACCTGCCCGGCGAGGTAGCTCTCGAAGAGCCTGCTCATGCCGGCGCGCCCCTTGGCGTCGTGGAAGAGGTTCTTCCGGCCGTCCGACAGCGACTGGTGGATGTGCCCGCTGCAGCCCGGCAGGTCCTTGTTCCACTTGGCCATGAAGCTCGGGATGATTCCGTACGACGCGCCGATCTCCTTCGCGCCGCTCTTGAACAGCACGCCGCGGTCGGCGCACTCCAGCGCATCGGAGAACTGCAGCGCGGCTTCGTACACGCCCGGCCCCGTCTCCGTGTGCAGTCCCTCGATCGGCACGCGGAAATGCAGCAGCTTGTCCATCAGCGCGTTGAAGTACTCGCGGTTGGCGTTCGCGCGCAGCAGCGAGTAGCCGAACATGCCCGGCGTGACCGGCGTGGGATCGACGCCCTTCTTCGCCGCCCAGCTCTGCGGCGTCTCGGCGAAGTTGAACCACTCGAACTCCAGCCCGCACATCGGCTGGAAGCCGAGCTTGCCGGCGCGCGCGATGACGCGCTTCAGCGTCTGGCGCGGGCAGATCGGATACGGCTTGTTGTCGCGGGTGACGAAGTCGCCGAGGAAGAAGGGAACCTGGTCGTCCCAGGGGACGTTGCGCCCGGTCGACAGGTCCAGCTGGACCATGGCGTCCGGAAACCCGTGCTGCCACCCCGTGACCTGGGTGTTGTCGTAGACCGAGTCCGTCATGTCCCAGCCGAACACGACGTCGCAGAAGCCGAATCCGCCCTCGACGGCGGACATGAACTTGTCCCTGTGCAGGTACTTGCCGCGCAGGACACCATCGATGTCGGTGACGGCCACCTTCACCTTCCCGGACGCCGAGCCCCGGACGGACTTCAGGGCATCGCGCGAATCGTGGCCGGCCGAGGTCGGCAGCTTCGTTCTTGTTGCCATCGGGCTTGTCTCCTCTGCGAGCGGGCGAGTCTGACGCACGGGCATCGGATTGTGCAAACAGCGGCGTCCCGGGCGCGCCGTGGGCCGGGGAAGGACGCGGGCCCTTGATAGGGGCGGGGGATGGCCCCACCTTTCCGAAGGAGTTCTGATCTCTCCCTTTACAATTCAAGCAATTGGCAATTGCGAGGCATCCATGCCCATCTACGCTTACAAGTGCGCCGACTGCGGCCACGAGAAGGAAGTCCTGCAGAAGATCAGCGACGCGCCCCTGACCGATTGCCCCAGCTGCGGTCACGCGTCGATGGTGAAGATGGTGACGGCGGCCGGTTTCCAGTTGAAGGGCAGCGGCTGGTACGCCACCGATTTCCGCAACAAGGACTCGGGCGGCAAGGGCGGCAAGCCGGAAACCAAGACCGAGAGCGCCAACGACGCCAAGGTCGAGAGCGGCGCGGCGTCGACCCCGACCCCCGCCGCCAGCGCGCCTGCGTGCGGCAGCGGCGGATGCGCTTCCTGCAGCTGAAGCCGACTTCCCGTCCCGTCGTGCCCGCGCGTTCCCGACCTCGCCCGACCATGAGCGCGCACGGCCGCTCCGAAGCGCTCATCCTGGAGCGCGCAGCGCGGAGGGTAGCCCAGTGAGCGCGCCATGTTGAGGAAATACCTGATCGCCGGCCTGCTGATCTGGCTGCCGCTGGCGATCACCCTGTGGGTGCTCGACTTCATCGTCACGACGATGGACCGGACGCTCATGGTGCTGCCGGCGAGCCTGCATCCCGACCAGGTGCTCGGCGTGCACATCCCGGGCCTCGGGCTCGTGATGTCGGTGATCATCCTGCTCGTAACCGGGGCACTCGCCGCCAACATCATCGGCGCGCGGATGTTCTACTGGTGGGAGTCGGTGCTGGTGAAGATCCCGATCGTTCGGCCCATCTACTCCAGCGTCAAGCAGGTCTCCGACACCCTGTTCGCGTCCAAGGGGCAGTCGTTCCGCAAGGTCGTGCTGATCGAGTTCCCGAACCGGGGGCAATGGACCTTCGGCTTCATCGTCGGCGCGCCGGGCCCGGCCATCGAGCACGCGACCGCGGGCGACCTCATCACCGTCTACGTGCCCACCGCGCCCAATCCGACGTCGGGCTACGTGCTGATGGTGCGTCCTTCCGAAGTCAAGGAACTCGACATCACGGTCGACGACGCGCTCAAGTTCCACCTGTCGATGGGCGTGGTGGCGCCGGCGCCGCGCGCTCCGCGGTCCGCCCTCACCACCGAAGGGCCCGGCATTCCGGGTTGATCCATCCGGGTTGAGGGCAGATGCCTTCCCCTTTAAGCTAGCGGCCATGCAAACGCCCCTCTGCGCCCGCTTCGCCATCGCTGTCCAGCGAGGCCGGGTCCCGTCCTTCGCCCAAGCGCTCGCGAACGCACGAAACCGGTAGGGCCGGGCGGTTGGCGACCGTTCGGCCCGCCATGTCGGGTGCCGCCCGACAAAAGACGCTGACTTCCACGAACACGACACATTCGGCGGGCCGAGGCCAGCCAACGACAAGCGGAGCTTTTATGCGTACGGAATATGCGGGCCTGGTGGATGCGAAATTCGTCGGCCAGGCCGTCACCCTCTTCGGATGGGTGCACCGGCGCCGTGACCACGGCGGCGTCATCTTCATCGACCTGCGGGACCGCGAAGGCCTGGTGCAGGTGGTCTGCGACCCGGACCGCCCCGAAGTCTTCGGGCAGGCGGAGAAGGTGCGCAACGAGTACTGCCTGAAGATCACGGGCACGGTGCGCAGGCGCCCGGAAGGCACGATCAACACCAACCTCGTCTCGGGCGAGATCGAGGTGCTGGCGCAGGAACTGACGATCCTGAACCCGTCCGTCGCGATTCCGTTCCAGCTCGACGACGACAATCTCTCGGAGACCACGCGCCTCACGCATCGCGTGCTGGACCTGCGCCGCCTGCCGATGCAGAAGAACCTGATGCTGCGCTACAAGGTCGCGATGGCGGTTCGCAAGTTCCTCGACGGGCACGGGTTCGTCGACATCGAGACGCCGATGCTCACGAAGAGCACGCCCGAGGGCGCGCGCGACTACCTCGTGCCGTCGCGCGTGCACGCCGGCCAGTTCTTCGCGCTGCCGCAGTCGCCGCAGCTCTTCAAGCAGCTGCTGATGATCGCCGGCTTCGACCGCTACTACCAGATCGTCAAGTGCTTCCGCGACGAGGACCTGCGCGCCGATCGCCAGCCCGAGTTCACGCAGATCGACGTCGAGACGTCCTTCCTCGACGAGACCGAGATCCGCGCGCTGATGGAGGAGTTGATCCGCACCGTGTTCGACGAGGTGCTGGGCATCAAGCTGCCGAACCCCTTCCCGGTGATGACCTACGGCGAGGCGATGCGCCGGTACGGCTCCGACAAGCCGGACCTGCGCGTGAACCTCGAGCTGACCGACGTCACCGACGCGGTGAAGGACGTCGACTTCAAGGTCTTCAAGGCCGCCGCCGAGATGAAGGACGGGCGCGTCGTGGCGCTGCGCATTCCCGCGGGCGGCGAGATGCCGCGCTCGGAGATCGACGGCTACACCGAGTTCGTCAAGATCTACGGGGCGAAGGGCCTCGCGTACATCAAGGTCAACGAGGCGGCCAGGGGACGCGACGGCCTGCAGAGCCCGATCGTCAAGAACCTGCACGACGCCGCGCTCGCCGCGGTCCTCCAGCGCACCGGCGCGGCGGACGGCGACGTGGTCTTCTTCGGCGCCGACCGCGCGAAGGTGGTCTACGACTCGCTCGGCGCGCTGCGCACGAAGATCGGGCACAGCGAGTTCGGCCGCGCGCACGGGCTGTCGGCCGAGGGCTGGAAGCCTCTGTGGGTGATCGACTTCCCGATGTTCGAGTACGACGAGGAAGAGAACCGCTACGTCGCCGCGCACCACCCGTTCACGAGCCCGAAGGAAGGCCACGAGGACTACCTCGCGACCGACCCGGCGAAGGCGCTCGCCAAGGCCTACGACATGGCGCTGAACGGCTGGGAGATCGGCGGCGGGTCGGTGCGGATCCACCGCGAGGACGTGCAGAGCAAGGTGTTCCGCGCGCTGAAGATCGACGCCGACGAGGCGAAGCTGAAGTTCGGCTTCCTGCTCGACGCGCTGCAGTACGGCGCGCCGCCGCACGGCGGGATCGCGTTCGGCCTCGATCGCATCGTGACGATGATGGCGGGCGCCGAGTCGATTCGCGACGTGATCGCGTTCCCGAAGACGCAGCGCGCGCAGTGCCTGCTGACGCAGGCGCCGAGCGCCGTCGACGAGAAGCAGCTGCGCGAGCTGCACATCCGCCTGCGCAACGCGGAGGCGAAGACGGCGGAGCCCAGGGTCGCCTGACCACGCCTGCGATGAGTGCCGGCGGGACGGAAGGGACGGCGCGCAGCGCGCCGTCCTCGAAGATCCCGGAATCGGTGCTCGTCGTGATCTACACGCGCGCGCTCGACGCGCTGCTGCTCGAGCGCGCCGACCACGCCGGGTTCTGGCAGTCGGTCACCGGGAGCCGGGCCACGCCCGACGAGCCGCTGCGCGCGACCTGCGCGCGCGAGGTGGCCGAGGAGACCGGCCTCGCATGCCGGGCCGAGTCGTTCGACGACTGGAACCTGGTTCACCGGTACGAGATATACGCGCACTGGCGCAAGCGTTACGCGCCCGGCGTTACGCATAATACGGAGCATGTCTTTGGACTCTGCGTCCCGCAGCGATTCGATCCCGTCCTGGCCCCGGCCGAGCACACGCGCCACCGCTGGCTGCCGTGGCGCGATGCCGCCGACGCCTGCTTCTCCTGGACCAACGCCGAGGCGATCCGGCGGCTCGAGCGGCTGGGCGCGGCGCGCTAGCGCCCTGGTGCTGTCGGCAGCTTCCGTGCTGGCCGGCTGCGCCACGGTCGATCCGGCCGACCCGTATGCGAGCGAACCCATCGCGCGTCATCTCGAGCGCGATGACGACGTCGGGTACTGCGCGCGCCTGTTCGCCGACATCGATCGCCGCGTCGACGCGCTTGCCGTGCGCGACGCGGAAGCGCCGCGCATCGCCGGCTTTCCCTACCTCCGGGTCGACCGCCTGGCCGCCGCGCTCGCGCCCAAGGCCGCGGACGACGGTCCGCCGCGCAAGGCATGGCTCGCCAGGCTGGCCGTGCTCGACGACGCCGGCCGGACCGCGGAGCTTGCCAACGCCTCGCTGCCGCCCGACGACCTGGCGCGCTGCCGCGTGCTGCTGGGCGCGGCGGACGCGCCGTCGTTCGACACGCTGAAGTCGCGCGCCCGGGTGCCGGATGCGTACAGCGCCGGCTCGCGCGCACTCGGCCTGTATCCGCTGACCCAGCTCCCGGTCGCCGCTGGCGTCGCCCGCTGGCAGGACGACACGCGTGCCGTGTTCGCGCTGCCGCTGGAGCAGTTGCCGGTGCGCGGGCGGTTGATGCGCTTCGGCGTGCGGACCGCGTGGCCGGTTCCCGACGTCACGCTCCCGGGGGCCACCGATGCGCTCGGGCTGCCGGTGCTGTCGCGCTTCGACCGGACCGTGCTGCTGGTGCGGCACGCGCCGCTGCTCGAGATCGACGTGCGGGCTACGCACGATCGGCCGGGCGAGGTCGGGCTCGACGGATTGGATCTTCCGACGGTCGACGCGGCGCAGCCCATCGGCTACACGCGCGTCACTTACGCGCTGTTCGAGGACGGCGCGCGCATCCAGCTCGTCTACACGTTCTGGTTCGGCGAGCGTCCGGCGCGTCATGCGCTCGACCCGCTTTCGGGTCGCATCGACGGCCTGGTCTGGCGCGTGACGCTGGACCGCGACGGCGTGCCGCTCGTGTACGACACGATCCATCCGTGCGGCTGCTATCACCTGTTCTTCCCGACGGAGCGCGTCGTCGCGCGCCCGCCGGTCGATTCGCGGGACGAAGGCATGTTCTCGCCGCAGACGGTGCGCGCGCCGAAGCGCGACGAGGTCGTGGTCCTGCGAATCGAGTCCGGCACGCACTACCTGCAGCGCGTTTCAGTCGAGCCGCGTGCGGAACCGGCGACGCGTTACCAGCTCGACGACGACCGCCGCCCGACGACCCTGCCGAGCACGAGCGGAGGCACGCGGAGCGCTTACGGCAGCGACGGCCTGATGCCGGGCACCGAGCGCGGCGAGCGCTACTTCCTGTGGCCGATGGGCGTCGAATCCGCGGGGCAGATGCGGCAATGGGGCCATCATGCGACGGCGTTCGTCGGACGCCGCCACTTCGACGACCCGCGCCTGCTCGCTTCCTACTTCTCGCTGCGTCCTGCGGGGTCCACCGCCACGGCTCCATGAAACTTCGCGTCGCCACCTACAACATCCACAAGGGCGTGATGGGCCTGCGGCAGAAGGTCCGCATCCACGGCGTCCGGCTCGCGCTCGCCGCGATCGACGCCGACATCGTGTTCCTGCAGGAGGTGCAGGACCGCAACGAGCGCATGGCCAAGCGCAAGGGCTACCCGGAAGGCACGCAGCTGGACTACCTGTGCACCGGGAGCTACCTGCACCGCGCCTACGGCATGAACGCCGTGTATCCGCACGGCCACCACGGCAACGCGATCGTGTCGCGCCACGCGATCGGCGTGTTCCTGAACCACGACATCTCCGACCACGTGCTGGAGAAGCGCGGCCTGCTGCACGCGGTGTCGCATTACAAGGGCCGAAACGGCTCGGTCGACATCCACCTGATCAACACGCACTTCGGCCTGATCAAGAGGAGCCGCGTGCGGCAGGCGGAGTTTCTCGTCGACTTCGTGCGCTCCGAGGTTCCGCCCGACGCGCCGCTGATCATCGCCGGCGACTTCAACGACTGGCAGCGCTCCGCCGACAAGGTGCTGCACGACGAACTCGACGTGGTCGAGGTGGCGTCCGAGTTCAACCGCCGCCACGGAAGGCCCCGGCTGATGGACCGCCTGATGCCTTGGCGCGAGCCGAAGCGCGCGCCGGTGGCGCGGACGTTCCCGAGCGTGATGCCGTGGCTGATGCTCGACCGCATCTACGTGCGCGGCTTCAACGTGCACGAAGTGCGGGTGCCCAAGGGGCTGGAGTGGTCGCAGCGGTCCGACCACATGCCGCTGATCGCCGACCTCGAGGTCAAGTGAACGCGGCCACGCCGTGGGCGCGACGGCGGCTCGAGCATTCGCTCTCCACGCGGCCGTTGATCTACGGCGGCAACCGGATCGAACTGCTGCGCAGCGGCGCCGAGTTCTTCCCGCGCCTGCTGGCCGCGATCGACGCCGCGCGCGCATCGGTGCACCTGGAGACATACATCTTCGAGCTCGACGCCGTCGGCGTGCGCGTCGCCGATGCGCTGCAGGCCGCGGCCGGCCGCGGCGTCGCGGTTCGCGTGCTGGTCGACGCCTTCGGTTCCCAGAAGGCGATCCCGGAGCTGCGCGAACGCCTGGCGGCGGGCGGAGTGCGTTTCCGGGTGTTCCGTCCCGGCATCTGGTGGCGCCTCGAGCGGCGGCTGCTCCGGCGGCTGCATCGCAAGATGGCGCTGGTGGACGATCGCATCGCCTTCGTCGGCGGCATCAACATCATCGACGACCGCCATCATCCCGGCGCCGACGGTGCCGACATCGGCCCGCGCTACGACTTCGCCGTGGCGTGCGAGGGGCCGCTGGTGGGCCTCATCGCGTTCGTCGTGAAGCGGCTGTGGTGGACGGTGTCGGCGGGTGACCGCCTGCCTGGTGATGCGCCGCCGCGGTACATCGAACCCTCGACTCCGCTCCCGGAGAACATGCGCGCCGCGCTGCTGCTGCGGGACAACCTGCGCCACCGCCGGACCATCGAGCACGCCTACCTGGAGTGCATCGAGAGCGCGCACCGGGAGATCCTGATCGCGTCTGCCTACTTTCTTCCCGGGAGGAAGCTCATCCAGGCGCTCTGCGCGGCCGCGCGACGCGGCGTGCGGGTGCGGCTCCTGCTGCAGGGCCGCGTCGAGTACCGCCTGCAGCATTACGCGCAGCAGGCGCTGTACGGGCAGCTGGTGCAGGCCGGCGTGCAGCTCCACGAGTACACGCCGAGTTTCCTGCACGCCAAGGTCGCGGTCTTCGACGAGGTCTGGTCGACCGTCGGGTCGAGCAACATCGACCCGTACAGCCTGCTGCTTGCGCGCGAAGCAAACGTCGCGGTCATCGACCACGGCTTCGCGATGCAGCTGCGTGGCGAACTGGAGCGCGCAATCGAACAGGGCTCGGTGGCTGTCCACGCGCCGGCGCTGGCGCAGCGCCCGTGGTGGAAACGCATCGGCTATCGGTTCGCCTACGCGACCGTGCGCCTGCTCACCTTCGTGGCCGTGCGTCGCGTCAGGGAATGAAGGCGCAGCGCCGGGCCACTGGATCCTGCCCACGGCGACGACCAGGGTCGGGATGCGGGATCCCGTGGGGCTGACGCGCGCGGTGCGTGTCGCTATATTGCGCGCTCGCGTCCTTCCCGGGCGCGGTTTCCAACCCTCCCAGGAGACAACCATGAAGTCGAGAGTCGCCCTGGCCGCCGGAGCCCTGCTGTTTTCCGGCGCCGCGCTGGCGTTCCACTGCCCGGCCGACATGAAGAAGATCGACGAGGCGCTGGCCAAGAACCCGAAGCTCACCGAGGCCCAGATGGCTGAAGTGAAGAAGCAGCGCGCCGAAGGCGAGGCGCTGCACAAGGCCGGCAAGCACCAGGAGTCGGTCGACACGCTGGCAAAGGCGATGAAGACGCTCGGCGTCCAGTAATCTCGCCACTGAAGCACGGAACGCCGCCTCCGGGCGGCGTTTCCTTTTTCCAGCCTTACCGGGACACCGCGTGCCTGAGCAGCGCCGGGGCCTTCCGCCGGGCCCCAACGTCGGAACGCAACTGCGCGCTCGGCGCGCGAAGAAGTCGCGCGTCGAGCGCGAAGAGCGTGCTGCCGCGGCGGGGGCGGCGGCTCCCGCGCCGTCGGCCGAGCGCGGCGCGCTACGACAGCTCGCGCTGCCGAGCGGCGAAGGCTGGTTCGCGGCGCACGGCTGGCAGCCCTTCGAGTTCCAGCGCGCCGTGTGGGACCACGTCGCCGCCGGACGCTCGGGCCTGCTGCACGCGACGACCGGATCCGGAAAGACCTACGCCGTCTGGTTCGCTCTGCTGAACCGGGCACTTGCGGGCGAGGTGCCCGGAGGCGGGTTGCGCCTGCTCTGGCTGACACCGATGCGCGCGCTCGCCTCTGACACCGCGCGAGCACTGGGCGAGCCGCTCGCCGACCTCGGTCTCGACTGGACGGTCGCTGTCCGCACCGGCGACACCGAGTCCGGCGAGCGTGCGCGCCAGGCGAAGCGGTTGCCCGAGGTCATGATCACCACGCCCGAAAGCCTGAGCCTGATGCTGTCGCGCGCCGACAGCCGAGCCCGGCTCTCCGACATCGCCCTCGTCGTCGTCGACGAGTGGCACGAACTGATCGGCACCAAGCGCGGCGTGCAGGTGCAGTTGGCCCTCGCGAGGCTCCGATCCTTTGCGCGCCAGCGCGCGGCGCTTCCGGTTTGGGGCTTGTCCGCCACGCTGGGCAACATCTCCCACGCAATGCAAGTGCTGCTGAACAGCGACGAAGGCGTGCTGGTCGAGGGCCGCATCGACAAGGAGATCGTCGTCGACACGTTGCTGCCCGATGACCCGGGCCGCTTCCCGTGGGCCGGCCATCTCGGCATCAAGATGCTCGAGCCGGTCATCCGGGAGATCGAAGGCGCGTCGACCACGCTGGTGTTCACCAACACGCGCTCGCAATCCGAGCTCTGGTACCAGTCGCTCCTCGGCGCCCGGCCCGATTGGGCGGGCCTGATCGCGCTCCACCACGGCTCCCTCGCCAGCGAGGTGCGCGAATGGGTCGAACTGGGCCTGAAGGATGGCCGGCTGAAGGCGGTGGTCGCGACGTCGAGCCTCGACCTCGGCGTCGACTTCCTGCCGGTCGAGCGCGTGCTGCAGATCGGCAGCCCGAAGGGCGTGGCGCGGCTGCTGCAGCGCGCGGGGCGCAGCGGCCACGCGCCGGGGCGTGCGTCGCGCGTGACGCTGGTGCCGACGAACACGCTCGAACTCGTCGAGGCGGCGGCTGCGCGGCGCGCGGTGGCGGAGCGCCGCATCGAGTCGCGGCAGGCGCCGGACCGGCCCCTCGACGTGCTGGTCCAGCACCTGGTCACCATCGCGCTCGGCACCGGGTTCGCAGAGGCGGAACTGCGCGCCGAGGTCCGCGACACCTGGAGCTACCGCGGACTCGCCGACGAGGAGTGGGACTGGGCGCTCGACTTCGTGGGGCGTGGCGGCGAGGCGCTGCGGATGTATCCCGAGTATCACCGAGTGCTGCGGGACGACGCGGGGATTCATCGCGTCCAGAGCGCCCGCATCGGCCAGCGCCACCGGATGTCGATCGGGACCATCGTGTCGGAGGCGACGATGCTGGTGAAGCTGATGAGCGGGCGCAGCCTCGGCTCGATCGAGGAGTCGTTCATCAGCCGGCTGCGCAAGGGCGACGCGTTCCTGTTCGGCGGCCGCACGCTCGAACTGGTCCGCGTGCACGAGATGACGGCCTATGTGCAGCCGGCGAAGCGCGGGAGCGGGGCGGTGCCCCGGTGGATGGGCACGAAGATGCCGCTGTCGACCGAGCTCGCGGATGCCGTGCTCCGGCAGTTCGAGGAGGCGGGGGCCGGGCGCTACGAAGGACCCGAGATGCGGCTGGCCCGGCCGTTGATCGAGCTCCAGGCCAGGTGGTCGGCGTTGCCGACGCGCGACGCGCTGGTCGTCGAGTCGATGCGTTCCCGGGAAGGACGGCACCTCTTCGTCTACCCGTTTGCCGGTCGCCACGTGCACATGGGGCTGGCGGCGCTGCTCGCCTGCCGGATCGGGCAGGCAACGCCGTCGACCTTCTCGATCGCGATCAACGACTACGGCTTCGAGCTGCTCTCGCCGGTCGACATCGACTGGATGGGCGCGTGGCAGCGCCGCCGTGAAGCGCTGCTCTCCGAGGAAGGCCTGCTCGACGACGTGCTGGCGAGCCTGAACGCGGGTGAACTCGCGCAGCGCAGGTTCCGCGAGGTGGCCCGGGTGTCGGGACTGATCTTCCAGGGCTTTCCCGGGGCTCCGAAGTCGGTGAAGCAACTGCAGGCGAGCTCGAGCCTGTTCTACGAGGTGTTCCGCAAGCACGACGCGGGCAACAGGCTGCTGGCGCAGGCCGAGCGCGAGGTGCTGGAGCAGGAGCTCGACCTCGGGCGGCTGAGGCAGTCGCTCGGCCGGATGCGGCGGCAGGAGGTGCACTACCGGTTGCTGTCGCGGCCGACGCCGTTCGCGTTCCCGCTGATGGTGGAGCGCTTCCGCGAGCAGGTGACGACCGAACAGCTGAGCGTGCGGATCGAGCGGATGCTGGCGGATCTGGAGCGGGCGGCGGCGGGATGAATCCGCTCTGCCTGCAGGCACAAGATGTGGTGCTTTCCGAGGAGAAATTCCAAAATCTTGTGCACCTTTCGTAGTCGCTGTCGCCGATGCGCACCGACTCTCAGAGGGGAAACGCGTTGCGAACACGCAATTTCCCTCTGAAAAAGTGCTTTTTCCCTCTTGTATTTGATCCGGTTTGGCTTAGGATCGCGACCACGCAACGAGAGCGCTCTCTGCTGTTTTCATTCGAGAACGCTGTCGCTGTGGCACCTGAACTTCTCTAGGAGAAATGTCGATGGCAACGAAGAAGGCGAAGAAAGCGGCGAAGAAGGCTCCGGCCAAGAAGGCCCCGGCCAAGAAGGTAGCGAAGAAGGCCGCCAAGAAAGCGGCGCCGAAGAAGGTTGCAGCCAAGAAGGTTGCGAAGAAGGCCGCCAAGCCCAAGGTCAAGCGCAAGCCGAACGCCGCGTTCATGCGCCCGCTGACGCCGAGCGCCACGCTCGCCGCCATCATCGGCTCCGCGCCGATGCCGCGCACCGAGGTGACCAGCAAGATCTGGGCGTACATCAAGAAGAACAAGCTGCAGGACGCCGTGAACCGTCGCATGATCAATGCCGACGACAAGCTGAAGGCGCTGTTCGGCAAGGCCCAGGCGTCGATGTTCGAACTGACCAAGTTCGTCAGCAAGCACCTGAAGTAACCGGCGCGAGGCGAACCGCCTCGACGCTCGCCTCGGGAATCGCCCGGCGCCTCGCGGCCCCGGGCGATTTTCATTCATGCCCCGGGGCTGCGCGGCCCCGGGGCGAATCTCACCTCAAGGCGTTCCCGAGCAGCGCGGCGACACCGATTCGGTTGCTGGAGTGCGGCACCGTGTCCGTGCTGACCAGCTGCTGGATGCCGGCGGCGGCGAGCCGAGCCTCGGCCTCGGTGTCCAGCAAGGCGTGCGTGACGGCGGCGTCGACGCGCGCAGCGCCCGCTGCGAGTGCCCGCCGGGCGCATTCGATCAGCGTGCCGCCGGTGCTGGCGACGTCGTCGACCAGGACGACGTGGCGCCCGCGCAGGGTCACGGCTGGCAGCTCGATGCGGACGTCGTGGTCGCCGCTGCGTTTCTTCGTGCACACCGCGTGGTCGAGCTGATCGCCGGCCGCCGCCTTCACCCACTGCTCCGATTCCGAGTCCGGCCCCAGCAGCAGCGCTCGCGGCGTCCGGGCGGCGAAGTGCGCGCCGATCAGCGGCGCGGCGCTGAGCGCGACCGAGCGCCGCGCGGGCACCGCCTCCTCCAGCGCGGCGATCCGGTGCAGGTGCGGATCGACCGTGAGGACCGCGTCGAAGCGCTCCGCGAGCAGCCGGCCGACGATCAACTGGCTCACCGCTTCCCCCGGATGGAAGGCCTTGTCCTGCCGCATGTAGGCGAGATAGGGCGCCACGAGCGCCAGGTGCCGGACGCCGAGCGCGCGGGCCGCGTCGGCCAGCAGGACGAGTTCGACGAGCTTCTCGTTGGGATGGTGCAGCGACCTCAGCACGACCACGCGCGGAGGCAGCGGCACCGGCAGCGTCAGTTTCAGTTCGCCGTCGGGAAATCGGTGGCGCTGCACCTGGCGTGGTTCGAGGCCGGCGGCCTGCGCGAGGGAACCGGCAAACGGCGCTTCGTCGTCGAAGTGCAGCAGCATCTCAGAACTCCGAGAACTCGCGCGGCGGTTCGCCGGGCGCTCCGATGGCGTAGCCGCTGTCGTGGGCCGACCACTCCCGCGCGAATGCGAGGTCGGAGCCGTACTCCGCGTGAACGCGATACAGCGGATCGCCGCGGCTGACCGCATCGCCCATCTTCCTGAACAGGTCGACGCCGGCGCCGCGCACCTTCGGCGCGCCCGACATTCGCGCAAGCCGGCTCAGCCGCAGGTTGTCGATGGCGGTCACGACGCCGTCGCGATCGGCCGTGACTTCGAACGCCTTCGACGCCAGCCCGGGTCGATCGGGGTCGAACGGCCGCCGGCCCTGCGCATCGATGATCGCCTCCATCTTCGCCAGCGCGCGGCCGGAGTCGAGGATGTCGCGCGCGAGGCCGAATCCTTCGCCGCCGCGCACGTCGAGGTCGAACTCGAGGACGCGGCCCGCGAGCCGCAGGGCCTTCTGCCGAAGATCCATGGGCGCCTGCGGATCGCCGCGCAGCACGCGCATCACGTCGCGCGCTTCCAGCGCTGGCCCGATTCCATAGCCGACCGGCTGGCGGCCGTCCGTGATGACGGCGTCGAGCGTCAGGTGCAGCCGCTCGGCCACGAATTCGAAGAGCTTCTTCAGGCGCTGCGCCGCCGGCATCGAGCGCACCTTCGCCGTCGGGCCGAGCGGAATGTCGAGGACGAGGTGCGTGGACCCCGCGGCGATCTTCTTCGACAGGATCGAGGCCACCATCTGGCCCGGCGAATCGAGCGACAGCGGGCGTTCGACGGAGATCAGCACGTCGTCGGCGGGAGACAGGTCGGCCGAGGCGCCCCACGCCAGGCAGCCGCGCAGCTCGCGCACGATCTCTTCCATCCGCGCGAACGGCAGTTCGACGTCCGCCAGGCACTCCATCGTGTCGGCCGTCCCGGCGGGCGACGTGATCGCGCGGGACGAGGTCTTGGGGATCAGCATCCCGTGCGCGGCGACGATCGGCACGATCAGCATCGACGTGCGATTTCCCGGAATGCCGCCGATGCTGTGCTTGTCGACGACCGGCCTCTCGTGCCAGTCGAGCCGGCGGCCGGCCGCGGTCATCGCTTCGGTCAGGAACAGCACTTCCTCGCGGTCGAGGTCGAAGTGGCCGGTCGACACGACGAAGGCCGCGAGCTCGATCTTGCTGTAGCGGTGCTGTGCGATGTCGCTGATCACCGCGTGATAGTCGGCACGGCTGAGACGCTCGCCTTCGACCTTGCGTCGCCACGCGGAGGTCGACGCGGGCGCGGGCGCGTGGTCGACGCGCACCGGCGTGCCGGTTTCGGCGCCGAGCTGCGCGAAGGCTTCCTCCGACAGCCCGAGCTCATGCTCGGCCACGATGCCCGGATCGTCGACGATGTTCAGCGAGGCGAGGATCGAGCGGCCGTTGGCCGCCACCTCGATCTTGGCCAGCGCCTGGAAACCTTCGCTGAGGTAGAGCGGGCAGCGACGGTGCAGGTAGGCGACGTTCTCGCGGTAGGTGTCGATTCCGACCCGTCGGACGGCCAGTGCCGTCACGGCGCCCGTGTCTTCAGATTTCATACGACTGGGGCGCGGCGATCGTGATCGGCCAGCGCAGTTCCTTTGCGATCCGCATCGAGAGCGCGTGCGACGCCTCCGGTTCGCCGTGCACGATGTAGGTCATCTTCGGCTTGCGGTGAGCGCCCGCGAGCCAGCCGATGAGGCCGTCCTGCCCGGCGTGCGCCGACAAGCCGCCGATGGTGTGCACGCTTGCGTTCACCGGCACGGAGTCGTTGAACAGCCGTACCGCGCGGGCTCCGTCCACCAGCCGGCGGCCCAGCGTGCCGGCCGCCTGGAAGCCGATGATGACCACTCCGCACTCGCGGCGAGGCAGGTTGTGGCGCAGGTGATGCCGCACGCGGCCGGCCTCGCACATACCGCTCGCCGCGACGATCACGGCGCCTTGCCGGATCGAGTTCAGGAACATCGAGTCGTCGACGCTCTCGGTGAAGCGCAGCGTGAACGGCAGCTTGCGCGCGCGCTCGGCCTGGTGGAATGCGTGCGCGAGTTCGTCCAGCGCCTCGAGGTGCCGGAACGTGACGGCGCTCGCCTGCGACGCCAGCGGTGAATCGACGAACACCAGCGGAACGCGCAGCCGCCCGGACTGCGTCAGCCGGTACAGCAGCACCAGGAACTCCTGGGTTCGCCCGAGCGCAAAGGCAGGGACGATCACGTTGCCGCGGCGCACGTGCAGGATGTCCTCCATGACGGCGACCAGTTCGTCCTCGGTCTCGGCCAGCGAGCGGTGATTGCGGTCGCCGTAGGTCGACTCCATCACGAGGACATCCGCGTCGACGAGAGGCGCGCGATCGCGGACCACCAGCGGCGAGGCTTCACCGATGTCGCCCGACACGACCAGCTTGCGCTCGCGCGTGCCGTCGCGCACGCGGATCTCCGCAAAGGCGGCGCCGACGATGTGGCCGGCGCTGCGGAAGGTCACCGACACCGACGGCTTCGGCCGGAACTCGACGTCGTAAGGCACGCCGTTCAGGCGCAGCGCCAGCGCGTCGACGTCGTCGGCCGAGTACAGCGGCGCGTCGGTGGTCGACCGCCGTCCGCGGTACGGCGCGCTGCGGGCGCCGACCGCCTGCACGTGGGCGCTGTCCTTGAGCATCACGGGGACGAGGTCGGCCGTCGGCTTGGTGCAGTAGACCTGCGGACCGCCGGGCGCCGAAAAGCGCGGCAACAGGCCGCAGTGGTCGACGTGCGCGTGGGTCAGCAGGATGAAGTCGAGCCGGCCGAGATCGCGACCGAACGCCGCCCGATTGCGCGCGGCCGTTTCGCGGCCGCCCTGGAACATGCCGCAATCGACCAGGAAGCGGACACTGTCCGCTTCCACCAGCAGGCAGGATCCGGTCACCTCTCCGGCCGCACCGAAGAACGTCAGGCGCATATCTCGACCCCGGGGTCTGCAGCGACGTTTCCAGTCTAGCCGTGCGACCCCGCCCGCATTGACCTGGCCGGGTGCGCGGTCGCTCGATCGGTATCCTTCCTTGCGCTATGGCAAGCATCGTCCTGTCGACGCTCAACTCGCGCTACTCGCACGCGGCGCTCGGATTGCGCTACCTGCGCGCGAACCTCGGCGCGCTGCGCGACGACAGCGTGATCCGGGAGTTCGTGGTGCGGACGCCGGCACCGGTGATCGTCGACGCGCTGCTGGCCGAACGTCCCCGCATCGTCGGCTTCGGCGTCTACATCTGGAACGTGCTGCAGACCGCGGAGGTGATCCGGCAGCTGAAGGCGCGCGAGCCGGGCATCGTCGTGGTCATCGGCGGGCCGGAAGTGAGCCACGAAGTCGAGACGCAGGAGATCTGCCGGCTCGCCGACCACGTCGTCACCGGATGGGGCGACGTGACGTTCGCGCGGCTGGCGACGGCCCTGCTGAACGGACCGCGGCCGTTGAGCCGCGTGCACGCCGGCGAGCAGCCGCCGCTGGAGCATCTGGCGCTTCCGTACGGTGAGTACACCGATGCGGATCTGGCGAACCGGACCGTCTACGTCGAGGCATCGCGCGGCTGTCCGTTCAAGTGCGAGTTCTGCCTGTCCGCGCTGGACAGGACCGCGTGGCCCTTTCCGCTCGAGCCGCTGCTGGCCGAGCTGACGCACCTGTACGCGCGCGGCGCGCGTCACTTCAAGTTCGTCGACCGCACGTTCAACCTCAAGGTGGCGACGTCGGTGCGCATCCTCGAGTTCTTCCTCGGGCTGATCGCGGCGCGTCCCGACGACCCCCCGTTCCTGCACTTCGAGCTGATTCCGGATCACCTGCCCGAGGCGTTGAAGGCGCCGATCGCGCGCTTTCCGGCCGGCACGCTGCAGTTCGAGATCGGCATCCAGACCTTCGACGTCGAGACGCAGCGACGGATTTCCCGGCGGCAGGACAACGACGCCGCCGAAGCGAACGTCCTCTGGCTCCGCGAGAACACGAAGGCGCACCTGCACGTCGACCTGATCGCCGGCCTGCCGGGCGAGGGCCTGGCGTCGTTCGCCGCCGGCTTCGATCGGCTGGTCGCACTGAAGCCGCACGAGATCCAGGTGGGTCTGCTGAAACGGCTGCGAGGCGCGCCGATCGCACGGCACACCGCGGAGTTCGGCATGGTCTACGGCACGGCTCCGCCATACCAGGTGATGCAGACCGGCGCGCTCGACGCGGGGACGGTGCAGCGTCTCGTCCGCTTCGCGCGGTACTGGGATCTCGTCGCCAACTCGGGGCGCTTCGCGAACACGCTGCCGCTGGTGCTGGCCGATGCGCCGTTCAGCCGCTTCCTGGAGTTCGCGGGCTGGCTGCACGACACGTGCCGACAGACGCACGCCATCCCGGCCGAGCAGCTCTACGAACTGACGCACCGCTGGCTGGTGGGGAAGGGATGCGACCCGCGCGACGCGACGGCGGTGCTGGCCGGCGACTACCTTCGTTCGGGTGCTCGCGGCCGGCTGGCATTCGGCGAGGTGCGCGTCCTCACGCCTGCGCTTCGAGGCCGGCGTCGTCTGGCGTCACGCCAGTCGCGCCATCTCGCGCCCTGAATCGCGCGACTCGTCGCATTTGCCGCGGCGGCGGGGCACCGCTCGAGTCCGCCGCCGGCCTGCATGCGGCCGGGCCGGCAACTGGCGACGAGCGAGGCGGGCCAGACGGCCCGGGCATGGAACAGCCGACCCGTGAAATGTCAGGCGTGCGCCCAGCGCGAGTGGCGCGGCAGGGTGGTCTGCAGGAACGCCATCTGGTCAGCGAGGATCCGGCGATTGCTGAGGATGAAGCCCTCGCTGCGGCACACCGCGTACGGCACGTACAGCAGCGGCATGTTGGCCTCCTCCGGGCGACGGCTGCCCTTGCGCGTGTTGCAGGAGCGGCAGGCGGTGACGACGTTGGTCCACTCGTGGCGGCCGCCGCGCGACACGGGATGGATGTGTTCGACGGTGAGCTCGCCCTCGGGGAAGTGGTCGCCGCAGTACGCGCACACGTGGCGGTCGCGAACGAACAGGCGGTGCTTGGTGAGGCCGACGTGAGCATGCCCGAACGGGATGCGGTGCCGTCCACGGATCATCACGATCGAACTGGTGATCAGCTCGGAGCGGGCGCCGGTGGCTTCCTGGATGCCGCCGGTCATGCCGAAGAGGTTCTCGCCGAGTTCGGTCAGCACCTTGCCGGCTGCGTAGTAACGCGCAGCACGTTGCATCAACGCCCAGCGGACCGGCTGGCCATGGGAGTCGATGATCAGGATCTTCGGTGTGAACTCCGAGGCGTGCACCATGGCGACAGAATTGTGCCACGGTGGGAACTGGTTCGTATCAGTCGCGCCTCGCCAGCGTCAACTCCCCCGCGTTGGACTCCACCCGGAGTCGAACGGCACCTGGCGGCCGTCGTCGAGTTGCACCACCGAGCAGGGGATCGGCTCCGCCCGCAGCACCACCACGCGTCCGCAGGCGCCGCTCGCGCGATGGCAGACCGGGTCCCCATCGTGCAGGCCCCGGCGCGCGAGGTCGCGCAACTGCGCAAGCACGTCGCGATCGTGCGAGATGCGATCGAGCTTGTCCTGCAGGGAGAGCGGCGAGTTGCCGCCGCGCGCGTCGTTCATGGCCGGGCCGTCCATCGAGTCCGGCGATTGTCCAGCGACCTTAGGGCAGGCGAAATTCGGTCTAACCCGCTACGGGGTTCCTCTCGGGCCGGCCATCGATCCCGGTCGCTTGCTCTAGTTGTCCCGGCCTCCGCCGTTCCGGATGGACCAGGGATCCATGCCGGTTTCCGTCCGTTTGACCACGCCGGCCGGATCGAAGTAGATGAACATCGCGGCCTTGAACCCGCCATGCGTGTAGTAGCGGTACATGAACGCCGTCTCGTTCGACAGCCGGTAATGGAAGACTTCCGCCGGACGCCCGAAGTCGCGCAGCACGTCCGCCTGCGTGTCCTTGCCCGCCCGCACCCGCGCGAAGCTCTCGTCCGTCATCATCTCCTCGACGACTCGCAGGCGGCCCTGTGCATCGAAGTCCGCGTTCACCACGGACTGGTTGTTGGGCTGGCCCGAAAACTGCAGCCGCGTGCCGCCGTCGGGCAGCCTCGTTTCGGCCGTGGGTCGTCCGAGCGTCGAGCGCGCCTCTTCGATGGAGGTTCCAGGCTTCAGCGACAGGGGAGTGGCGCAGGCGGCGAGCAGCAGCGCCAGCGCGATGGTCAGCGGCGATCGGAAGGACATTCCCGGGACTCCTCGAAGGCAGTAGGCTAGTTGCATTGGATTGGAGGACTTTACGATGAAATGGTTCGGACGCATCGCGCTGGCGTTGATCGCCGTGATCGGCCTGCTGCTGGCCGTCGGCATGCTGCTGCCGTCGGGCTTCAAGGTTCAGCGCAGCGTCGAGATGGCGGCGACGCCCGACCGCATCTACCCGCTGATCGCCGATCCCCGCGAGTGGAAGCGATGGTCGGTCTGGAACCGCCGCGACCCGGCGATGACGATGCAGTACTCGGGCGCCCCAAGCGGAGCCGGGGCACGCTGGGTGTGGAAGAGCGCGAGCGAAGGCAACGGCGAGATGGAGTTCACCACCGCCGTCGCGAACGAGCGGGTGGACTACGCGCTCACCTTCCCGGACATGGGCATGCGCTCGAGCGGGCAGTTGCGTCTGGAGACGGCCGGCGCGGGAACGCGCGTCACCTGGACCAACGAAGGCGACATGGGCGCGAGCCCGGTCAACCGCTACTTCGGACTGTTCATGGACCGCCTGGTCGGCCCCGACTTCGAGGGCGGGCTGAAGAACCTCAAGGTGCTGGTCGAAGGCTGAGCAGGCCGTCGCCGTGCCTCATGGACCGGGTGCGGCGGCTCTCCCTCGATCGGGCGGATCACCGCCGGCATGAGCGTGCGGCCTGGCCGGCCTAGCGAAAGACGATTGTGGCCGTCACCGTATCGCCGTACGCGCCGGTCGACGGAACGGTGCCGGCTGGCACGGCGGCCGCGATGGTGTTCGTGTCCGTTCTCGTCGGCTGGCCGGTCGACAGGTTCATGCTCCCCTGCCAGACCCGCGTCCCGCTCGTGCCGTCGCCCCATACGTTGGTGTTGAGCACGGCGGGCACCGAACCGAGGTAAAGGTTGTAGGGCAGCGTGTCGACCGGCGACCCGGCGCGCTGCATGCGGCGCTGCGCGAAACTGTTGCCCAGGCCCGGGCTCAGCTGCACTTCGTAGGTGACCCTTTCCGGCGGCGGGAGGGTGGCCGAACAGGTGATGCGAATGTTCTGCGCGACGTTTACCTGCGCACCGACGTACGCGCCGAAATTCATCGTGACGGCGTCGACGCTGCACTGCGCCGCGGACGCGCCCTCGACGCAGACGCACGCGCACGCGGCGAGCGCGAACAGGCAGATCTTCACGGGCTGGCTCCGCCCGCCCGCCTGGCCTCGCAGACCAGGGGTCCGACGTTCGAGTGCGCCGATCCGGCGTCCAGGGCAAGGACGACCCGGCACAGCGAACCGTTGAAGCGCACGGTGATGTCCTGTCGTTCGGTCACCCGCGTGAGGAAGGCCTCGCCGTCGAAACCGACCGGGAACGTTTCCGCGCGGCCGTCGATCGTCACGGTGGCGCCGGTCGGAACCGGCTGTCCCGAGGGCAGGACCAGCGTCACCAACGCGGTCCGATCCCGCGTCGCCTTGAAGTCGACCAGCACGCCGGTGCGCGGCAACAGCACGACCTCGCGCGCGACTTCTTCGAGCGAAACTTCCATCGGAACCGTAACGGCGTCCACGGCGATCTTGATCGGGCTCAAGGCAGGAATCTGGGTCAGTGCGAGCTTGCCGCCGCGCGTGCGGCCGACCTCCTGATTCTCCTGCAGGATGCGCACGTCGCCGAGGTCCGCGACGCGGACGATGGCAAAACCCTGCTCGATCGACTGGCTGGCGATGAAGTCGCTGCCGACCCAGGCGACCGCGCCGGTCGCGCTGGCCCTCAGCGCGGTCGTGCCGGCGGCGTCCGACCCCTCCAGCGAGTAACGGCCGAAAGGCCCTGCATACGAGACGCCGCCCGCCAGGAGCCGGTCGGTGTTCGCGCGCATGTAATACCCGAAGCCCTGGCCGATCGGGAGCGATCGCTGCAGCAGCGCTTCGCCCCGGTGTTCGACGTCGTCGCCCCGCTTCGTCGACACGACGGACGCCGTCGTGCTGGTCAACCGATCGAGCGGAACGGTGACCAGCGCGAGCGCTTGCGTCTGCGCGGTCGAACTCGTGTACCGGCTCAACGACAGGGTCAGGTAGGCGTTGCCGACGATGCCGCGCGAGAAGCTCGCGGTGTAGACGCTCACCGGCTCCGCCGTGAAATAGCGCTGGCCCGTGTAGCCCACGCTCAACGCGCCCAGGTCGCCTAGCGGCGCGCGGAAGAAGGCGGTGGACGAACTCGAAACGCGCGGAAGCGGCTGCCCGATCTCGGCGTAGCCCGAGGTTGCGCGCGTCGCGCGGGCGCCGAACGAGAGCAGGCGGCCCTGGCGATCGAACCCCAGCAGGTACCTGGCGCCTGAAGCACCGTTCACCCGGCTGAGCGCCGCGCCCGCACTCACCACGCCGACCCGGCCGACCAGCAGGTCGCCTCCGACTCCCGCCGTGGCGCCGTCCCGGTCGAACTCGGCGCGCGCTTCGGCGGTGAAGTTCTCGGCAAGTCCCGTGCGCAGGTAGCCGGAGGCGTACTCCTGGCCGTAGTCGAAGTTCCGGATCCCGTAGTTGAGGCGCTCGGCGCCCGCGCTGACCGAGAATTCCGTGAGGCCGGGTCGCAGCAGCTGCTGCGCGACGTAGAACGGTTGCGAGATGACGCGCTCCTGGCCGAAGGCGTCGCGCACGACCAGGTTCAGGTCTCCCGCTCCGGTGATCGTCGGAATGTTGGTGATGCTGAACGGGCCGGCCGGGACGTTCTGGTTGCCGATGCGGATGTCGTTCACGAGGACTTCGGTGGTGCTCGGGACCGTCGCCAGGCCGCCCACGGCCAGCAGCGGGTAGGTGACGAAGCCGGGCTGGAGCGAGTAGTTGGAACTGAACTGCACGCCGCCGAAGCGGACGGCCTGGCCCCACCACCCCGGGGCGGCGATCGCATCGCCGACCTGCAGCGTCCTGAGCTTGCCCAGGTCGTCCCAGCGCCAGTTCGTGTCCAGGAACACGGTCTGCGCCCCGGTGACGTCGGCCGTCGTCTTCGCGTTGATCAGCGCGGTCGTCGTGCCGATTCCGTGGGGCCCGAAGACCGACGCCCCGATGCTGCCGCCAAGGGTGTTGCCCGCTCCCTCGATCCGGGTCCCGTCGAGCGCCGGCGTGCTGTAGACGCCGTAGTTGACGTAGCCGCCCCAGTCTGGGGTCAGCGGACGCGGCGCGCTCGCGTATCCGAACGGGATGTTCGACAGCGGCCGGCTGCTCGGATCGAACGACAGGGCCAGGCGCTGTTCCTTTTCGATCACGCTCCAGCGAAGACCGGGAACGGCGCCGAGAGGCGCAAGGACGCGGCCATCGACCGTGCGAGCCGTCGACGGGTCGTACGCGATGGCGAGCCGCGCCAGCGTGTCGACGTCCAGCAGCAGCTCGCTTCCTTCGCGCACGACGTACGCGATCCCGGGGGACGCCTTTCCTTCGAACGTGACGGTCAGGACGGCGATCTCGGCCGGCGCCGCGGCGAGCTGCAGCGGATCGGGCGACTCGGCGCCGGCCGCCGCGCCATGGGCGGCGAGGGCGGCTGAAACCGCGAAAGCGGCCGCGGTGGCGCGTCTAGCGCGACCGGACGTCGCCGCTGATCGGGCCCGCATTGCTGTCCGCCTCCACCCGCGAGTTCGCGAGCGTCGTCGCGCGATCGCCTTTCGGAAGCTCCATGCTGATGGAACTGCCTGGCAGGACCGTGAAGACGGGGACCGAGTGGAGCTGGCGACCAGCCTGCTGCAACGTGAAGTCGGTGAACCGGATGTGCGAGCGGCCCTCGTTGCGAACCACCAGTCGCCCGCTCGCGCGTTCGAACTCGAAGTTCGGCGCCGGCGCGCCGGGCTCGAGCGCGGCAACGAAGAGGGGGAGATCCATGCGCAAGGCGATCCGGAACGAAAAGACCTCGGGCGCGGTCGCGACGTGCGGCGGCGGCAGTTCGCTCACCAGGATGCGATAGGCGCCCTCGACCTGACGATCCGGCGAGCCGCGAAGCGCGATCCGGACCACCTGCGTCTCACCCGGCTTGAACGTGAAGATCGCCGGGCTGATGATCAGGTCGCGCGTCTCGTCCTGCCCGTCGCGGCCGTCGCGCTGGACCCACGCGCGCTGCTGCACCTGCATCGTCGCCGCGGCATCGCCGCGGTTCGTGACCTGCAGGACGGTCGCCGGAGCCTTCGCCGACAGTTCCAGCCGCAGCGGCGAGACCGTGTAGTTGTTCTGTGCCGCTGCCGGTCCGATCGAGAACAGCAGCGCCATCGCGCCGATCCAAGCTTTCATGGCCCCCGCCAAGCCCCTGCTATCGGTGAAAGGAGATGCGCCTGTGGACGCGACGGCAGCGCGAGCGCCGCCGTCGCATCGTCTCGCAGGACGCGCTACGTCACGGTGAGCGTCGCCGTGACCGTGTCGGTATAGGTCCCGGCCTGCGGATACTGCGCGGCGGGCACGGAGATGCAGATGGGGATCGGCTTCGGGCCCCCGGTGGTTGCGAACAGGCTCGTCGCGATCACCGTGTTCGCCGCGTTCCACTCGGTGCCGGGAAGCGACGGGCAGGTGTTCGGTCCGCCGTCGACCAGGGCATTGGGCCGCGACAGGTTGTAGTTGATGTAGTTCGTCGTGACCCCGGCGCGCAGGCGCTTCTGCGTCCCGCTCGCGTTCGCCCCGCTGTTCAGGGCGACCGTCACGGTCGCGCCTTTGTTGCAGGTCAGGTTCACCGTGCTCGACGTGTCGGTCACTGCCGAGCCGGCGGCGATCCCCGCGCCGCTGAGGACGACGTTGGCCGAGCCGAACGTGCAGGCCGAGGTGACCGTCGCGGAGATGTTGATCTGGGCCGAAGCCGCCAGGGGAAGCGCAAGGGCGAGCAGTGCTGCCGCGCCCAGGATGCCGAGTTTCTTCAAATGGTCCTCGTCGCTGGTAGGTGTTTAGGTTCGGAACGTGATCCCGAGGCGGCGGATCTTACGTAAACACGGTACGTAGTGGAACGTAGGCAAAGCGACGAACTACGCCGGCGGCGTGGCTCAATTGCCACCTGGGGAGACGAATCCCGGCAAAGGGGTCAAGTACCGGGCAATTCGCGGGTTTCGCCAACCGACCGCGACCCAGGAGCCGGAGAACCGGGGTGCGGAAACGGCCGCGCGACCGCTACTTCGGCGCGCGCAGCACCCTGGGCGGGAAGTACGGCTTCTTGAGCGCCCGGCCCTGGCCGAGGACGAACCCGGCCTGGCGGCCGAGCCTGAGTTGCTCCTCGCGCTCGATGCCGGCGATCACGAAGGTCTCTCGCGTCAGACCGAGCGCGCTGACCTCGCGGGACATATCCTGCCAGAGTTCCTCGCGCGCGCTGATCGGCGCGAGCATCTTGGCGAAGTCGGGCGCAATGAAATCGATGGCCGAAAGTTCCATGCTGGGCCGCGGTTCACCGAACCGGTAGCCGACCGCGATCTGGTAGCTGCGCAGCAGGTCGATGAACTCGCGGACCCGGTACGGCCAGCGCAGGCGCTCCATCGAGCCGCGCAGCAGCACTGAGAGGCGATGGGCCGTCAGCCGGTGCGTTTCCAGCGTCTTGGCGAGGCCCTCCAGCGAGCGCTCGACCGAACCGAACGAAATCGTCACGGCGATCCGCTCGACCCGCTCGTGTTCCAGCATCGAGAACGCGTGCTCCATGGCCGCCAGCTGGATCTGCGATCGAAGCGAGCGGTCGGGCTCGAAGTCCGCTGTCCACACGTACAACTCGTCGAACCAGCGCTGCGCGCCGACCAGCGAGCGGGTCGGCCATACCAGCGCGCGGACCCGCGAACCGAAGCGGCTCAGGGAGTCCACGGTGGGATCGAGTTCTACCTGGTGGGTGCCCAGTTCCGGGCGGTATTCGCTGTTCGCCATCGTCGCTGCCGCGGCGCCATCGCCGCACCCCGATTGTCCGGGAAATGGAAGCGGTCAGGAAGCGGTTATCCGCGCCGAAGCGATGGTGGCGGATACGGAGGACGGATCGCGAGACCTTGCCCGAGTTCGAACCCGGCCAGCGCGGCCATTCGTGCCTGTTCGGCTTCCTGCACGCCGCCGATGATGGTGGTCTGCGTGTCGAGCCCTATGGCGCGCACCTCGGCAGCGAGGTCGGTCCACGCCTCTTCGCGATTGGCGGTGGTGGCGAGCACCTTGGCGAACTCGGGCCGCACGAGCTCGACGCCCCGGAGTTCCATGCCCACCCGGGGCGCCGAAATGCGGTATCCCACGTGATAGCCGAGGCCTCGCAGCATCTCGGCGAACCCGCGAAGGCGGTATCGCGACCGCAGGCGATCCGGAGCGCCGCGCACCATCACATAGGTTCGGTGCGCGAGCAGGACGTTCCGCTCGAACAGCGCGTTCAGCGGGTCGAGGGCTCGTTCCACCGTCCCGAAGGAAATGGTGACGCCGATCTGCTCGACGAGGTCGTACTCGAGCCACTTGAAGGCGTCGCGCAACGCGTTGATCTGGATCCGGGCCCGCTGCGTGACGGTCGGCGCCGCGCCCTCGGTCCAGACGTAGAGTTCGTCGAACCAGCGCACCCCGCCCGCGAAGGCGCGCGTCGGCCACAGCGTGGCGCGAATCGAGCCGCCGAAGCGGCCCGGGCCCTCGCTTGTCCTCGATGTCAAGGCGCCCTGCGGTGTCACGTGGCTGCCTGCTTTCGTCCGTGCGTCATTCTGGAACCGCCGCCACGATAGCCGCACTGCATCGGCGTGCCGTGCTCCGACCGGGTGTTTCGCGGCTCACGTGGGTCGCGCCTGTCCGTAGGTACGGAAGCGCTCGAGCACGCGCTCCATTTCGGCGCGATCGAGCAGGCGTGGCTCGCCGAGCGTGCGCACGACCACGTAAGTCCGCGCCAGGTTTTCCACCTCCACGGCAAGCGCCAGCGCCGCGTCGAGCGAGGCGCCGCACGCGATGACGCCGTGGTGCGCGAGCAGGCACGCCTTGCGATCCCGCAGGGCGGCGAGCGCGTTGTCGGCGAGCGCCTGCGTCCCGAAGGTCGCGTAGTCGGAACAGCGGATGTCGTGTCCTCCCGCCACCGCGACCATGTAGTGAAAGGCCGGAATGCCAAGGCCCTGGCAGGCGAGCGCGGTTGCATGGGCGGAATGCGTGTGCACGACCGCATGCAGCTCCGGCCGCGCCGCGTGGATCGCGGCGTGGAAGCGCCACTCGGACGACGGTGTGCAGCGCCCAATCGCACGGCCGTCGTCGCCGACGAACGCGATGTCGTCGGCCTCGAGGCGGTCGTAGGGAACTCCGGTCGGCGTCAGCAGGAAGCCGGCGCGCGTCCCGCGCGCGCAGCGCACCGACACGTTGCCGGACTTGTTGACGTTGATGCCGCTCTCGTTCATCGAGCGCGCGGTGGCGATGACCGCTTCCCGCAGCTCGCGGCTGTCGTCCCGAAGTCCGGTCATGCCGCCTGCCGCCGCTCGGGGAAAAGCGAGCCGAGCTCGCCCGGCGCGACCACGCCGCGCTCGGTGATGATCCCGGTGACCAGCCGGGCGGGCGTGACGTCGAACGCCGGATTGGAGACAGGCGTGTCGTCGCTCGCGATGCGCACCGTCGCGCGCCGATGCTGCGGGTCGAGGCCCGCGACCTCGCGCACCTCACTCGCGGCGCGCTCCTCGATCGGGATGCCCGTCAGGCCGTCGTCGATGGTCCAGTCGATCGTCGGCGACGGCACGGCGGCGTAGAAGGGCACGCCATTGTCGTTCGCGGCGAGTGCCTTGAGGTAGGTGCCGATCTTGTTCGCGACGTCGCCGCGGGCGCTCACGCGATCCGCGCCGACCAGCACGAGGTCGACGTCGCCGTGCTGCATCAGGTGGCCACCCGCGTTGTCGACGATCAACGTGTGCGGCACGCCGTGCGCGGCGAGTTCCCAGGCCGTCAGCAGTCCCTGGCTGCGCGGCCGCGTCTCGTCGACCCAGACGTGCACCGGGATCGAGGCGTCGTGCGCCTGGTAGATCGCCGACAGCGCGGTGCCGAAGTCGACCGTCGCGAGCCAGCCGGCGTTGCAGTGGGTCAGCACCTGCACCGGCTTGCCTTTGCGTGCATGAACGGCCGCGATCAGGCGAGCGCCGTGCGCGCCGATCGCACGGTTCAACTCGACGTCCTCGTCCGCGATCCGCGCCGCTTCGAGCCAGGCCGCGTCCGCCCGCTCTGCCGTCGGCAGGGGCGCGAGCACGGCGCGCACGCGGTCGAGTGCCCAGCGCAGGTTCACGGCGGTCGGGCGCGACGCGTTGAGCCGGCGGTGGGCGTCGGCGAGATGCGCGTTGCCCGCGTCGCGCCGCATGGCCAGGGCGAGACCGTACGCGCCGGCCACGCCGATCAGCGGCGCGCCGCGCACGGCCATCGTGCTGATGGCGTCGATCACGTCGTCGACGGATCGCAGCGCGCGCGTGGCGAAGGCGTACGGCAGGCTGCGCTGGTCGATGATCTCGACCGCGGCGTCGGCGGCCGGCCAGAGCGAGCGGTAGGGGATGCCGTTGACCTTCATGCGCCGGATTTTACGGACCGGTTCAGCGCCAGGACGTTGCCTGCGACCGCAAGCGCGATGCCGATCATCGTGGCCCGGGTCCAGTCGTAGCCTTCGAGCGTGGCGGACACGAGCAGCGCGACGATGGTCGACATCACGCCGACGTACGCAGCGCGCGCGGGCCCGACCTGGCGCAGCAGCGCGAAGTAGGCGCCGAAGGCGAGGGCCGAGCCCAGCGCGGCCAGGTAGAACAGCGCGGCGACGAAGCGTCCGCTCCACACGATGCGCACCGGGTCGCCGGAGAGGACGACGTACGCCCAGGTGCCAAGCGCCCCGTAGGCCATCGCGTAGGCGATGGCCGTCCAGCCGTCGATGCCGGCCGACTGGTTGCGCGTGACGACCATGTTCGCCAGGCCGCTGGTCAGCACCGCGAGCGCGGTGAGGACAGCGCCCGCCAGCAGCGGCGCGTCGGCCGCGAAGCGGGCGAACTCCGGCCAGAAGATGAGGGCGATGCCGCTGACGCCGAGCAGTCCGCCGAGGCCGACCCGGCCGGACATCGGTGTGCCGAAGAAGAGCCGCGACAGCGCCATGTTCAGCAAGGGCATGGCCGAGTAGCCGACCGCCACGAGCCCCGAGACGATCCGCTGCTCGGCGTAGTAGACGAACAGGTAGCTGACGAAGAAGTTGAGCAGGCCCATCAGGGCCAGCCAGGCATGCGTGGCGCGGGGCAACCGGAGCCGATGGCCGCGCGCGATGCACCACAGGAAGATCAGCGCGGCGGCCAGCGAAAAGCGCAGCGCCACGCCGACGGCCGGCGATGTCGAGGCGAGCTGCAGCGTGATCGCGTACCACGTGGTGCCCCAGATCAGGACGCACGTGGCGAACAGCGAGGCGGCGCTCATGGGCGAATTGTCGCCGATGGTGCCGGCGTTCCCGCCACTCGCCGATCAGGCCCGGCGCCGTCGAAAGACAAACGGCCCCGAAGGGCCGTTCGTCGCTGGAGCGGTTCGATCAGAACTTGTACTGCACACCCGCGGACCACAGTCTGATGTTGTCCGACGCGCCTCTCCAGTCGTACTTGTAGTTCTCGTACTCACCCCGGATCCCGACGTTCTTGTTGAACATGTACGTCAGTCCGAGACCCCAGGCGAATTCGGTCGACGAATCGGAATCGCTCATGGACCCGGACGGACCGCTCACGGTGACCTCGTTGTCGAGCCACGCGAACCCGAGCTTGCCGAAAAAGGCCCAGTTTTCGACCGGATACTGCGCTGTCAGGAAGCCGTGGAAGCCGGAGCTCTTGAGTTCCCCATTGCCGAGGCCTGTGATACCGACCGTCGCCTTGCCGAACGCGCCGTAGCCGACTTCGGCGCCGAGGTACGGCGTGAACATGTAGCCGCCGAAGACCTTGTAGCCGATGTCGGTCTTGTCGCAGTTTCCGATGCAGCTGTCACTGCTGAAGTTGGACGGGCCGAGCGAGCCGCCCACATACGGGCCGACGCCCGGGCTCTGTGCGAATGCGGCGCCGGAGGCCAGCGAAGCAGCAATGATGGATGCAGCAAGTAACCGTTTCATGTGTGTCCCATTCTTCATGTTGGAGACGACGACGCGCGGACCTTACAGCACGCGCGCCAACGCGCCTTCGCCTTCTAGGACATCGGGCGGCCCATTTCACGAGAGCGCCGGGTCGACGACTCCCGGCGCACGTTGACCCTCGGCAAGCGGGACCGCCGAAAGTTGCTCCACCGCAACAAAAAGGGCACGGCAAGTGCGGGGCCTTTCAGTGCAGCGGCTCGCAATTCGCGACGGCCGCTAGAAGCGGTAACCAACTCCCGCAGTGATCATGTCGACGTCGTACTTGGGATTGCGGCCGTCCTCGGCGCTGGTCCTGTCCCAGTCCACGCGCGCGACCCACGACTTGCCGAAGTCGAACGTGAGCCCGACGCCGTAGACGAGCTGGCCGGTCGTTTCGCGGTTCTGCGCGCTGAAGTACTGGATTGCGCCGGTGGTCAGATCCTGGACCGCCGCGTTGCCCCTGAACGTGCCCGTGATGGCGCCCCAGCCGACGCGTCCGACGACGCTCACCGGCCCGAGAGGCACGCGACCCACCACCGACGCGACGAACCCCGACGTGCGCACGTCGGAGTCGGTCGGAATCGACACGGTGTTCGCCGGCGGGTTCAGGAGCACGCCGGGCAGTGTTCCTGCGCCGAACGAGAGGAAGGACCCTTCCACGCCAAGCCACGGGAAGAAGTGGTACCCGGCGCGGAAATTCCAGGCGAAGTCGGAGTCGTCGCAGCTCGACGGAGCGGTGTCGCAGAAGTCGATGCCGTATTTCGAAACACCCACGCCGGCGGCGAGGTAGCCCTTGCCGTCCTGCGCGCCGGCAGACGCGGCTGCCATCGCCAATGCCAATCCGATCACTGCCTTGCGCATTGCTCCTCCAATCGTTTCCCACTGAAAAGGGGGTTGCTGGGAGGGAGGGATTGTTCACTGCGATCGCCGCCGGCGAAGCGCGAAAAAACAGCCTTGATCGGACCGGAAACGCGAAGTGCGGGGAGTTGCGGTCAGCCGCGCGTGACGCGTGCGACGCGAGCCGTGCGCTCTGCGTACTGCTGGCAATCCGCACAGCGGGTGGCCGCCGGGTTCGCGAACAGCCGCTCCCGGGCGATCTCATCGCCGCACTCGGTGCACACGCCGTATTCGCCCTCGGCGAGCCGCTTCAGCGCGCTTTCCAGCTTCGACAGTTCTTCGGCCTCGCGCGCGACGACCGCGATGTCCATGTGGGCCGCGGTGTCGGCGGCCGCATCGTCGTCCGTTTCCTCGCGGCGATTCGGCAGGGCGGCATCGTCGTGGGTGGTCAGGCCGTGACGGTGCAGTCGATCCTGCACTTCCGTGCCGACCTCGGCCCGGCGCTGCTTCAGCGCGGCGCCGAGCGATTGAAGATCCGTCTCCGACAGCGGCGACACCATGGGTCTCTCGATTTCAGCTGCAGCCCTTCCCTAGCCGGGAGGCTACGAAGGGTGCGAAGGGAGGCGGTTGACGCCGGTCAACGGCTGGGACGTGCCAAGGGTCATTTCGTCGCAGATGAATCTGATATCTTGCGATTTGTTGCTTTGCGACATTCGCGTCATGATCCCTGCCATGACGTCTCCCGCGTGCCCGCTTCGCCATCGAGTCGAGGCTGAACCATGAGTCTCGACGCCATCCATTACCTGCGCCCGGCGCTTGCGCCTCGGTCCATCGCGGTCGTGGGAGCGAGCCACCGGCCGGAATCCTTCGGCCGGTTCGTCATGAACAACGTGATGTCGGCAGGCTTCTCGGGCGAGGTGTTCGCAATCAACCCGAAGCACCGGACGGTCGACGCCCGCCCCTGCCTGCCCTCGCTCCAGGCCTTGCCCCACAAGGTCGATCTGGCCATCGTCGTGACTGCGGCCCGCCACGTTCCCGGCATCGTGGACGACGCGGCCGCGCGCGGCATTCCGGCGATCCTCGTGCTGTCGCCCGGCCTGTGCGACCAGGGACCTGACGTGCGGCGGATCGAGCAGGAGGTGGTCCAGCGCGCGCGTCGCGGCAAAGTGAGGCTGCTCGGCCCGAATTGCCTGGGGCTGATGCGGCCGGACATCGGCCTGAACGCCAGCTGGGCGCGCACTGTCGCGCGTCCGGGCAACATCGCGCTCGTGTCGCAGTCCGGCGCGGTGACGACGGCGCTGCTCGACCACGCCTGGACGGCCGGCTTCGGCTTTTCGACGGTCCTGGCCACCGGCACCGAGTCGGACGTGGGCATCGCCGAGATCCTCGACTTCCTCGCGGGCGACACCCTGACACGCTCGATCCTGCTGTACGTCGAGGGCATCCACGACGCGCGCGGATTCATGTCGAGCGTGCGCGCGGCTTCGAGCGTGAAGCCCGTCATCGTGCTGAAGTCGGGCAAGTACGCTGCCGGCGGGCGAACCGCGCTGAGCCACACCGGCGCGCTGGTCGGCAACGATGCGGTGTTCGACGCCGCCCTGCGCCGGGCCGGCGCCGTCCGCGTGCCGAAGATCGGGCACCTGTTCGCCGCGGCCGACACGCTGGCCAACGGCCGCCTGCCGCGCGGCAACCGGCTGGCGATCGTGTCCAACGGCGGCGGGCCGGGCGCGCTGGCGGCCGACGAGGTCGAGGGCAACAATGTCGTGCTCGCCCGCCTGTCGGATGCGACCCACGCCGCCCTCGCCGATGCCTTGCCGCCCGGCTGGTCGCGCACCAACCCGGTCGACGTCCTGGCGGACGCCGACGGCGCCCGCATGGCGACCGCGTTGAAGCTGCTGATCGAGGACCGCGCCAACGATGCGGTTCTGGTCCTGTTCTCGCCCACGCCACGCACGAGCGCCGAGCGCGCCGCGGAGGCTCTCCTGCCGATCGCCGCCGCATCGGAGAAGCCGGTGGTTTCCGCCTGGCTCGGCGAGAAGGACGCCGGCCGGGGACGCGCGGTCTTCAAGGCCGCGGCGCTGCCGGCGATGTCGACCCCGGAGCGCGGCGTCGAGGTCTTCGGCCACCTCGCGCAGTTCGTCCGCAACCGCGAGCTGCGCCTGCAGGTGCCGCCTCCGCGGATCGACGAACTGAAGTTCGACATCAACGCGGCGCGCCGGATCATCGACGGCGCGCGCGCGGGCGGCCGGCACACGCTCGACGAGCAGGACAGCAAGGCGCTGCTGGCGTCGTTCGGGATCGAAACGGCCATCGGGCTCTTCGCGCGCAGCGCGATGGAGGCACGCCAGGCGGCGCTGCAACTCGGCTTTCCCGTCGTGCTCAAGGTCCGCGCCGACGGGATCACGCACAAGAGCGACGTCGGCGGTGTCCTGCTCGGGCTCGCCAGTGTCGACGAAGTCGAGCGCGGGTTCGAAGCGATCGCGTCCCGCCTGGTCGAGCGCGCTCCGCAGGCGCGGTTCCTCGGCGTGCTCGTTCAGAAGATGGTCGTGCGTCCGCAGGGACGCGAGCTGATCGTCGGCCTTGCGCGCGATCCGACGTTCGGCCCGGTGATCACCTTCGGGATGGGCGGCCTCGCGGTCGAAGTGTTCCGCGACTCGGCCGTCGCCGTTCCGCCGCTCAATGCGTTCCTGGCGCGGGACCTGATCTCGCGCACGCGTGTGTCGCGCATGCTCGAGCCGTTCCGCGGGGCGCCCGCGGTCGACGTCGAAAAGGTGATCGAGGTCCTCTTGCGCGTTTCGGAGCTCGCGTGCGAGATCCCGGCGATCGCGGAGCTGGACATCAATCCGCTGCTCGCGGACGAGCACGGCGTCATCGCGCTCGACGCGCGCGTGGTGGTGACCAACGGCCCGCTGGTGGCCGATGCCACGTTCTCGCATCTCGCCATCCACCCGTATCCACGCGCGCTGACGCGGCAGGTCGAGCTGAAGGGCGGCGAGAAGGTGATCCTGCGCGCGATCCGTCCGGAAGACGCCGAGGCGGAGAGGCGCCTGATCAGCCGGCTGTCCGCGCGGACGTCGTACCTGCGCTTCCACGCGCCGGTGCGCGAACTGACGGTGGAACGCCTGGTGCGCTACACGCAGATCGACTACGACCGCGAGATGGCGTTCGTCGCGATCGACGCCAGCGGAGAGCACGAGGAGATCCGCGGAATTTCGCGCTACACGCGCAATCCGGATGGCACGTCGGCCGAGTTCGGCGTCATCGTCGAGGATGCGTGGCAGGGGCGCGGCCTGGGGCACGTGCTGATGCAGGCGCTGGAGGACACGGCGCGTGCGCGCGGCCTCGCGCAACTCATCGGACTCGTCCTGCGCGACAACGACGAGATGGGCCTGCTGATGCAGCGTCGCGGCTACGGCCCGCACCGGGACGAAGAAGACCCGGGCGTGATGCGCTACATCAAGCCGCTGATCGACGTGGCCCCGCCGCCGCTCCCCGAGCCGTCGGCGGCCTGAAGCTCCCGGCGCGCCCTGAGCCGTTCCCGTCGACGGCGCTGCGGCCGGCCACGCCGCTGCCGTCCGTACAATCGCCTGCTTCCAGCCGCTGTCCCGCCTGCCCGTGACCCGGTCGTTCATCTCTCGCGAAGCGTTCGTGCGCGCGATCGCCGCGCTGCTCGTCGCGTTGGTCGCGCTGCTCGCGATGGACGCCGCTCAGGCGCAGGGCGAGCGCCGGGGATTCCTGTTCGAGATCCGCAAGGGCAGCCAGGCTTCGCTGCTGTTCGGCACGATCCATGTCGGCCGTCCCGACTTCTATCCTCTGCCCCCTTCGCGCATGTCGCACTTGTCGCGGATCGACGCGCTCGTGCTCGAGGCGGACATCACGGACCTGGCGCGCGCCGCGACCGCTACACAGAAATACGCGATGTACGGTCCGGGCGAGGACGGGCTCGACAAGCGGCTGCCGGCCGACACGCTGAAGCGGGTGGAGGCCGTGCTCGCCGGCCACGGAATCGATCCGCGGCCGATGATGCGACTGAAGCCCTGGATGCTCGGCTCGGTGCTCGCGCTGTTCGAGGCGGCGCAGGCCGGTTACGTGCAGGGGCATGCCGCAGAGTCCTGGCTGACCGGACTGGCAAAGGCCGGGAACCGGCCGATCCTCGAGTTCGAGGGGATCGAGCAGCAGTTCTCGCTGTTCGAGACCGCGCCGTGGCCGACCCAGGTGGCGTTCCTCGACGAGGCGCTGAGGGCTGTGGAGGACAAGACGGCGCGGCGCGAGATCAACCGAATCATTCAGGCCTGGTCGACGGCGGACCGCTCCGAACTGGAGCGTCTGCTCTCGGAAATGCAGGCGCAGACGACGATCGGCGCGCGCTTCACGGTCGACACCATCCTGTTCGGGCGTCACCCCGCGATGGTGCGCAGGATCGAAGCACTGATGGCAGACGGCCGGAACTACCTGTTCGCGGTGGGCTCGTTGCACCTGGTGGGGCCGCGCGGACTGGTCGAGATGCTGCGCGCACGCGGTTACACGGTGACCGAACTGTGAAGTCGGAGTTGCAGGTCGAGTTCGGCGGCGAGTCGCTCGAACTGCTCGCGGCCGGTGCAATCCTCTGGCGAGCGCGACGCTGCCTCATCGTCGCCGATGCGCACTTCGGCAAGGCGGCGACCTTTCGCGCGCGCGGGGTCCCTGTGCCCCAGGGCACGACGCGCGAGACGCTGGCGCGCCTCGAGGCGGTGCTCGACCGGGCGCAACCCACTTCGCTCGTCTTCCTCGGCGATCTCTTTCACGCATCGGAAGCGCACGCGCCCGCCACGCTGGCCGCCCTGCGCGCGTGGCGCGAGGCCCGCGCTTCCCTCGACGTCGTGCTCGTCGAGGGCAATCACGACCTGAAGGCCGGCGCCCCTCCTTCGGATCTCGGGATCGAAGTCCGTTCGGAACCGTGGCGCGTCGACGGCCTGGCGTTCTGCCACCACCCGCAGTTCGTTCCCGGGACGCACACGCTCGCCGGCCACCTGCATCCCGCCGTGCGCATCAGCGGACGCGCTGGCGACAGCGTCCGGCTGCAGTGCTTCTGGCTGCGCGAGGGGCTGGCCGTGCTGCCTGCCTTCGGCAGCTTCACCGGCGGAGCGCGTTTCGAGCGCGAAGCGGGAGACCGCGTGGTCGCGATCGCGGACGACCGGCTCTACGAGGTTCCTGCGCTGCGCGACGCCGCCTGAATCACCGCTGCGGCCAGAAGAGGTACGCGTCCATCGCCAGCACGCCGCTGTCGACGCCGGCATCGATGCGCTCGACGCGTGGATTCCGGCCGGCGGCACCGACCGCGATCATCAGCGGCAGGAAGTGCTCCGGCGTCGGATGCGAGCGCAGCGCATGCGGTGCCGCTTCTGCCCAGCGCGCGAGCGCGGCGCGGTCGTCGCGCCGCAGCGCATCGTCGATCCACGCCGCGAACTCGCGCACGTAGGCCTCCGGCGCGCGATCGTCGACCGACATGGAGCCGCGCCGACGCGCATCGGCGATCCACTCGCGCAGGTTGTGCGTCATGTGCCCGGAGGCGAGCACCAGCACGCCTTCGGCGACCAGCGGTGCGAGGGCTTCGCCAACCCGGAGATGGTGGCCCGCGCCGAGCGAGGGCTGGATCGAGATCTGCGCCACGGGCACGTCGGCTTCGGGGAGCAGCTTCAGCAGCGGGACCCAGGCTCCGTGGTCGAGCCCGCGGCAGCTGTTCGCCGTGGCGGGCAGGCCCGCGCCCTCCAGCAGTTCGATCGCCCGTGCGGCCATCTCCGGCGCGCCGGGCGCCGCGTACCGGATGCGGTACAGCTCCTCCGGAAAACCGCCGAAGTCGTGAATGGTCTCGGGCCGCTTCGCCGTGCCGACCATCGGCAGTTCCGTTTCCCAGTGCGCCGAGGCGACGAGTACCGCCTTCGGCTTCGGCAGCCGGAGGCCGAGGGCGCGCCACGCCTCGCCGGCGCGCCTTGCCTCGACGGCGTGCATCGGGGAGCCGTGCGAAATGAAGAGGGTGGGCAGGTCGGCGTTCATGCGGCTTGCAGCCGGGGCCGGCGGGTGGCGCTGCCGAACCGCAGCGCATGCGCGCCGTCGCCGAGCAGGGCCTGCACGAACAGCGTGACTGTCCAGAACGCGGGGTATTCCCAGCCGCCCTTCGGCGCCGAGAAGAGCCAGCCATTGCCGATGTGGACCCACGTCGCACCGAGCATGACCGGAACCAGC
>Ga0209253_10000387_pt1 | contig 37128 bp, 42 predicted proteins | sample FrelakmetBRP12BR_FD_187145 | JGI IMG/M metagenome (GOLD analysis project Ga0209253, IMG submission 187145) | Freshwater lake sediment microbial communities from the University of Notre Dame, USA, for methane emissions studies - BRP12 BR (SPAdes)... | ecosystem: Environmental > Aquatic >... | reverse complement strand
GAGGCAGGGGTTAGGGGATAGGGGTTAGGGGATAGGGGTTGGGGGTTAGTCGGAGGGTGCGGCGCTGCGCGCGAGGCAGATAGTCAGTACTTCGGCGAAGGTCGCGAGCGGGACTCGGCGCGGCTCAGGCGGGCATCGAGCCGGTCGGTCGCTTCGCGCAGCTGGTCGACGGCTTCGAGGTATTCCTCGACTTCAACGCGTGACGGCACGTCGCGGCCCTCTTCCTGCAGGTACTCGGCCACGTTGGTCGAGAACGAATCGGCGGCCTTGCGGCCCCAGTCGAAGACGTTGCGGACGACATTCGCCACCTGGTGCGCCGCGACGTCGCCCACGACGCGCGACAGTTCTTCCTCGAAATCGGGCTGGGTGAGCTGCAGCAGGTCGCGAAAGCGCTGGGCAATCTCGGCGTCGCCCGCGATGCGGATCGACGAACCACGCAGGCGGTCTTCGGCGCCTGGTCCGACCAGCGAGAGCAGCGACAGCGGCGAGCCGGAGAGTTTCGCGTCGACCTCGCCGGCGTCGCGCGTGTCGAGCGTGATACGGCCGTCAGCAACGCGAAAACAGAACGTGAGCGGCGTGCCTTCGAACACGAGCGAGAGCCCGCGTCCTTCGAGTTGCCGCGCCAGCGCCGAGGCGCGCTCCGATTGCGCGACGTTGCGGTTCAGCAGCGCCGACAGCCGGTCGAAGATGGCATTGGCCGGATTCGCGCTCAATAGCGGAACCCCTTGTGCAGGGCGACGATGCCGCCGGTCAGGTTGTGGTAGCGGCAGTCCTCGAGGCCGGCGTCACGCATCATGCCCAGCAGCGTTTCCTGGTCGGGGAAGCGGCGGATCGATTCGGCGAGATACCGGTAACTGTCCGGGTCGTTCGCGATGCGTGCGCCGAGCCACGGCAGCACGCTGAACGAATACGCGTCGTACACGGGCTTGAGGCCCGGGAACACGGGCTTCGAGAATTCGAGGATCAGCAGCCGGCCACCCGGCTTGAGCACGCGACGCATGGACGCGATTGCTGCCGTCTTGTCCGTCACGTTGCGCAGGCCGAAGCCGATCGTCACGCAATCGAACGTTTCGTCGGCGAAAGGCAGGCACTCGGCATTGGCGAGCGAGAACTGCACGTTGCGCAACAGACCGCGGTCGAGCAGGCGGTCGCGACCGACTTCGAGCATCGCCGCGTTGATGTCGGAGAGCACCACGAGGCCCTTGTCGCCGACCTGCTGGGCCATGCCGGCGGCGATGTCGCCCGTGCCGCCCGCGACGTCGAGCGCCGACATGCCGGGACGCAGCCCGGTCTGGCTCAGCGTGTAACGCTTCCAGAGCCGGTGCACGCCGGCCGACATCAAGTCGTTCATGATGTCGTACTTGTCGGCGACGGAATCGAACACGGCGCGGACGCGGCGCGCCTTCTCGGGGGCCGGCACTTCCTCGTAACCGAAATCGACCGACGGGGTCGCTGCGGCGGAGGCGGTGGCCTTGCGGGGTGGAACTGTTTCGCTCATGGGAACAGGCATTCTACGCTGTTCCGGTCTGCCGCGGCCCCCCGGCGGGTCAGGCCTTCCTGTGCGCAACCTGCGTGGGGTAGGGGATGCCGAGCTGCTGCAGCCGGTCGAGGTAATGCTGCCACTTGGCGGCACGCGTTTCGCCGAGCTCGTACAGGTAACCCCACGTGTACAGGCCGGTGTCGTGGCCGTCGTTGAACACCAGCCGCACCGCGTAGTTGCCGACCGGATCGATTTTGACGACCTGCACCTCGTGCTTGCCGAGCTGCAGCGTCTCCTGGCCCGGGCCGTGTCCGCGCACCTCGGCCGATGGCGAATAGACGCGCAGGTACTCGAACGGCAGCTCGACCCGCTGCCCGTCGTCGAACGCCACGTCGAGCACGCGCGACTGCCTGCGCAGCTTGATCTCGGTGGGCGTGCGCGCGGCCCAGCGCTCCTTGTCCGTCGTCGCGGTGGTCACAGGATGTACCGGGCGAGGTCTTCGTCCTGCGCCAGCTTGCCGAGGCTCGAGTCGACGTAGGGCCCATCGATCACGAGTTCGGTGCCGAAGCGGTCGGAGGCATCGAAGCTGATTGCCTCGAGCAGCCGTTCCATCACGGTGTGCAGGCGGCGCGCGCCGATGTTTTCGGTGCGCTGGTTCACGTCGAAGGCGACCTCGGCGATGCGACGGACGCCACTTGCATCGAACTTCAGCGTCACGCCCTCCGTCGACAGCAGCGCGCCGTACTGAGTGCACAGCGACGCGTCGGGCTCGGTCAGGATGCGCACGAAGTCTTCGACCTTGAGCGCTTCGAGCTCGACGCGGATCGGCAGGCGACCCTGCAATTCTGGGATCAGGTCGGAAGGCTTCGACATGTGAAACGCGCCCGATGCGATGAAAAGGATGTGGTCCGTCTTCACCATGCCGTACTTGGTGTTGACCGTGCTGCCCTCGACCAGCGGCAGCAGATCGCGTTGCACGCCTTCGCGCGAGACGTCGACGCCGGAGACGGCATTCTGCCCCCTCGCGATCTTGTCGATCTCGTCCAGGAAGACGATGCCGTTCTGCTCCGCGTTGCGCAACGCCTGCGTCTTGAGCTCCTCTTCGTTGACCAGCTTGGCGGCTTCCTCGTCGGTGAGCAGCTTGAAAGCCTCGCTGACCTTGAGCCGGCGCGACTTCGTGCGGTTGCCGCCGAGGTTCGCGAACATGCCCTGCAGCTGTTGCGACAGCTCCTCCATGCCCGGCGGCGCCATGATTTCCATGCCGGGACCCGTTGCGCGCAGCTCGATTTCGATCTCGCGCTCGTCGAGCTGGCCTTCGCGCAACATCTTGCGGAAGCGCTGGCGGGTGTCGCTCTCTTTCGGTGTCGGCGGCGGCTCGTCCGCCGGCATGCCAAAACCCATCGCCGGGCTGGACCCTGCGCGCGGACGCGGCAGCAGCTCGTCGAGCACGCGTTCTTCGGCCGCATCCATCGCGCGGTGGCGCACCTTCTCCATTTCCTGCTCGCGCGTCATCTTCACGGCGACGTCGACCAGGTCCTTGATGATCGAGTCGACCTCGCGGCCGACGTAGCCCACCTCGGTGAATTTCGTCGCCTCGACCTTGATGAACGGCGCATTCGCCAGCCGGGCCAGGCGCCGCGCGATCTCCGTCTTGCCGACGCCGGTCGGACCGATCATCAGGATGTTCTTGGGCGTGATCTCTGCGCGCAGCGGTTCACCGACCTGCATGCGGCGCCAGCGATTGCGTAGCGCGATGGCGACCGCGCGCTTCGCAGCGGCCTGGCCGACGATGTGCTTGTCCAGTTCCTGGACGATCTCGCGGGGGGTCATGGATGACATGGGTGGAAAGGGGGTAGGGGATGGGGGTTGGGGGATAGTCGGAATGCAGCGTCGAGCGTGTTTGCGCTTCAGTGATCTTGAGAGAGATGTCGTGCCATGACAGGCGTGTCAGGTCCGGGCAGCAGGTGCGGATTGCCTTCCGACTATCCCCCATCCCCTAACCCCTTCCCCTTCACAGTTCCTCGATCGTGGTGTTGCGATTCGTGTAGATGCAGATGTCGGCCGCGATGCCGAGCGCGCGCTCGGTAATTGACCGTGCGTCAAGCGTGGTGTTCTGCAACAGCGCAAGACCCGCGGCCTGCGCAAACGGACCGCCTGAACCCACGGCGATGAGATCGTGCTCCGGTTCGATCACGTCGCCGTTGCCGGAGATCACGAACGTGTGGCCGTCATCGGCCACCAGCAGCAGCGCTTCGAGGCGGCGCAGGCTGCGATCGCTGCGCCAGTCCTTGGCGAGTTCGATCGCCGCGCGCGTGAGGTTGCCGTATTGCTGCAGCTTCGCTTCGAAGCGCTCGAACAGCGTGAACGCATCGGCGGTGCCGCCGGCGAAGCCGGCGATGACCGAACCGTCGTGCAGGCGACGCACCTTGCGCGCATTGCCTTTCATGACGGTGTTGCCAAGAGTGACCTGGCCGTCGCCGCCCATGGCGACGCGGCCGTCGCGGCGGACGCAGAGGATCGTGGTGCCGTGGGGGTCGAAGCCAGCCATAGGGGATAGGGGATAGGGGATAGGGGATAGGGGTTGGGGGTTAGTCGGAGGAAGAACCGGAAAGGCAGGAAGGGCGGGAGGGCCAGGAAGGGCAGGAAGGGCGGGAAGGGCAGAAAGTGGACGAGGGCGGGGAATCAGGAATCAGGCGCGGGTCGCTTGCGGCGGGCCCGGGGGTGGGCCGCGTCGTAGATGCGGGCCAGGTGCTGGAAATCAAGGTGGGTGTAGACCTGGGTCGTGCTGATGTTCACGTGACCGAGCAATTCCTGCACGGCGCGCAGGTCCTGCGACGACTCGAGCAGGTGGGAAGCGAACGAGTGGCGGAACATGTGAGGATGCACGTGCTCTGGCAGTCCCTGCAGCCGGGCCCAGCGGGCGATGCGGCGCTGCACGATCCGCGGACCCAGGCGGGTGCCGTTCACGCCGACGAACAGGGCCTGCTCGCCGACGCCGGCGATCGTGGTCCGTTCCGCGATCCAGCGCTGCAGCGCTGCGATCGCCTGGCGGCCGACCGGCACGATCCGCGTCTTGTTGCCTTTGCCGACGACCCGGACCGTGCGATCGCGCAGGTCGAGGTCGAGCAGGTCGAGACCCAGCAGTTCCGACAGGCGCAGCCCCGACGAATAGAGCAGCTCCATGATCGCTTTGTCACGGACCCCGAGGCTGTCGTCGCCGCGGAACTCGAGCAGGCGTGCCATCGTGTCGGCGTCGAGCGGGGTCGGCAGGCGCTTGCGGGCCTTGGGTGCCTGCACGTCGCCGCTCGGGTCGCGCCGCAGTTCGCCTTCGCGCAACAGGTAACGGAAGAGGCCGCGGCAGGCCGAGAGCCTGCGCTGGATGCTGCGCGGGGCCAGGCCGCGACGGTGCTCGCGCGCCGCGAACATTCGTATGTGCTGCGGATCGAGCTGGTGCCAGTCGCTGATGCCCTGGGATGTGCAGTAATCGAGCAGTGAAGCGAGGTCGCGGCCGTAGTTGCTCGATGTGTGCGCCGACAAACGCCGCTCGTTGCGCAGGCTCGCAAGGTAGTGCTCGACGCCGCTGCGCAGCGGCTCGTCGGTCATGCCAGTCGCGCCGACACCGCCTCGGTCACGATCTCGCCGATGCGCACCAGGTAGTCGGTGCTCATGGTGGGCAGGTAGCGTTCGGTGTCGTGGCTCGCGATCGCGAGCAGCCCGAGGCCCGCGCGCTCGCCGAGCGGAATCAGCACCGTCGAGCCGACCTGGCTGCCCTCGCCGCCGAAGAGGTAGTCCCGCTGCGTGTCCCGGATCTGGCCGCTGCGCGGGCGCCCGGACTCGAAGAACGTCTCGAAGATCTTGAGTTCCGGGCTGCCGCGCGGCACGACGCGCACGTGGCTGCTGGGCAGGTTGCCGAGGATGGACACGGACGGGTCGGTGGCCAGCAGTACCCAGCGCGATGCGCCGAATTCCTCGCGCAGCGAGGTCTCGAGCGCCGCGACGACTCCGGCGGCGTCCCGCGCGCGCAGCAACCTGCGCGTGAGGCGATGCAAGCGGTCGGAGATCGCGTCGTTCGCACGCCCGTTCTCGATCAGTTCGTGCAGCTTCTTTTCGAGCGCCGCATGCTTGTCGCGCAGCACCAGCACCTGGCGCTCGACCAGCGAGATGGCGGCACTGCCGCGCTGGTGCGGCAGCTTGATGCGCGCCAGCACGGCGCCGTGGCGTTCGAAAAAGTCGGGGTGCGCGACGAGAAAGTCCGCAATCTGGTCTTCGGCCAGCTGCGTGGCGGGTTCGGCACCGCGGATCGGTTTATTCATCTGCAAGACTCCGGCGACTCTGCGCCCGTCACTTCAACCTGGCCTGCGAAGGCCGTTTCGGCCGGACCGGTCAGCCAGATAGGCTCTCCCGGGCCGGGCCAGCGGACGATCATTCGTCCGCCAGGGACATCCACGTTCACTTCCTCGGCCAGTGGCCCGTGCCGCCGTCCAATGGCGACTGCAGCGCAGGCACCCGTGCCACATGCCCGGGTTTCGCCGACGCCCCGCTCGAACACGCGCAGCCGCACATGGTCGGGCGCAACGATCTCGAGGAAACCCACGTTCACGCGGCGCGGAAAGCGAGGGTGATTTTCCACTGCGGGTCCGACGCTGTCCACGGGAGCTTCATGCACGTTGCGGACGCGGATCACGGCGTGCGGGTTGCCGATGGATACGGCGCCAATCTCGACCGGGCCCGCCCGCGTGTCGAGGTGATAGGTCTCCGCCGCCGATGGCGCGTCGAAAGGCAGCGAGGCCGGATCGAAGTCCGGTACGCCCATTGCCACGGACACCAGGCCATCGGGCCGCAGTCGTGCCTGGACGATTCCACCCGGGCTGTCCATCTGCAGCGGTCGGTCGACCTCGCCGCGTCGACTCGCGACGAGCCGTGCGATGCAGCGTGCACCGTTGCCGCACTGCTCCACCTCGGTGCCATCGGCGTTGAAGACGCGGTAGTAGACGTCGGTGCCAGCGCGTCGCGGCGGTTCGAGCACCAGCGCCTGGTCGAAGCCGATCCCGGTGCGTCGGTCGCTGAGACGGCGCAGGTCGTCGGCAGAGGGCAGGTCGTTGGCAGAGCCGGCGTCGAACACGATGAAATCGTTGCCGAGGCCATGCATCTTCGTGAAGGCAAGCCGCATTCGCGCAGGATACCCGACTCGTGACTCACTCACGCATCGAAGCGCGGTCGACGTAGATGCAGCGATCCATCACGACCGACATGCCCGCGGCGAGCGCACGTTCGGCGGCCGGTTCGTTGATCACGCCCTGCTGCAGCCACAAAGTGTGCAATCCGAGCCTGAGGCATTCGTCCACCAGGGTGCCCACCTGTGCCGGTCGCCGGAACACGTTCACGATGTCGATGCGCTCGCCCGGGCCGAGCGCCCGCACGGCGGCTTCCAGCGTCGGATGTGCGGGGATGCCCTGCCACTCGGTCAGAGCGGGGTTCACCGGCAGGATGCGGTAACCGAAGTCCCGCATCGATGTCGTCACGCCATGACTCGGCCGGGCGGGATCGTCCGAAATGCCGACCACGGCGATCGTGTGCGAGGCTCGCAGCAGTTCGCGAATGTCGGCCAGGGAAGGATTCTGGAACGTCGTCACGTTGCTGCGGCCTCCTGTGCGCGGCGCATCTCGGCGAAACTTGCGAGCACGCCGGACTGCAGCGTCGGGTACTGCAGTTGCACTCCGAGATCGGCGAGCATGCGACGATTGTCGACGCGGCGGGATTCGAGCAGAAAGGACAGCATGCCGGCCGGAATCTTCGCCAGCGCCTCGGCCTTGCTGATGAGCGCGGGCGGCTCGATTCCCGCGACTGCGGCCGTCAGTTGCAGGTACGCCGTGGTGCTCGCGCAGTCACCGTCGGTCACGTTGTAAACACCCTGTGCCGACGGGTGATCCATTGCAGCGACGATGGCCGCGACCAGGTCGTCGACATGGATGCGGTTGCCCGGGCCTGCGTCCTCTTCGCGCAGGGCGGGCTCGCGCCGCTGCAGCCGCTCGAGTGGCAGGCGGTCCGGTCCATAAATGCCCGGTACGCGGAGGATCACACAGCGCACACGCCGAGCCGCGCACCAGGCCTGGGCGGTGCTTTCGGCCGCGACCCGCCTGCGTGAGCGGTCGTTCGACGGTGCGACCGGCGTGAACTCGTCGACGAGCGCACCACCCGCGTCGCCGTAGACGCCGGTCGTGCTGACGTATATGAAGACTGCGGGCGTCACGTCCTCGATCTGTGCCAGGAACGTCGCCAGCCGCGGGTCCGTCGTGCCGCTGTCGGGCGGCGGTGCCAGGTAGACGACGGCTGCCTGGCCGGCGGCTGCAGCCAGCGCAGGTCGCAGGGCGGGGTCGGCGGCGGCATCGAGGTCGATGTGCAGCGTTGGCACCCTGGCCGACTGCAGGCCGGTCGCGTTCCTGGCCGAACGCACGAGCGCGAGCAGCGGGCGTCGGGCCGATTCACGGCGCGCCAGCCGCGAACCGACGTAACCGCAACCCACGATCAGGCATGATAGCTCGGCATCCATAGTGAAAGCATACGCGAAGGGATGCCCAACGCCGCTGCGCCGCGCCGGAGTCTTACGTCGATGCCTCAGGTGACGATCGTACCCACGGGCGAGAGTTTCGCCGCCGATCCCGGTGAGCCGGTATTGACGGCTGCGCTGCGGGCTGGTCTCAACCTGCCGCACAGCTGCAAGGGCGGACACTGTGCGTCCTGCAGGGCGCGGCTACTGTCGGGCGCGACGACCTATCCGACGCGCGAACTTCCTGCCGGGATCACCCCGGACGAGGCAGCCGAGCGCTTCGTGCTGCTGTGCCAGGCCCAGGCCATCACCGACATCACGATCGAAACGCGCGAGATGCGGCCGACCCCCGCAGTCGAAGTGAAGAGCCTGCCGAGCCGGATCGAGCGCATGGAGCGCGTGGCCGACGACGTCATGGCCGTCTTCCTCAGGCTGCCGGTCGTCGAGGACCTGCATTACCGCGCCGGGCAGTACATCGATTTCATCCTGTCGGGAGGGCGCCGCCGCAGCTTCTCGCTGGCGAGCGCGCCGGCCGACGGCAAGATGCTCGAAGTACACGTGCGTCGCGCATCGTCGAGCGGGTTCACCGGCCAGCTGTTCGACACCATGCGTGCCGGCAACCTGTTGCGCATCGAGGGCCCGCTCGGGCAGTTCTGGTTCCGTGGCGATTCGCCGCGGCACGCCGTGATGATTGGCGGCGGCACGGGCTACGCGCCGCTGCGCGCCATGCTGCGGCAATTGCTGGCCGTCGGAGACCGTCGCCCGCTCACGCTCTACTGGGGCGCACGCACGACACGGGATCTTTACGAGCACAACTGGCTCCTGAGCGTCGAGGCCGTCCGTCCGGCCTTCGCTTACCGGCCGGTGTTGTCCGAGCCGCAGGCCGAAGAATCGCCATGGGCGGGTCGCAGCGGGTTCGTGCACGAAGCGGCGCTTGCCGATCTCGGCGCCGACCTGACCAAGTACGACGTCTACGCGAGTGGCCCGCCGGCGATGGTGGAAGCGATTCGCCACACGTTCGTCGAGCGCGGGCTGCCGCGCGCGCAGCTGTTCTTCGACTCGTTCGACTACGCGCCCGATACGCTGGCGGCGATGCGGAAGACGGACGACAAGTAGCGCGAGATCAGGCGCGGCGGCGAACACGGGAATCCGGAGAGTTCCGGAAGGCCGTTGCGCGACATGGACGTCGCGCACGAGCCTACAGGGACGTATTAACGGCGTGCCTTCCGGAACTCTGCGGATTCCCGGGGTCGCTTGTCCGCGCCGAATCACGGCGCATCGGCAGCGTCCGACTAGCGCCGCCGCAAGCGTACGCGCGGCAACGCCGGTCGACGGCCCACCGAGCGCGCGACGCTGTCACGCAGCACGGCGCGCGCGCGCTCGCCCTCGCCCAGCTGGTCCAGCAGTTCCGCGTAGAGCAGGCTGTTCTCGGCCGACGGTTTGCGGGCGAGCGAAGCCTCGAGATAACTGCGCGACTTGCCGATGAGTTCCGCCTGCAGCGCGAGGCGGGCGCAGGCCGCCAGCAAGTCGGGATCCTCCGGCGCCTTGCGCAACCAGCTCTCGGCGCGGTCCAGCGGAGTCAGCGCATCCGGCAGTACGAGTTCGCCATAGAGCCGCAGCAGCACGGGTTCGCGCCGAACGTCGATTGCCTCGCGCAGCAGCTTCTCGGCGGCCACTGCCTCGCCTGCGTTGACGAGCGCACGGGCGTAGATTGCGATGGCCTGCGGCAGCTTGCGCGTCGCACGCGGCAGGCTGGACCAGGCCTCGGTCGCGGCAGTCACGTCGCGACGCTCGCCTGCCGACCGGATCTCTTCGAGCTGCACCTGCGCCAGGATTTCGTTGACCTGTGTCTCCGGCAACTCCTTCGCGCTGCGCAGGCGCGGCCCCAGGGCGCGCAGCTGCTCGCTGCGTCCGAGCTTCTGGCAGAGCCGCGCCATGAGCTCGAGCCCGCGCGAATTCAGGTCGCCCGACGCGTCCAGCTGTTCGAGAGTCTGCAGTGCAGCAGCGTCCTGTCCGCGCCGCATCTGCATCTCAGCCAGCGTGACGAGCGCCGCCGCCCGTTCAGCTGGAGCGGCTTCCTGCGCCCGCGCGAGCCATTCGTCGCGGCGCTCGACGGCGTCCTGCAGGTCGGCGGCACGTGCCGCGACCAGATAGTTCGCGGCAGACGAGTCGGCTTCCGGGGCGGCGCGCGTGAGCAGGTCTTCGGCGCTGCGCCAGCGTCCCGCCGCAAGATCGAGCAAGCCACGCTGCGTGTCGTCGCGTGCGCGGCGCTTGCGGCGTTCCGCGCGCAACGTCGCCAGGCGGCGTCGCGCCGTCAGCGATTCGATGATTGCGCGCGCCAGGAAATAAAGGCCGACGAGCAGCAGCAGGAGCACAGGCACCGTCGTCTCCAGCAGCGAACTGCCGGCGCTGATCGCAACGTAGCCGGGATCGTCCAGCACGATGTGCGCGAGGAGACCGCCACCGACCAGCGCCGACGCCGTGAGAAGGCTGCCCTTCATGGCTTCGCGGGCGGACTCGCACGGATGACCCGCTGCAGCAGCTGGGCGGCGGTGCCGATCTCGGGTACCGCCGGGTCCACGTCGATCGCGGCGAGCAGCGCCAGTTCGTCGCGGGCCGCGCTCACGGTCGCGTCGCGTGCGTCGAACGAGCGATCAAGCAATGCCGTCGCCGACTGCAACGCCTGCGCGTAGCCTGGACGATCCTGCTGCATGGCAGCGATCCGCGCCGCGAACAGCTGCAGCTCGAACTGCTGGCGGCGCAGCGCTTCGTCTTCGCGCGTGACCAGCCGCGAGTGCGCTGGATCGACGCGGCTGTAGGAAAACAGGTCGCGCCACGCCTGGCGCAAGCGGCGGGTCGCGCGGTCGAAAGCACTCTCGGAGTGGTCGGCCTCGGGCTCATCGCGGCGACTCGCGTTGGCGACGGGCACGCCGAGAACGCGGAAATCCGCAGCGGCCGTCTCGATGGCCGCGAGCCGTGACAGCACGGATGAAATATCCGGTACGTCGACCGCGCGCAGCGCGGCCAGTTCGCGCGCGAGTTGGACCCGCACCTCGGCCACCGCGGGATCCGGCACGGTAGCGAGGCGCGCATCGGCGGATTCGAGGGCGGCGACTGCCGTGGGCACGTCGTGTTCGAGCCGCAGGCGCCGGGCGCCGAGTTCAAGCAGGTACAGCGCCTCCGCGCGCACCCATGAGCGCTGCGGCGCGTCGGTGCGGGCGCGCAGTTCGGCGACGCTCTGGCCGAGTTCTCCCAGCTGCGCGGGCACCTCGCGCAGCAGGCGGATCTGCGACCGCACCTGTGTATCAGCCTCCTGCAGCTGCGTGCCGACCGCTGCGATCTGCTCGCCGAGGCGATCCTGTGTCGCGCGCAGCTCTATCACCTGCCCGCGCAGCCGGTCGATGCGCTCGTCGAACTGGCCGAAACGCCAGTGCGCATAAGCGGCGAGCAGCAGTGCGAGGCCGCCGACGGCGAACAGCATCGGGCTCAGGCCGCTGCCGGTCCGGCGCGCGTTCATGTCCGTGGTGAGGGATTCGATTTCGTTGGTCATCGGCACTCGCGGGCCATCCGGGGCCGGCGGCCACGAATGCTATCACGCAGGCGGCCTGGACCCTGCCGCGAGACCCCTGAGGGCGGCGAGCATTGTCTCGTCTTCGGCTGTTGCCGCCGTGACGACCGGTCCGGTCCAGCCGAATCGCACGCTGGCCGCGGCGACTCGCGGCCCGGGCACCAGCAGCGTCCGGCTGCGCAGTCGTGCCTGGTCGTCTTCGGCGACGTTCTCGAGCAGGGATCGCAGGACTTCGACGCTGGTCACCACGACGACCAGCGGCGCAGTGCTCGTCAAGGCGTCTTGCAGTTGCGCCGCGGCGGCTGCAGTCGGTGCCGTGACCGAACGACGGTACACGTCGAGTTCGAGCACGTCGGCACCCCGGGCGCGCAGGGCATCGCGCAGCAGCTCGCGGCCGCCACTACCCTTGACCAGCAGCACGCCGTGGTCCGCCAGCGCTGCAAACTCAGGCAGCTCCAGCAGCCCTTCGGAGCTCGCACTTTCGGGGCACGCGTCGACCTTGATGCCATGCTGTTCGAGCGTCCGTGCCGTCGCCCGGCCGACGGCGGCATGCCGTGCCGCGAGCGGGGTCGGGCATTGCTCGAGCGCCGATTCGACCGCGTTGGCGCTGGTGAAGATGGCCCAGTCCCAGGTGCGACTTCGCAGCTGCGCGCGGGTGGCGTCGCCCAGCGCGATGCGGTCTATCTGCAGCGTCGGGTAGGGAATGCACGCGGCGCCGGTGGCACGCGCCAGCTCGAGAAACCGGCTGGCCTGGGCTGCCGGGCGCGTGACGACGATCGTGACGCCGTCGAGCGGGAGCGTCACGAGCTTGCGGCGGCCTCCTGCCGCAGGCGTTCGAGCAGGGTTTCCGCCCCGGCCGACTGCATGCGACGGGCGAGTCCGCGGCCCAGCGCTTCGGCCTCGGTGGCCGGCCCGCTCAAGCGATCACGATAGGTTTCGCTGCCGTCGGGCGCGCCGATGAAGCCGTGCACGATGAGCGTGCCGCCGTCGAGCACGGCATGGGCCGCGATCGGTGAATGACAGCTGCCGCCGAGTGTGGCGGCGAACGAGCGCTCCGCCACGAGCCGTGTGTACGAATCGGCATGATGCAGCGCTGCCAGCACGGCACGACTGCGCTGGTCGTCCGCGCGGCTTTCGATGCCGATCACTCCCTGGCCCACGGCCGGCAACGACAGCTCGACGTCGAGCTGCTGCGTGATGTGATGCGCGATGCCGAGACGCTCGAGTCCGGCGCAGGCCAGCAGGATTGCATCGAGCTCACCCTCGTCGAGGCGACGCAGCCGGGTATCGACGTTGCCGCGCAGCAGTTCCAGCCGCAGGTCGGGACGCGCGTGGCGCAGCTGCGCCTGGCGACGCGGGCTCGACGTGCCGACGCGTGCGCCGTGCGGCAGGTCTTCAAAGCGCCTGTGGCGACGCGAAATGAATGCATCGAGCGGGTTGGCGCGCGGCAGCACCGCCACGATCGCAAAGCCCGGCGGCAATTCGCTCGGCACGTCCTTCATCGAGTGGACCGCGATGTCGGCGCGGCCTTCCTGCATCGCGACCTCGAGTTCCTTGACGAAGAGGCCCTTGCCGCCGACTTCCGCCAGCGCGCGGTCGAGCACGCGGTCGCCCTGCGTGCTCATCGGCACGAGTTCGACCGCCAGCTCCGGGTGCGCTGCCTGCAGCAGTGACTGCACGTGTTCCGCCTGCCACATGGCCAGCTTGCTGCGACGGGTCGCAATGCGTAGGGGCGTGTTCGACAAGACTCGACTCCTCGTGGCGCCAGGCGGTTCAGGCTTCGTTCGATCCGGGCGCGAGCTCTTCCGATGTGAACCGGAACAGCGCGACCAGCAGGCCCAGGACGATCGGCCCCAGGAACAGGCCGATAAACCCGAAGGCAGAGAGTCCGCCCATCACGCCGATGAAGACGGCAAGGGTAGGGACTTCGGTGCGGCCGGAAATCAGGATTGGCCGCAGGACGTTGTCCACGGCGCCGACGACCACCACGCCCCACGCAAGCATGAAGACTGCGTAAGGAAGCTGGTCCTGCGACAGCAGCCAGAGGGTCGCGGGTACCCACACGATGGTGGTGCCGACGATCGGCACCAGCGCGAACAGTGCGCCGAGCACGCCGAACAGCAGCGGCGAAGGCAGGCCCGCGATCGCGAAGCCGATGCCGAGCAGCGTCCCCTGCGCCAGCGCCGTCAAGCCGATGCCCATGAACACTGCGCGCGTTACGTCGATCAGGTGCCGCCACAATTTGCCGCGCAGGTGGGTCTCGATGGGCAGCATGCGGACCAGTGTCTGCGCGATCCGCGGGCCGTCGCGCAGCATGAAGAACAGCACGAACAGCATCAGCAGGAATTTCATGATCGTGCCGAGCGCCCCGAGGAACACGGCGCCACCCGACGCGGCCACGAATTCGAGCAGGCGCTTGGCGCCCATGACCATCCAGCCCTCGATCTGCGCCAGTGACAGGCCCGCGGTTGCCTCGAGCCACGTGAGTGGTCCGGCCAGCACCGGAAAGTCCGACAGGTCGAGGCTCGACGTGCGCAGCGAGGAGGTATCGATGCTGTTGAGGAGCTGCGCGGCCTGTGCCGCAACGGCGCCGCCCAGTGCGAGGATGGGCAGCAGCAGGAGCAGCACGACGGCGACGGTCATGAGGCTGCTGGCGAGCCGCGGGCGATTGCCAAGCCGCGCGGCAAGCCGGGCTGTCGTCGGCGCGAGCAACGCACCCAGCAATATGGCCCAGGTGACCGGTTGCCACAGGGGCGTGACGATGCGCCAGACGAGGTACAGCAGCCCCGCCATGAGCAGCAGCATGCCGATGCGGGCGAAGAAGACCCTCTGCGACGCGGCAGCCTGCGGATCGGGCAGGGTGATCGTTGCTTCGCCGACGTCTTCGCGGGAGGGGTTCATGGAAGCTCAGTGTCCAGTGCGGATCTGGCGCAGTGCCTCCGCCGCGTACCTGCGGCTGACCTGCAGGGTTTCGTCACCGTCCGTGAATCGCACGAACAGATGGCCTTCGGGGCTGCGCTCGACGACCCGCACATAGCGGCGTGCGACCAGCGAGTTGCGATGAATGCGGATGAAGTCCGGTGCGAATTCCTGCTCGAGCGCGCGCAGCGATTCGTCGATGAGCTCGCGCCCACCGCGGTGCCGCAGGGTCACGTACTTCTGCCCGGCGCTGAAATACAGCACGTCTTCGACGGGCACGAGCCGCAGTTGCTCGCCGAGGCGCGCACAGATCTGCGTGCGGCGGCGGCCAAGCTGCGATTGCTCGGCCAGGCGTGCGAGCTGTGGACCGGCCACCCGCGCCGCGTGGCGCACGGCGCGCGCGAGCTTCTCGCGGCGCACCGGCTTCAACAGGTAGCCGACCGCTTCGGTCTCGAACGCCGCGAGTGCATACTCGTCGTAGGCGGTCGTGAAGATGACCGCCGGCGGTTCGTCGAGCGCGCCCAGGTGGCGAGCGGCCTCGATGCCGTCCATGCCTGGCATGCGCACGTCGAGCAGCACCAGGTCTGGATCGAGTGTCGCGCAGCGGTCGAGCGCTTCGATGCCATTGGCGGCTTCACCGACGATCCTCACGTCACCCAGCTCCTCGAGCAAGCGGCGCAGCCGCTCGCGTGCCGGCGCCTCGTCGTCGACGATCAGCGCTCGCAGCTTTTCCGAATCGGCGGGGGAGGGGGTGTCTTCGTCCATGCGCGGACCGGGATTGTCCGATGGACCGGGCCGCGTGTCACGAAGGCAGCGCGGCGATGCCCGACAGCGTGGTGCCGGGGAAGTCGGATTCGTGCTCGGCGTGCGGGAATCGGAGCCGGACCGTGTACCGGTTCTCCGTGATGTCGACTTCGACAGCCGCGCGGCCCGGGAAGGCCAGGTCCAGCCGTTGCCGGATGTTGTCGAGCGCCATCCGGTGACCGCGGCGCAGGGGCGGCGGCGTACCCGACGGCTTCGGATTGGTCACCTCGAGCATGATCGCGCCGTCGCCGAGCCGGCCGCGAATGTCGACGATGCCGCCCTGTGGCAGGGGTTCGATGCCGTGCCTGATGGCGTTTTCGAGCAGCGGCTGCAGCAGCAGGCCGGGCACCAGGCAGCGGGGCGGCAGGTCGCCGACATCCCAGCGCACCTGCAGCCGGTCGCCGAGCCGCAGCTTCTCGATTCTCTGGTAGGTGCGCGCGATCTCGACTTCTTCCTCGAGCGTGATCTGCGCGCGCGCGTCGCTCAGGCTGACGCGGAACAGGTCGGACAGGTCCTCGATCGCTTCCTCGGCCTGCGCCGGGTTCGTGCGGGTGAGCGCTGCGATCGTGTTCATGCTGTTGAAGAGGAAATGCGGCCGGATCCTTGCCTGCAGCGCGCGGATGCGCGCACGGGCCTCGAGTTCGACCGAGCGGCGCCACTGCTGCGACACGTAGAAATAGCGCAGGGCGAGTGCGCCGACCACGGCTGCGATCAGCACGTTGGGCAGCACGAACCGCCAGTGCGAGTCGGGGAGGATGGCGGATGGCGCGCCGAGTCGCGCAGCCCACAGCTGGCCGAGCTGGTAGACCGCTTCGGACAGCACGGCCACCGTTCCCACCATCAGCAGCAGCGACCAGGCGATCCCCGCGCGCAACGACTTGCCCGCGAGCCACGAACGCGCGCGGCACAGCACCGCGGCACACAACAGGCCGGCCCAGAGCAGGAAAGCCGCGGTGCGTGCGAGGTCGAACCAGAACATGCCGTGACTGGACTGGCGCGCGAGCGCCAGCACGAAACCGAGCAGCGCAGCGATCAGCACGATGGCGAGCACGGCGGGCGGCTCGCAGAAGTCGGGCAGGAAAAAGTCGCGTTCCTCGACGCGTCTGCGCTCCGGCGGAGACGCCGGGTCACTCATGCGGGTGCAGGGGATTTGCTGCCGGACTGCGCCGCTGCCGCGGCGAACAGCGCGTCCTTGAGGCGGAACAGCACGGAGATGTCTTCGTCGCCGTGACCCTGTGCGATCAGTTCGTGGTACTGGGCAAGAGTCGCCTCGACCACCGGCAGCTCGACGCCGAACTGCGCCGCCATGTCGCGGCAGATCTTCAGGTCCTTCTCGTGCAGCCGTACGCGGAAGCCGGCCGGGAATGCGTCGCGCACGATATTCGGCGCGCGGTTCACGAAGTACCAGCTGGACCCCGCGCCTTTGCCGAGCGTGTCGATCAGCTGCGGCAACGGCAGGCCCTGCGACTTGGCAAATGCCATCGCTTCCGCCACCGCCTGGATGACGCCGGCGCACATGATCTGGTTGGTCGCCTTGGCAGCCTGGCCGGAACCGCTGGCTCCGAAATGCGTGATCGTGCGGCCCATCGCCTGCAGCGTGGATTGCGCCCTGGCGAACGCCGACGCGGTGCCGCCGGCCATGATGGCCAGGGTGCCGTCGCGCGCGCCTTCGACGCCGCCGCTCACGGGAGCGTCGAGGAATTCCACGCCTTGTGCCGCAAGCCGGCGTGCAGCCTCACGGGCCGTGTCGGCGCTGACGGTCGAGCAGTCGATGACGAGTGCCCCGGGGCGCAAGCCGGGCAGCAGTGCGTCGACGACGGCCAGCACGTCGGCGTCGGCAGCAACGCAGAGCACGATCACGTCGCACTCGCGCGCGAGCGCCGCCGGATCCGTCGCGGCGGCGACGCCGAGTTCGGCGGCGAGTTCGTCGGCACGGGTCGTGGTGCGGTTCCACACGGCTCGCAGCAGACCCGCCTTGTGCAGGTTGCGAGCCATGCCCCGGCCCATGGCGCCGAGGCCTGCGAATCCGACCTGGGTGTCGGTCACTGTTGCATCAATCCGCGCAGAACTCGTCCATGAGCTTCTTCGCATCCGCGCGCGCGGCATCGATCTCGTTCGAGTCGAGATAGCGGCGATCCTCGTCCGTCGAGCCTGCTTCGTACAGACGACGCGCGTTCATCATTTTCTGGTAGTAGGTACGCGCGTCCTGGCAGCGCTTGGCCTTGTCCGTGGCGGAGAGTTCCTTCGCCTGCTGCGATTCGGTCGCCTTTTTCGACTTGTCCGCGAAGGCCTTGTCGGATTCGGCGTACGACTTCATCTTCTCGGCGTACTGCTGCTGCACCGCCGCCGAGTCGGTGGACTGGCTCGCGACATGGACCTTCTGCGCCGGCAGGCTGTCGGGGCGATCGGTGTAGATCGGCCGGCCCTGCGTGTCCTTGGTGACGAACACTTCGCTCGCCTGGGCGGAGCCCAATACGAGCAGCGACGTAGCGAGCAGAAGTAAGCGATGCATGGCGTACTCCGGTGGAAAGGGGTTAGGGGTTAGTCGATCCCCTTACCCCCTGAAGTCTAGCAGCAGCCCCACTCCTGGGAGTGCACCTCGGACGCTGGAAACCTGACCCAGTTCAAGTATTTGGCGCAAAAAAAAGCGGGCGCCGGAGCGCCCGCAAGCGGGGGAGAAGGCGACCGGACCAGGAACCGGCCGCCCTCCACAGACACCGTCAGTTGTAGGCGCGCTCGCCGTGCGACACGGTGTCGAGGCCTTCGCGCTCGGCTTCTTCCGTCACGCGCAGCCCGATCACCAGGTCGATCAGCTTGAAGGCAACCGCGGCGACCACGCCCGACCACACCAGGGCCGTCAGCACGCCCCACAGCTGCGCCTTGAACTGCGCGCCCATGTCGTAAGGCGCGACCGCGTTGGCGACGTAGTCGTACACGCCGGTGCCGCCGAGGGCCGGATCGCAGAACACGGCCGTCAGCAGCGCGCCGACGATGCCGCCGACGCAGTGCACGCCGAACACGTCGAGGGAGTCGTCGTAGCCGAGCTTCGACTTGAGGCCGACCACCGCGAACAGGCAGAGCAGGCCGGCAATGATGCCGATCGCGATCGAACCCATCGGTCCGACCCAGCCGCAGGCCGGCGTGATCGCGACGAGGCCGGCAACCGCGCCCGAGGCCGCGCCGAGCATCGTCGGCGTGCCGCGGTGCACCCACTCCGCGAACGACCAGGCCAGCGCCGCCGCCGCCGTTGCGAGGATCGTGTTGGCGAACACCATGCTGGTGAAGCCGTTCGCTTCGAGGCCCGAGCCCACATTGAAGCCGAACCAGCCGACCCACAGCAGCGAGGCGCCGATCATCACCATGGGCACGTTGTGCGGAGGCATGGCCGCCGTGCGGTAACCGATGCGCTTGCCGATCATCAGGGCGCCGACCAGGCCGGCGATACCCGCGTTGATGTGCACGACGGTCCCGCCGGCGAAGTCGAGCGCGCCCTTCTGGAACAGGAAGCCCGCTGTCTCGGCTGCCGCCGCGCCTGCGGCCGCGTCCGTGTACGCGTCAGGGCCGGCCCACCACCAGACCATGTGCGCCATCGGCAGGTACGCGAACGTGAACCAGAGCGTCACGAACAGCAGCACGGCGCTGAACTTGATGCGCTCGGCGAAGGCGCCGACGATCAGGCAGGGCGTGATGGCTGCGAAAGTGAGCTGGAAGATGAACCAGGTGAATTCGGGGAGGTAGACGCCCTTGCTGAAGGTCGCCGCCACCGAACTCGTCGTCATCCCTTGCAGGAACAGCCGGTCGAAGCCGCCGATGAAGTCGTTGCCGTTGGTGAAGGCGAGGCTGTAGCCGTAGATCGCCCACAGCAGCGAAATCAGGCAGAACGTCATGAAGACCTGCATCAGCAGCGACAGGACGTTCTTCTGGCGGACCATGCCCGCGTAGAAGAGCGCGAGGCCTGGGATCGTCATCAGGATGACCAGCACGGTCGAGGTCATCATCCAGGCCGTGTCGCCCTTGTCGGGCACGGGTGTGTCCTGGGCCAGCCCTAAGGCGGGCGCAAGAATGGCGCCCAATGCGAGCGCGGCGGCCCACGGGCGGCTTGGCGCGGCGGTCAAGGTCTTCACTGGTGTTCTCCTGTCGATGAGTCTTTGCTGCATGTCGTGTGGTGGTGGAGCGGAGTGGTGTCCCTAGACGGCATCGGCGCCGGCTTCGCCCGTGCGGATGCGCACGGCCTGGGTGAGCTGGGTCACGAAAATCTTGCCGTCGCCGATCTTGCCGGTGCGCGCCACGTTGGTGATGGCCTCGATGACCTGCTCGACGATCGTGTCGTCGACGGCAATCTCGATCTTGGTCTTGGGCAGGAAGTCGACGCGGTACTCCGCGCCGCGATAGAGCTCGGTGTGGCCGCGTTGCCGGCCGAAGCCCTGGACCTCGGTCACGGTGACGCCCTGAACGCCGATGTCGGCAATCGCCTGGCGCACTTCATCGAGCTTGAAAGGCTTGATGACGGCGGTGATGAGCTTCATCGAGGGTCTCCCGGGGCGACTTGAGTCGTGCGTGGACGTCGGAGACCCTCAATGCAGGAAGCGTGCCACGGGCCGCGACTTGCCGAGACCGCAGATTTGGTCCGCCCGGCCTGACGCGGTGCACCACGATGGAGCGGTGGCTGGGGGGCGTGCACCGAATCACGCCGCCAGCTGCCTGCCGGGGCACGCGCCGACCGCTACACTACGAGCGTCATCCACGCATTCCACGGCTACCATGGCTTTCGACCCACGCATGATCGATGACCTGGCCCGCCGCCTCGCCGGCGCGGTGCCGGAGAACGTGAGCGCCCTGCGACGCGACCTCGAGCAGAACTTCAAGGGCGTGCTGCAATCGCAGCTGACCCGCCTCGATCTCGTGACCCGCGAGGAATTCGACGTGCAGAGCGCGGTGTTGCGCCGGACGCGAGAGAAGCTAGCGGCCTTGGAGCAGCGCCTCGCTGATCTCGAGGCTGGCAAGCCGGTCTGAGCCGTCCTACGGCCGCGGCTTGATCACCGTCGGCGGTCGTTGCGTCGCGCCGTTCGTGCGCACGGCGCCGGTCAGGGACAACTGGTGGAGCCCGGCACCTTGCCCGCGAGCAGCAGGAAATTGCCGAAAGGTCCCATGTTTCCCATCGCCTCGCCGTACGGGCCGCTGAACGACAGGCGTCCGAGCATCATGGCTTTCATGGCGCCGTACTCGCCGGCGCCCATTTCCTGCCACCGCTTGCTGGTTGCGTGCATGACGTAGTCCGCCCCTTTGTCGAGTTCGTGCGTCTGCACCGGCCCGCCATAGACACAACGTGCCTTGCCATCCTGCAGCGCCACGCGCAGTTCGACCGTCGGTTTGTCGTCACAGTCCGAACGATAGATCTGCAGCACTTTGAAGCCGCGGCCCTTGTCGTTCTTGATCCAGCCGCTGTCGACGAGGTCCTTGGTCAGGACCGGGTCCGCGTTCCAGGCGGCGCATGCGGCGGGCCCCCATTCGCCTGACATGACGGCGGGCTCGGCGGACTGCGCGGCGGAGCCGATGAGCGATGCAGTGCAGACAAGTCCCAGGGCAACCGACACCGATGGCGGTCGGCGGGGCGAGCAGGGCGACGTCGAATGGGAGTTGCGCGTCATGGCTGGATTCCTCGGGGAATTCGGATGGAACCGTTTCCCTGTGTAGCACGCCCGTGGCAATAAATGAATACTTTCTAATATGTCGGCCGACCGCATGGCTCGGATCCCGTCTGCAGCTTGCGGTGGTTCGGCGTATGCACGGGTGCTGCGGAAACTTCAGGGCAGGTTGCGCCAGGATCCGGCATTCAGGACACGGCTGAAGCCCTGGCCGCGCAACTTACGGCGCGCGAATGCGCTGCGGGTGCCGGAAGCGCAGCAAACGATGACCCATCGGTTCGGATCAAGAACCTTGGCGCCCGCGGCTAGATCCTGCAAGGGAATGTTCAGGCTTCCCGGAGCATGTCCGGCGGCGAATTCGCCCGGCGTGCGCACGTCCACCATCTGGGCCCCTTCCTGCAGCAGCGCGGGGATTCGCCGTCGCGCAAGGAATGACGAGAGGATGCGCCAGGCGAAATAGGCAATGACCAGGCCCAGCAGCAGGTGATCAGCGGACATTGTCCTTCCCTCGCCTGCACGCACGTCGGCAGGCGACCGATTGTACGACGACGCCAGCGCCTGGATGACCTCCGCTCGCCGCGCGTAAGTGTTTTCACCGAGGCGGTCGACACCACGTAGCGTTAGTCTATATTAGTAAATTCTAATTAGTGCAGCGCAGGAAAGAGGTCATGAATCGCATTTCGCGCCGGCGATTTCTCAAGATCGCCGGTTTCGGCGCCGGCGCCGCCGCGCTGGCCGCTGCCTCGACCCGGCCGCTGAGTGGCGCGATGCCTGCAGGCACAGCCGGCGTCCACACCGTTCCCACGTATTGCGACATCTGCTTCTGGAAGTGCAATGCCGTCGCGCACGTTCGCGATGGACGATTGTGGAAGATCGTCGGCAACCCGGACGATCCGCTGTGCCAGGGCCGGCTCTGCCCCCGCGGCACGGGCGGCATCGGCGCCCATTTCGACCCGGATCGGCTGCGGGCACCGCTGCTGCGGCACAAGGCACGCGGCGAGGAAAAGTGGGTCGAAGTGACCTGGGACGAGGCGCTCGGGTACATCGCCGAGCGCATGCAGACCATCAAGACGAAATACGGCCCGGAAGCGGTCGCCCTGTTCAGCCACGGCATCGGCGGGACGTTCCTCAAGCACACGCTCAGGGCGTACGGCATCACCAACAGCGCGGCTCCTTCGTTTGCACAGTGCCGCGGTCCTCGCGACGTGGGCTTCAACCTGACGTTCGGCGAGGAAATCGGCTCACCCGAACGCACCGACATCCGCAATGCCCGCTGCCTGGTGCTGATCGGCTCGCACCTCGGCGAGAACATGCACAACACGCAGGTACAGGAGTTCGCGGAGGCGAACGGTAACGGCGCGACGATCATCGTGGCGGACCCGCGCTTCTCGATTGCGGCGAGCAAGGCGAAGCACTACCTGCCCGTGAAGCCGGGTACGGACCTGGCGCTGCTGCTCGCCTGGATGAACGTCCTCGTGACCGAGGGCCTGTACGATACGGACTACGTCACGAAGCACGGCTACGGCTTCGACTACTTCAAGGTCGAACTGGCGCAGTACACGCCGGAGTGGGCCTATCCAGAGACCGGGATCGCGCCCGAAGTCATCCGCGCAACGGCGCGCGAAATGGCGTGCCACCGTCCTGCGACGCTGGTGCACCCGGGACGGCATGCCACCTGGTATGGCAACGATGCGCAGCGCAGCCGCGCCATCGCACTGCTGAATGCGCTGCTTGGCAGCTGGGGTCGCAAGGGCGGTTTCTACTATCCGTCGAGCATGGATGTGCCGGCTTATCCGTATCCGCCCTACCCGCAGTCGGCACGCGGCAAGGTGGACAACCCGAACCAGCGGTTTCCTTTCGCGACGGAAGCCATCACCACGGGCATCCGCGAGGCGACGATCACCGGCGAGCCGTATCCGATCAAGGGCTGGTTCGTGTACGCGACCAACCTGATCCATGCGATGCCGAACCAGGCAGAAACGATCCGCGCCATCCGTGCGCTCGACCTGCTCGTCGTCGTGGACGTCATCCCGTCGGAGATCGCGGGGTGGGCGGATGTCGTGCTGCCCGAGGCCAACTACCTCGAGCGCTATGACGACCTCAATGTCGAGACCTTCCGTGAACCGTTCATCGCGTTGCGGCAGCCGGTTGTAACTCCCCCGGCTGATCAGAAGCCCAACTGGTGGATCGCCCGCGAGCTCGCGCTCAAGTTGGGTCTCGGCACCTATTATCCCTGGCATGACATCGAGGAATACCTCGATTACCGGCTGCAGGGCGCCGGTCTCAGCCTCGCCGAGTTGAAGCAGAAGGGCCTGGTGCGCGGTCCGCAGCAGCCGTTGTACTTCGAGGACGGTGTGCCGGCCGAGTTTCCGACGCCCTCGGGCAAGATCGAGTTCTATTCGACACAGCTGAAGGATGCAGGCTTCGATCCGGTGCCGCGCTACACGCGCCCCGCGGACGGGCCGCCGGGCTCGTTCAGGCTGCTGTCCGGCCGTGCGCCCGTGCACACATTCAGTCGCACCCAGTCGAACCCGGTGCTGCGCGATGCGATGGAAGAGAACGAGGTCTGGGTCAACGGCGACGTCGGCGCGCGCATCGGGCTGCGCAGCGGCGACTACGTGCGCCTGCGCAACCAGGACGGTGTCATCAGCGACCGCATCAAGGCTCGCGTCACCGCGGCGATCCGCCCGGACTGCGTCTACATGGTGCACGGCTTCGGGCACTCGTCCAAGGGCCTGCGCAGCACCTTCGGCAAGGGCGCGAGCGACGCGCAACTCATGACGCGTTACGCCGTGGATCCGCTGATGGGCGGCACCGGCATCAACGTGAATTTCGTGACCATCGAACAGGGAGCGTGAGACGTGACGCGTTTCGGCATGGTCATCGACACGAAAAGATGCGTCGGCTGCATGGACTGCGTCGTCGCGTGCAAGACGGAGAACGACGTTCCCGACGGGCACTGCCGCGACTGGATCAGCCAGCGCCTGCAGGGCGAGATGCCGGACCTGCGGCTCACGATCACCTCGGAGCGCTGCAACCACTGCGACTCTCCACCCTGCGTCACCTGCTGCCCGACGGGAGCGAGCCACGTGCAGGAATTCGGCAAGGTCGTGCTGGTCGATCACGGCAAGTGCATAGGCTGCAAGGCCTGTCTCGCCGCGTGCCCGTACGGCGCCCGCTTCATCCACCCGGACGGCTATGCCGACAAGTGCACGTTCTGCATGCACCGGGTCGAACGCGGCCTGGCGCCAGCCTGCGTCGACGTCTGCCCGACCCGCTGCATGCATTTCGGCGATCTCGACGACCCCGAGTCCGAGGTGAGCCGCCTGATCGCCACGCGGCGTCATTTCGTGCTGAAGCCGGATGCGGGTACCCGACCGCGCATCTTCTACCTGGAGTGACGCGGCGATGATCGAACTGCTCACCACCCGTCACAATCCGCTGGTCGATCCCACGCTGCACGTGTGGGAGTGGCAGATTCCCGTCTACCTGTTCCTCGGCGGCTGGGTGGCCGGCTCGATGGTGCTTACCGGCTACCTGCAGCGGCAGGCGCGCGCGCCGGGCCAGTCGGGCGTCAGCGACCGGCTCCCCTGGATCGGCCTGGTGCTCATCAGCCTCGGCATGGGCGCTTTGTTCCTCGACCTCGAGCACAAGCTGTACGTCTGGCGCATGTACCTGACGCTGCAACCGCTTTCGCCGATGTCCTGGGGTGGCTGGATCCTGCTGCTGGTCTATCCCGTGCTGGCGCTTGGCGCGCTGGCGACGCTGGCGGACGGCTGGCTCGACCGCTGGCCGGCGCTCGCGGCCTTTGCCCGGCAGCTGAGGTCGCACACCGCGACGCGTTGGCTGAGTCTCGCCAACATCGTCGTCGGCATCGCCCTCGGCATCTACACCGGGATCCTGCTCAGCAGCCTGGGTGCCAGGCCGCTGTGGGCCAGTGCGGTGCTCGGTCCGCTCTTTCTCGTCTCGGGCTTGTCGGCAGGGGCAGCGTTCGCACACGTCATCGCTCCGCGCCATGACGAACAGGAGCAGTTGCTCCGCTTCGACAACCTGTTCCTCATGACGGAACTCGGACTGATTGCGTTGTTTCTCATCGGACACCTGACGGTGGGCGCAGTGCACGCGCAAGCAGCGCAGCTGTTGCTCGGCGGTCCCTACACCGCCGTGTTCTGGGTCCTCGTCGTGGGGCTCGGGATCCTGCTCCCGCTCGCGATCCAGTCATTGATGGTGGCGGGGCGCATCCCGCACACGGTCATCGCCCCGCTGCTCGTGCTGCTGGGCGGGCTCGCGTTGCGCTTCGTAATCGTATACGCCGGTCAATACAGCGAGTGGATCTCGCCGTGACCCACGGCCGCGCCCATCAACCTGGAGGTCAATGACGTGTCGAGCGACCATCGTCCCGCCGTGATGCCGGGGTCCGGCCGACCGGCCAGCCCCTACTGGAATCCCTATCTCGCCGGTATCGGCCTCGGGCTCGTATTGCTCGCGGCGTTCGTGCTGGTCGGTCGCGGCCTCGGCGCGTCCGGCGCATTCAGTTCCACCGTCGCGTGGCTGGTCAACCTGGTGGCCCCGGCGCACGCGCAGTCCAACGAGTACCTGCAGGGTTACCTCGGCGACGGCACCACGCATCCGCTCAAGGCCTGGCTCGTCTTCGAGGTGCTGGGCGTCATGGCCGGCGCGCTGTTCTCGGCATTGCTGGCCGGGCGCGCACGCATCGCGGTGGAGAAGGGCCCGCGCGTGTCGACCTCAGTAAGGCTGTTGTGCGCATTCGCCGGCGGCATCCTGATGGCGTTCGGTGCGCATCTCGCACGGGGCTGCACGAGCGGGCAGGCCCTCACCGGCGGCGCGCTGCTCAACGTGGGCAGCTGGGCCTTCATGCTGATGGTGTTCGTCGGCGGCTACGCGGTCGCCTGGTTCATGCGCTGGCAGTGGCGGTGATCATGGCTCCCTTCTACAAGTACGGCTTCTTCGGCGACGAGATGTCCCTCGTCCTCGCCTTCGTCCTCGGCACCGGCTTCGGCTTCTTCCTCGAGCGTGCCGGCTTCGGCAGCGCGCGCAAGCTGGCGGCGCAGTTCTACCTGTACGACATGTCCGTGTTCAAAGTGATGTTCACTGCGATCGTCACGGCCATGCTCGGGGTCACGTACCTGGGCTGGCTCGGCTGGCTCGACCTGAGCCTCGTCTACCTTGTGCCGACGCACCTCGTGCCGCAGATCGTGGGTGGACTCGTGCTCGGCGTGGGTTTCGTCGTGGGCGGCTATTGCCCGGGGACGTCAGTGGCTTCGCTCGCGACCGGCCGGATCGACGGCTTCGTGTACGCGTTCGGCATCGGTGCCGGGACGCTCGTCTACGCCGAGGTGTTTCCCTGGCTCAAGGGCTTCGTGAACTCGAACGACATGGGGCAGGTGACGCTGCCCGAAGTGTTCGACCTGCCCTGGGGCGTGGTCGTGTTTGCGGTCGTCATGATCGCTGTCGCAGGCTTCTCGGCCGCGACCTTCATTGAGCGCCGCATCGGGGACAGGTCATGAAGTTGCCTGCGCTGACGCTGAACCAGAAGCTGGCGATCGTGGCCGTGGCGCTGGGCACGCTGGCCTTGTTCAGCGTTCCTCACCGAGGCCCCGTCGTCACGCTCGACACGCGCGAGCTGGCACTGATCGTCGAGAAGGAGGTCGATCACGTCACTCCGTCTGAACTCGCCGGCTGGATCGTGCAGGGACGCTCGGACTATCGCCTGATCGACCTGCGCGCCGAGTCCGAGTACGCCGCGTATCACATCCCCACGGCGGAGAACGTCACTGTCGCGGCGTTGCCGGATTTTCCGTTCCTGCGTAATGAGAAGATCGTGCTGTATTCGGACGGCGGCATCCACGCGGCACAGGCGTGGATGCTGATGCAGGCACAAGGATACCGCGCGGTGTACACGGTGCTGGGCGGCCTCGAGGGCTGGAAGGACGACGTGCTCTACCCGGCGTTGCCGGCCCAGGCGTCGGGCGCGGAGCGCGCGCGATTCGAGCGGGCGGTCGCGCTGTCGCGATTCTTCGGCGGGGAACCGCGCGCGGAAGGTGGGGCGGTGGCCCCGGTACCCACGGAATTGCCCAAGCTGGCAGCGCCGGTGCCCTCAGGGGCCGGATCTCCGGTCGCGCCGCGCAAGAAAAAGAAAGAGGGTTGCTGACGAAATAGGGGACGCGTCCCCTATTTCCTTCAGCACTTGCAGAACTGCTCGTGCAGTGTGTGCATGAGCGCGGTCGCCTCTTTGCTCGCCAGGCTGTAGAGGATCGACTGTCCCTCGCGCCGCGTCCGCACCAGGTGCTTGCCGCGCAGCACTGCGAGATGCTGCGACAAGGCGGATTGACTGAGCCCGATGAGCGGTTCGAGTTCGCCGACTGCTTTCTCGCCCTCCGCCAGGTGGCAGAGGATCAGCAGGCGCGAAGGATTCGACATCGCTCCCAGCACGCTACAGGCGCGCGTCGCGTTCTTCTCCATCCGCCGCACTGTCGCGCGATCCATGACGATCGCCGGGGCCGCGGTCGCCCGGGCAACGGTGCGCGACTTCATCCGCATCCAGCAAAGCCGTCGGCGGTCATCTTCGCCTCATAAGGTCCGGCGACCTGTGTTCCCGCCACGAGTCCGCCCTTGACGCTGTCCCAGTCCTCTGGCTTGAGGACGATCAGCCAGCCCTCGCCGTAAGGATCTGCATTCGCGATGCTGGGCGTCGCGGCGAGGGTGTCGTTGATTGCAACCACCGTGCCGGCTGCGGCGACCTTGGCCGGACCTACCCACTTGCCGCTCTCGACGGTGGCGCACGACTTGCCAGCCTTGACGTCCTTGCCGACGCCCTTGGGCGTGTAGGCGACCAGCTTGCCTGCCATGGCGGTAGCCACGGCCGTCATGCCGACGCGCACGGTGCCATCACCCAGCTCCTTGAACCAGATGTGATTCTCGACGTCGTACAGAAGATCGTCGGGGAGATTGCAACCTTTCACCGTCGCCATGATCGAGCCTCCTCAAGCCTGTCCGGAGCGCGCCACGCGATTGCGAGGGGCTGCGGATTCACTATGACCGGTTCCTAATATTAGACGAGTTCGTGCCCGCACGCTGCCCGACCAACCGCCTTGACCGGAGCGTTGCCTTCATCAGGTGACACGCACCGACATGGCGTCGCCGCCGCCCGGATCCAGCACGTGCACGGCGCAGGCGATGCACGGGTCGAAGCTGTGGATCGTGCGGAGGATCTCGAGCGGCTGGTCGGGATCGTGCAGCACGTGCCCGGCCAGCGCGGCTTCATAGGCGCCAGCCTGGCCGGTTGCATCGCGCGGGCCGGCATTCCAGGTGCTCGGCACCACCGCCTGGTAGTTGGCGATCCGCCCGTTCTCGATGACGATCCAGTGTCCCAGTGCACCGCGGGGTGCTTCCATGAAGCCGGCACCCCGGGCCTGTGCGGGCCAGGTCGCCGGGTCCCAGTACCGATCGTCGAACGTCTTCGTGTCGCCAGCCTTGACGTTCGCCAGCAGCTGGTCGTACCAGCCCTGCATCGCATCCGCAAAAATCCTGGTCTCGAGCGTCCGTGCAGCAGTGCGACCGAGGGTTGAATACAGGCCCGCGAGCGGCAGCTGCAACGTGGCCAGCGTCTGGTCCACGAGATCCTTGGCCTGGTCGTGACCGGTGGCGACCAGCATCAGCATGCGCGCCAGTGGCCCGACCTCCATGGCCTTGCCGCGCCAGCGCGGCGACTTCATCCAGGAGTAACTCCTGGCGACGTCGAGCTGCGAATAGGGCGGGGATGGGCCGGTGTAGTTGAGCGTTGTCTCACCGTCGAACGGGTGCAGGCCGCGGTCCTTGCCGCCGTCGTAGTCGTAGTACGCGTGGCTCACGAACTCCTCGATCTGCGCCGGATCGTGCAGATCGACCTCCTCGATGTGCGACAGGTCGCGATTCAGGATCGCGCCACGCGGCACCAGGAAACCGGCGGTTTCGAAGATCGATTTCGCCGGAAAGTCGCCGTAGCACAAGAAGTTGCCGAGACCCTCGCCCTGCGTCGCCCAGTCCTTGTAAAAACCGGCGATGGCCAGCGTGTCCGGGACGTAGACCTCGTCCACGAATTCACGCATGCGGACGATGATCTCCTGCACCTGCGACAAGCGCTTGGCGTTGATCGCGGAATCGGATTCGAGGTCGATCGGGTTCGGTGCGCCGCCGACCACGAAATGCGGGTGCGGATTCTTGCCGCCGAAGATGGCGTGCAGCCTGGCGACGTCACGCTGCCACGCCAGCGCGTCGAGGTAGTGCGCGACGGCCATCAGGTTCGCTTCCGGCGGCAGTCTGTAGGCCGGGTGCCCCCAGTAACCGTTGGCGAAAATCCCGAGCTGCCCGCTTTCGACCAGCCCTCGCACGCGCTTCTGCACGTCGGCGAAGTAACCGGGCGAGGAACGAGCGTAGCTGCTGATCGACTGCGCGAGGGTCGAGGTGGCTTTCGGGTCGGCCTGCAGCGCGGACACCACGTCCACCCAGTCGAGCGCGTGCAGGTGGTAGAAGTGCATGACGTGGTCGTGCACGTATTGCGCGCCGATCATCAGGTTGCGCACGAGGTTCGCGTTCTGCGGAATCTCCCACTGCAACGCGTCTTCGACGGCGCGCACCGAGGCGATGCCGTGCACCAGCGTGCAGACGCCGCAGATGCGCTGGGCGAAGGCCCAAGCATCGCGCGGATCGCGCCCGCGCAGGATGATCTCGAGGCCCCGCACCATGGTGCCGGAGCTGTAGGCCTGCGTGATGCGGCGGTCTGCGTCGGTGGCGACTTCGATCCGCAGGTGCCCCTCGATCCGGGTGACCGGGTCCACCACGACGCGGCGTGCTTCGGCGCTCATTGCTCATCCTCGACCAGGTTGTCGGCGACGAGTTCGAGCAGGCTGTGCATGGTCTTGTCCCACTTGAAGTGCGCCTGTCCGTCGTCGAAGGTCTGCCGGCAGTTGGCGCAGGAAGTCACCGGCAGTTCGGCGCCGGTCTCCTCGATCTGTTCCATCTTGATCTTGAACACCTTGTGCCGCAGTTCATCGGCGCGGTGAATGGCCACCACGCCGCCGCCGCCGCCGCAACACCAGTTCGAGCCCTTCGTTGGATACATTTCCCGCAGTTCGACGCCGAGCGCCTGCAGTACCTCGCGCGGCGCTTCGATCGCGCCACCCCGGCGTACCAGCTGGCATGGGTCGTGGAACGTCGCGGACTTGCCCACCTTGCGCAAGCGGAGCTTGCCGGCGCGCACCTGTTCGGCCAGGAACTCTGCGATGTGCATGACCTTGAATGGCAGCGGCTTGCCGTACATGTTCGCGCCCATCCAGCGCAGCGCGGTGTAGGCGTGGCCGCACTCCGGCAGGACGACCACCTTGGCGCCGCAGGCCACGGCTGCATGGATGATCTTGAGCGTCAGTGTCTTCTGCGTCGCCGCATCGCCCGTCAGCAGCCCGAAATTCGTGGCCTCGTAACCGTCGAGGCGGAAGGTCCAGTCGGCGCCAACGTGCCGCATGATCCGGGCCGTCGCGACCACCGATTCGGGGTATTTCATGATCTCGATCGAGGACATGGCGCACAGCACTTCCGCCCGGGGTTTGTCGATCGTGATCTCGACGTCGTGTTCGTCCGACAGCCACTCGCAGCGGTCCGCAAACACCTTGGGCGTGGCGCCAAGCGGGCTGCCCTCGCGCTGCGCGCGCTCCGTCACCGCGGCGAGTTCGTGCGGCACGAGCCCGGCCTTGAACATGCCGTGTCGCGCTTGCGAGACCAGGCTGGCGATGTCGATGCCCATCGGGCACATCAGGGAGCAGCGGCCGCAGACGGTGCAGGAATCGTAGAGGAGGTGCTGCCACTGCTGCAGCTCGTCCACGGTGACCTTCGGCTTGAGGTTCAGCGCGCGGTACACGAAGGCGAACGGGCCGTACTCACGTTTGTAGGCCTGCTTGAACGGCTCGAGCTTCCAGATCGGGGTGTACTTCGGGTCCTGGGTCACTTCGTAGAAGTGGCAGGCCTCGGCGCACATGCCGCAATGGATGCAGGATTCCATGTACACGGCTGCCGTCCGGCCAAAATCGCGGACGAAGCTGTTCATGGCGCGCTCGACGCGCGCAGCATCCGGCAGCTCGCCCTGAGTGTCGAAGCGATGCTCGGGTTTGCGGATCGAAACCCGGGGCTTGTCGAACTCCAGCGGATCGAGCTCGCGCGTCGTGGGTGTCGTCTCGGTCACAGCGAGGCTCCCTTGCGTTCGAAGAGCATGCCCGTCGAGCCGCGTGCGGCGAAAATCGTGAACGCGTGCATCAGCTTGCCGAACGGGAACCACACCAGCAGCAGTTCCGCCGAGAGAAAGTGGAAGGCCAGCAGCCGCTCATACGGCCATCCGCCCAGGTGTGCGAAGGCCGCCATGCCGGTCACCAGCGGCGCGATGGTGACCAGCCAGCTGAAGTAGTCGTCGAAGTTGGAGATCAGGCGCTTGACGGGATTCACTACGCGGTGGACCAGCACCGCCACGAGTGCGGCGATCGAGATGGCGCTCAGCAGCATCACCACGCCGTTCGGCAGCGTCGGCCAGCTCAGCCCCGTCAGGCCGTGCAGGTCCGTGCCGAACAGCCCGCGCGAGATGTCGGCGAAGAACAGCACGTGCGGGACGAAGAAGAACAGCGTCAGCAGGAAGCCGATGTGGAAGGCGTAGCCCATCACTTCGCCAAACGCGGTGCCGCCCAGGAACTCCTTGCGCGGCCAGGAGCGCAGCGCGATCAACCTGAGTCCCTTCCAGGCCGCGTCGTTGCGCGGCTCGGAGTGGTCCTTGCGCGTCCGCAGCAGCAGCACGCCGAGCAGGCGCCAGAGCACTCCCACAATGAAGATGGCGACCGACCACTGCAGCGCGGGGCCGCGCGCGAAATCCAGCAGGTTCATCTCAGGCACCCTCCGCGTCCTTCTGCCGCTTGCGGGCGAGCGCTGCCGAGGCCACGCCGAGCGCCGCGCCCACGCCGACCGCGATGCCGACCGTCCGTGCCGAGCCCCAATGGCCGGTGGACAGCGGCTGGTAGAACCCGCCCTTGTCCCAGAAGCCGGGCTCGGAACAGCCGATGCAGCCGTGGCCCGCCTCGATCGGGAAACTCGTGCCGTCGTTCCACTTCACGGTGGCGCAGGCGTTGTGCGTCGTCGGTCCCCTGCAGCCCAGCTTGTAGAGGCACCAGCCCTGCCGCGCGCCTTCGTCGTCGAAGCTGTCGGCGAACTGGCCGCGTTCGTAGAACGGGCGCCGGTAGCACCGATCGTGGATCGTCTGGCCGTAGAAAGACCTGGGCCGGCCGAGGGCGTCGAGCTCGGGCAGCTTGCCGAACGTCAGGTACTGCGTGAGGACGCCGGTGATGACCACCGGGATGGGTGGGCAGCCCGAAACGTTGATGATCGGCTTGTCCTTGACGACGTCCGACACGGCGACCGCTCCGGTCGGATTCGGGTTGGCGGCGGGGATGCCCCCGAACGCCGCGCAGCTGCCGAGGGCGACGATTGCGGCGGCGCCGCGCGCGACTTCCTGCAGCAGCGAGAGATTGTCGAGGCCGGCAACGGTGCTGAAGCCCTTGTTGCCGGTCGGGATCGACCCGTCGACGATCAGCAGGTAGCGGCCCCAGTTCTCCTTCATCGCCGTCTCGCGCGCACGCTCCGCGGCGTCACCCGCGGCCGCCTGCAGCGTGTGCTGGTAGTCGAGCGAGATGCCCTGGAAGATCAGGCTCTCGAGCGTCGAGCCGTGCGCCCGCGTGATGGACTCCGTGCAGCCAGTGCACTCCTGGAACGGCAGCCAGATCACAGAAGGGCGCCGTGCCTGCGCGAGTGCGGTCGCGACGCGCGGCACCAGCGTCGACGACAGTCCCATGAGCGCGGTGGTTGTGGTGCAGAACTGCAGGAAATCGCGGCGCGTGACTCCGCGCGAGCGCAGGAATTCGCCGAGCAACGGTGACGACATGACGCGTTCCCTCAACGACCCTGTCGGCGCTCCCCGGTTCGACGTCGTGCGAAGGGGATAGGCATGGTCCGTCAGGGGCGTATTAGCTTGCCCTGATGTGTCCCCGTGCGACTGTACGTAGCTGCCGAAGCGGCACCGCCGCCGCGGCCAGGCTAGTCGCCGGGGGCGCCCGCCTGCCACCCCTCGAGGATCGCCCGGGCGTGCGCGGCCGCCGGCGCAATCGACCCGTACAGCGACGGACTGAGCGACGAGCCGATCGCCACCCGTTGCGGCTGCACGCCGACGAATGCCCTGCGCGAGGGCAGCGTGCCCATGAGCCGGGCCGCATCGAGCAGGTCGCGAATGCCGACCTCGTGCACCGACCCGCGGGCGTTGCGAAAGAAGGTATCCATGTCCGCGCCATGCAGCACGCGCAGGTCGCCTGGGGTGCCGCCGAGCTGCGCCGCGTCAAGCACCAGCAAGGCCGCGCAGTGTTCGAAACGCGGCAGCAGCAGCAGGCTCAGGGTGCCTGCATCCACGTAATCGACGTCTTCGAGCGCTGGCTGTTGCCCAGACAGCGCCTCTAGCACACGCAGGCCCACGCCGTCGTCGGACATCAGCGGGTTGCCGACCCCGAGCACGAGCGTGCGCATCCCGGTGTTGCCCTCAGCCGATCTCTTGCGGTTCCGCCTGCAGCCGGATCGGTCGTGACGCGCAGCAGAAGTCACCGAGCGCCGCAACCTGCATCTTGCCGGTCACGAACAGGAACAGGTGCCTGGTCACCAGCGTCATCATCGTCAGCCGCTGCGGCGTCGCGGGATGCTGCGGATCCGACGTGACCAGGTTGTGGTGGTAGGCGAGCTCGCGGCAGGTTTCGCGGCAGGCATTGAAGCTCGGGTCATCGGTGCAACCCTGGCGATGCAGGGCGAGCAGGCGAAAACCCTCGCGGGTTTCCTGCGTGGGCACGAGGCCCTTGGCACTCACCCAATGCTCCAGCACGGCCTCGCCGAGTTCGACCAGTTCCGCCGCGGTGCCGGGGCCGGAACCACCGGCCTCGAGCAGGTCGAGGCGTTGCTCGATCTGCGCGAGCGGCTTCACGCGATGCCTTTCTCGCGCAGGAACCCGAGCGAATCCGAGATGTTCTCGTGCACGCCGACCTGTCGCGGGGACAACCCGAGCGCGAGGCCCAGCAACTGCGTGAAGTAGAGGATCTTGACCTTCGTCGGCTGGTTGAACTTCTTCTCGGCCCGCACCTGGTGCATTTCCAGGCCGGAGTGGCACGTCGGGCATTCTGTTGCGATCACCTCGGCGCCGGCGGCTTCCGCGGTGCGCAGGATGTTCAGCACGAGCTTGGTCGAGGTGTCGCTGTCGGAGAGCGTGTGCGCTCCGCCGCAACAGGCTGTCTTCAGCGGGAACTCGACGTTGACGGCACCGGCTGCGCCGAGCAGGTCGTCCATGAAATGCGGCTTGGAAGTGGACTCGGTGCCCGGTCCCTTGTCCTTCTCGGGGAAGATGTGTCGCGGGCGCGTGTACATGCAGCCGTAATAATTGGCGACTTTCAGTCCCTGCAGCGAGCCCTTGAGCCGCTGCTTCAGTCCGTCCTCGCCGATGCCATGCATGATCCAGTCGAGCGCGTGGATGGTCTCGACCTGGCCGGCTGCATAGGTCGCGTGCCCCGCCTTCTGCGACAGGCGATCGACCACTTCCACGCTGGTCGGGTCGTGCGCGAGGTCGTATTCCGCCTTCTTCAGGTTGTGGTAGCAGCCGTTGCACGGTGCCATCACCACGTCCATCTTCATCTCGGTGGCGGCGATGGCCATGACCCGCGACGACAGGTACGTCTGCAGCTTCGGGTCGATGTTCTTGACTTCCATCGCGCCGCAGCAGTTCCAGTTCTTCACTTCGACGAGGTCGAGACCGAGCGCCTTGCCGACCTGCTGGGTCGATCGGTTGTAGGAATGCGCGGTGCCCTCGAGCGCGCAGCCCGGGTAGTACGCGACTTTCTGGTACTTGTCCTTCGCGGTGGTCATGAGCGCGCTCCTTCGCCTGCCGTGGCCGGCCCGGCATCGCGTTTCGCCGCGTCGATCAACGCGTCGAGACCGAGCGCCCGCCGCCGCTTGTGCTCCTGCTCGTGGACGTACTCCTCGATGGCGGCGCGGGCACCGGACCAGCCGCTGGTGCGAGGCGCAACGAGTGTCGCGAGTCCGAGCTTCGTCAGCATGCCGACCGGCAGGTGTCGCAACATCCGTTTCACCATCTCGATGAGCCATGGCTGGTTCAGGCTCTGGCCCGTGCGCTTGAAGAAGCGCTGCATGACCCGGCCTTCCTCGATCTTGCCGTGCTGGAAGACCTGCTCCGAGAACACCTCGTCGAACACCATCGAAGGCGACGGTTTGACGTGGCCCTTGAGCTCGAGCCAGTGGGAGAGCGCCTTCATCACGCCTTCCGGCACCACGTCACGCGGGCAGGCGTAGGTGCACTTGTTGCACGAAACGCACTGCCAGATGATGTCCTTGTCACGCAGGATCTCCGATTCCATCCCGATGCGGACCAGGTAGATCCAGTGCCGCGGGTTGAATTCAGGGTTGATCGCGTTGACGGTGCAGGAATTGGTGCAGGAACCGCACTGCCAGCAGCGGTGCACGTTCTCGCCACCGGGCAGTGCGGCGATTTCGTCCTGCATGGCCTCGTTGTAGTCCGTTACCACCCGGGACGTTATGAACGTGCTCCAGTGGCCGGAGACGTCCACCCCGTCCACCACGAGCTGTTCGTGGGTCGTGAGGTTCTCCGGGCGTATCAATGACTGCTCATGGATGGGCATGGGCTTGCCTTCTCAGCCGGAGACCGGCGGGCTGGATGGGTCGGCGACGCTGAGCGCCTCGCCGTCGATGGTCTTGATGCGCAGGCGGCCAGTGCCGGGACGGATGCCGTCGAGCCCGAGCAGGCGCCGCGAGTGCAGCATCGGGTCCTCCGGTGCGGTGAAGTCCGTGCGCAGGTAACTGCCGCCTTGCTCGCCGATGTATCCCGCATAGACCTGCGCGCAGAGCATGTCGACGAACTGCAGTACGTCGCGGAACACGCCGTTGCCGCTCAGGAACTGGCTCAACTCCGCGCGCAGCACCAGGAATGTCGCGTAATCGTCGCGCGCGGCGATCGTGACGTGGTCGACGTCGGGGGCGTGCCAGATCTCCCGCAGCACCCCGGTGTTGACGCCGGCGTCCCAGACCCAGCGGGTCATGAGTGGATAGCGCTCGGGATCGCTGTTGTGCAGCAACTCGACGGCGAGGTCGCGCGTCCAGCGGTGGGCGTCATCCTGGGGGAACCTGGCGCAGAAGGCCCGGATTCGCGCATCCGTCCCGGAGGTGTCGTCGGTCGGCTCGAGCAGGGTCGCGATTGCACCGCGTAACCCGCTGAACAGGGGCTCGGCGAGCCAGGGCACGATCCGCCGCCGCACCGTCGGCAGGAATGCGCAAAGCGGCATGAACGCAGCTGCCTCGATCTGCCGCGCGCGCTGCCCATCCTGGGAGAGGAGCGCTTCGCGGAAGAGGGTTTGCTTGAGCTTCAATGCGTCGACGTAGCGCTCGACGCCGCCGTGGGCATCGGCGCCTTGCACGAGGGATTCAAATGCCCGTCGCAGGCGCGGGCCGCTCAGGTCGAGTTGCGGCCCTTCCGGCACCACCGGAACGCTCGCGCGGGATGGACGGCCGAACATTTCGCCGGCAGTCCTCAGGCGCGCGCGCGCGCCGGCTGCAGCAAGCCGAGCGCAGCCAGCGCGGCCGCATGACCCTGCGCGATCGAGTCGTCGATCGTCTCCGGTCCGCATGCCGCTCCGGCGACGAACACGCCGGCACGCGAGGTTTCCGCCGTGTTGCCGTAGGCGTTGCCGCGCGCGACGTAGCCGTGACGCTCGAGGTCGATGCCGAACGTCGAGGCGATCGACTTGTTGTCCACGTTCGGGTCCATGCCGATGGCGTGGACCACCATGTCGAACGGGATCGTGATCGGGCGCTTGACCAGCGTGTCCTCGCCCTTGACCACGAGTTGTTCGCCGTTGGACGTGACCTCCGCAATGCGCGCCTTGATGTACTTGACCTTGAATTCCTCCTGGCTGCGCCAGTAGTACTTGGTCTCGTACAGGCCGAAGGTGCGGATGTCCATGTAATAGATGTAGACGTGGCAGTCGGGGAGTTCCTCGCGGATCTCCATCGCCATGTT
>Ga0209253_10000386_pt1 | contig 37150 bp, 32 predicted proteins | sample FrelakmetBRP12BR_FD_187145 | JGI IMG/M metagenome (GOLD analysis project Ga0209253, IMG submission 187145) | Freshwater lake sediment microbial communities from the University of Notre Dame, USA, for methane emissions studies - BRP12 BR (SPAdes)... | ecosystem: Environmental > Aquatic >... | reverse complement strand
GAGAGGTGACCGAGCGGCCGAAGGTGCACGACTGGAAATCGTGTGTCCGCCCAAAAGGTGGACCGTGGGTTCAAATCCCACCCTCTCCGCCAGTCGACAAAGGAGCCGGCCCAGAATCCTCGGGCGACGTGGGGGCTGTCGAACCCCGCCAGGCCCGGAAGGGAGCAACGGTAGGCAGTCTTCCGTGCGCCCGGGGATTGTGGGCCGGCTCCGGCTTTTCCGATCGAGCACCGCCATGAGCTACCTCGTCCTTGCACGCAAGTACCGGCCCCAGACCTTCGGGGAGATGTCGGGCCAGGAGCACGTGGTCCGAACGCTGTCGAACGCGCTCGCGCGCGGGCAGCTCGCCCACGCCTTCCTCTTCACCGGCCCCCGCGGCGTCGGCAAGACGACCGCGGCGCGGCTGGTGGCCAAGGCGGTGAACTGCGAGAAGGGGCCCACCGCCACGCCCTGCGGGAGCTGCACGCCCTGCGTGGAGATCGCCGAGGGGCGGGCCGTGGACGTGGTGGAGATCGATGCCGCCTCCAACAACGGCGTCGACAACGTCCGCGACATCGTCGAGGCGGTCAGGTACCGGCCGGCGCGGGACCGCTACAAGGTCTTCGTGGTGGACGAGGTGCACATGCTCTCCACCGGGGCCTTCAACGCGCTCCTCAAGACCCTGGAGGAGCCGCCGCCGCACGTCCTCTTCGTGCTGGCCACGACCGACGTGCACCGCGTGCCGGACACCATCGTCTCCCGCTGCCAGCGTTTCGACTTCCGCCGGCTCGACCTCGTCCAGATCGTCGCGCAGCTCCGCAAGGTGGCCGATGCGGAGGGCATCGCCGTGTCCGACGCCTCGCTGGCGCTCGTGGCCCGCGCCGCCGAGGGGGGCATGCGCGATGCCTTGTCGCTCCTCGACCGGGTGCGCGCCTCCTGCGGCGACGCCCCGGACGACGCCGCGGTGGCCGAGGCCATCGGCGCCGTGGACGCGGCCGCCGTGTCGCGCATCGCCTGGGCGTTGCTCCGGCGCGACGCGGCGGGGCTGCTCGCCGAGGTCCAGTCGCTCTTCGACCGCGGCCTGGAGATGAAGCGGGTCGCCGAGGAGGTCGTGCGCCGCCTGCGCGACGTCACCGTGGCGAAGCTCGCTCCGGCGGTTCCGCTCGACCTGCCCGACGTCGAGCGGCGCGAGGTGGAGGCCCAGGCCCAGGCCGCGGACGCGGCGCAGCTCGGGCGGCTCTTCGACCTCGTCCAGCGGGCGGTGGTCGAGGTGAAGCTGGCCGAGCAGCCGCGCTACGCGCTCGAGGTGGCCCTGCTGAAGGCGGCGCTGCTCGCGCCCGGCGCCGAGGTGAGCGAGCTGCTGGCGCGAGCCGAGGCCCTCGCCGGCGGAGCCCTGCCGTCGCCGCCGTCCGGAGCCGAGCCGCGGGGCTCCGGCTCCGGCGGGCCGCCGTCTTCCGGCTCGTCTTCCCAGCTGCGGCCGGTACCCCCGTCGTCCGCCGGTCCCTCCGTGGCTCCCGGCGCCGCCGGCGCGGCGCGGCCCCCGCCATCCGCGCCCGCCGCCTCCGGCCGCACGCTCTCGCCCGGCGGGGCGCCGGGCTGCGCCGCGGGCTCACCGGTCGCGGCGCCGGCCGCGCCCCCGAGCCAGGTGCTCGACGGCGATGACGGCGATGACGGCGACGAGGGGGGCGAGGAGGACGGCGGCCCCGACGGCGGCGTGGGCGCGGCGACCATCGGGCCGGCGGATGACTCCGCGCCTGCCGCCCGCCGCGAGGTCCAGGCCCTGCCGGTCGCAGACCGGTGGCGCGCCGTGGTGGAGGAGGTGGCGCGGGAGACCCCGTCGATGGGGCCGGCGCTGCGCCAGGCCTGGCTGGTGGTGCTCGGCCAGGCCGAGGTGCGCATCCGCTTCCCGGAGGGGAGCTCGTACCCACAGATGATGGAACGGCGCCGTGCCGACGTGGAGAGGACCTTGGCCCGGGTCCTCGGCGGGCCCATGCGCCTCGCCATCGAGGTCGGCGCCGTGCCGCAGGGAGCGCCGCCGGCCGGCGCCCCCATCGCCGCGGTGGAGCAGGCCGAGCGGGAGGCCCGCACCGTCCGGCGCCGGGACGCGGCGCGTGCCAACCCGAACATCCGCGAGGCGGCGCGCATCCTCGACGCGGAGCTGGGGCGCATCGAGGAGCTCTAGGGCCGTCCGGCCGGACCACCGGCGGCGGAGAGGTGGAGACGAATGGACATCCAGTTCCTGATGCGACAGGCGCGCAAGATCGAGAAGGCGGTCGAGGAGACCAAGGCGAGGCTCGCCGAGATGGAGGTCGAGGGTGAGGCCGGCGGCGGGCTCGTGCAGGTGAAGATGAACGGCCGCTTCGAGGTGCGGCGCCTGGCCATCGATCCCAAGGCCCTCGAGGACAAGGCGATGCTCGAGGACCTGGTGGCGGCGGCCGTCAACGCCGCGCTGGAGAAGGCGCGGCTGCTCGCCGACCAGACCATGGACCAGGCCACCGGCGGGCTCAAGATCCCCGGCCTGGGGGGCTGAGCGGCGGCGATGTCGGTCGCGGATCCCATCGCGCGCCTGGTGAAGGAGCTGGCCCGGCTCCCCGGCATCGGCGAGAAGACCGCCCAGCGCCTCGCCTTCCACGTCCTCGACGCCGGCCCGGAGTACGCCGAGGCGCTGGCGGCGGCCGTGGTCGGCGCGGTGCGCGACGTCCGCCTCTGCTCGACCTGCCAGACCCTCACCGAGCGCGACCCGTGCGGAATCTGCGCCGATCCGCGGCGCGACGCACGCCTGCTCTGCGTGGTGGAGGGGGTGCCCGACCTCGTGGCGGTGGAGCGCACCCACGAGTTCCGCGGGCGCTACCACGTCCTCCACGGCGCGCTCTCACCCCTCGACGGCGTCGGCCCTTCCGACCTCAAGATCCGCGAGCTCCTGGTCCGGCTGGAGCGGGAGCCCGCCGACGAGGTGGTGATCGCCACCAACCCGGACGTGGAGGGGGAGGCCACCGCCCTCTACCTGGCGAAGCTGCTCAAGCCGCTCGGCATCCGCGTGAGCCGCATCGCCCAGGGCGTCCCCATGGGCGGGGACCTGGAGTATGCCGACCAGGTCACCCTGGCCCGCGCCCTGTCCGGGCGCCGGGACCTGTGACGCGGCCAATCGCCTTCGCCACGCCGGGACCTCGCCACATCCGCCGCCGGCCCGGCTTGCACCGACAGGCGATATCGGATGGCCCGCCTCCGCGGCGGTCCAAGCTCCCCAGCGGCCCCGCGACGCGCTATGGTCAGCGCCGGCCGCGGAATTGATCGGGGGGCGGTTCCCTGGTATTCCGCGATCATCCGGTCTTGTTGCGGAGCGGCGACCTCATGAACCCCGGCCTGGTCATGTACGAGGAGGAGTTCCGGCAGATCTCCGGGATCTGCGACCGGCTCACGCGCGACGCGAACGCCAAGGTCGTCTTCCTCGTCGACAAGAACGGGCAGCTCATCGCCGCCAGCGGACAGGCCCAGAACCTCGACACCACCTCTCTCGCCTCCCTCACGGCGGGCAACGTGGCGGCCATGGGCGGCCTGGCCAAGCTCATCGGGGAGAAGGAGTTCCCCAACCAGTTCCACGAGGGCGAGCACGAGTCGCTCCACATGAGCATCGTGGGCGGCCGGGTGGTGCTGGTGGTCATCTTCGACGCCAAGAGCTCGCTCGGGCTCGTCCGCCTCCGGGTGAAGAAGGCCGGCGAGGAGCTGGGGCGGGTCTTCGAGAACCTCTCGCGCAAGCAGGCGATGCCCGGCTCGCAGAGCCCCTTCGCCGAGATCACCGACGACGACATCGACAATCTCTTCAGCGGCTAGACATGAGCTTCATCAACTACAGCTCGCGCGAGATCAACTGCAAGATCGTCTACTACGGTCCCGGACTCTGCGGGAAGACGACGAACCTGCAGTACGTCTACGCCAAGACCGCTCCCGAGGCGAAGGGCAAGATGATCAGCCTCGCCACCGAGACGGAGCGCACGCTCTTCTTCGACTTCCTGCCGCTCTCCCTCGGCGAGATCCGGGGCTTCAAGACCCGCTTCCACCTCTACACGGTGCCGGGCCAGGTCTTCTACGACGCCTCCCGCAAGCTCATCCTGAAGGGCGTCGACGGGGTGGTCTTCGTCGCCGACAGCCAGATCGAGCGCATGGAGGCGAACCTCGAGTCGGTCGAGAACCTGCGGGTGAACCTGGCCGAGCAGGGCTACGACCTGAACCGCATCCCCTACGTCGTCCAGTACAACAAGCGGGACCTGCCGAACGTCGCCACGGTCGAGGAGCTGCACCGCCTCATCAACCCGCGCAAGGTGCCCGAGTACCAGGCCGTCGCGCCCACCGGCGTGGGCGTGTTCGACACGCTGAAGGCGGTCGCCAAGCTGGTGCTGACCGAGCTGAAGCGCGGCAGCTGAGATGTCGGCCGCCGGAAGGGAGCCCCTGTGGGTCCCGGTCACACTCCCGGGCGTACCGAAGGCCGGGCGGGGGTGCTATAAGCGGAACGCCCGCCGAACCCCGGGGGTTTCCCCGAAGCGAGGGTGACCTTGGCACGCTCCCGTTCCGTCCTCATCGCGCTGTGCGCCCTGGCCCCCGCGCTCTCCATGGCGCAGGGAGCGCCGGCCCCGCAGCCGGCGCCCCGCGCCGCGGCACCGCAGTCCGCCGACGAGCTCGCCGACCTCAAGGTGAAGACCCTGGAGGAGCGGGTCAACGACCTCAAGGAGAAGATCTTCCGCACCAAGGCGCGCCTGATGAACCTGCAGGAGATGGTCATCGGCGGCGACGTCACCTCGGGTGCCCGCGCGGTCCTCGTCCACCACAACGACATGGGCGCGGAGTTCGTCCTCGAGTCGATCACCTACACCCTCGACGGCGCGCCGATCTACACCAAGCTGGACAAGGACGGCGACCTCGACAAGCGCGAGCAGTTCGAGATCTTCAACGGCCGCGTCGTCCCCGGCAACCACCAGGTCACCGTGAAGATGGTCTACCGGGGCCACGGCTTCGGCTTCTTCAGCTACCTGGATGACTACCGGTTCAAGGTCCAGTCGGCCTACGTCTTCAACGCCGAGCCCGGGAAGACGACCCAGGTGAAGGTGGTCGGCTTCGAGAAGGGCGGCATCACCGCAGAGCTCAAGGATCGTCCGGCCGTCCGATACGACGTGGACGTGAAGAACGAGGACCGGAGCCAGGTGCGCCCGGCGGCGGCGCCCGCCGGGGGCGCCCGGTGAGTCCGAGCCTCCCGCTCGGTGCCGCATTCCTAGCCGTGGCCCTGGCGCTTCCCGTACGGGCGGCCGAGGTGCCGGACCTCGCCCGCCAGTACGACGCGCTGGAGAGCCAGCTCCGCTTCGTGGAGCAGGAGTACTCCCGCCCCGACGAGAGCCAGGGCCAGCGTGCCCGGCGCAAGTTCTCCGAGGGGGAGACCCAGTTCCTTCTCGGCAACTGGCGTCAGGCCACCGTGCTCCTCTACGACGCCCTGGAGGTGCCGGAGTTCCGCGCCTCCCCGGACCACGGGACGGCCCTCTACTACCTGGGCGAGTCGCTCTACCAGGAGGGGGAGTACAAGCCCGCGCGGAGCTGGTTCCGCCAGATCCTCTCCACCCCCGGCGCGCCACGCCAGCGCGAGTCGTTCCTGCGCGCGCTCGACATCGCCATCCGCACCAGCGACGCGAAGGACGTGGACCTGCTCCTGGAGCGGGGGCGCGTCGCCTTCGGCGACCGACCGCCCCCCGAGCTGGTCTACCTCGCCGCCAAGGCCCAGGCGACGCGCGCCGACCTCGACCCGGCCGAGCGGCGCCGACGCGCCCTCGAGGCCTTCGCCGCCGTTCCCGCGCCGTTCCAGCACCAGGCGGCGTACTGGCAGGGGGCCATCCGGGTGGAGGAGCGGGAGCTGGTGCAGGCCGCCGAGCGCTTCCTGGCCTGCACCGGGATGCCTGGCAACGACCGGCGCCAGGTGGAGGTCCGCGAGCTCTGCCAGCTCGCGCTGGGGCGGGTCTACACCGAGCTCGGGCGCACCCAGGAGGCGGTGGAGCACTACCAGGAGATCCCGCGCGACTCGCCGCGCTTCGAGGAGGCCCTCTACGAGCTCGCCTGGACCTGGGTGAAGGCCAAGAAGTACGAGCAGGCGCTGCGGGCGGCGGCGCTGATCTCCGACCTGTCGCCCGACTCGAGGATGGCGCCCGAGGCCACCATCCTCCAGGGCCACCTCTCCCTGAAGCTCGGCCGCTACGCCGAGGCCATCGAGGCCTACGACCGCGTCATCAACCAGTACGCCCCGGTCCGCGACGAGCTCGACGCCATCCTCGGGATGAAGGAGGACCCGGTCCGCTACTTCAACGAGATCCTCGGCGGCGCGGCAAGGCCTGGCGAGGCCCGGCCCTTCGACGCCGCCTCGGTCCTCCCGCCGGTGGCGGTGCGCTGGGCCACGAAGCGGCCGGACATGGCGCGGGCGCTCGGCGTCGTCGGCGACCTCGAGACCGGCCGGCGCGATCTCGCCGACAGTCGCGCCATCGCCGACCGGCTCGACGCGGTGCTCCTGCGAAACGACGGTCTCGACGCCTTCCTCACCCTGAAGGAGGGCTACGGGCGCGCCGAGGCGGTCGAGAACGGAACGCTCTGGCTCGAGGGCCGCGTCCTCGATGCCGAGGCAGCCCTGGCCGCGTCGGGCCTCCCTGCCGAGCAGCGCGCCGCCCTGGAGCGCACCCAGGCTCCGCGCCACGCGCTGGAGCAGCGGGTAGCCGTGCTGCCCCGCACGCCGGAGGCGGTCCAGACGCGCCAGGAGCGGCTGCGAGCCCGCTTCGCGGCGCTCGACAAGGCCGCCTTCCGGCTCGGCTACGCCATCGAGGCCGCCAAGGCGCAGATCGCCGGCACGCGCTCCTGGATCGAGGCGCACCGCCCCGCCGGCGGGGGCGCGGAGGGGCAGGCGGAGGTGAACGACGAGATCCGCCAGCAGGAAGAGACGGTGCACGGCTACGAGCAGGACCTGGCCGCCCTGCAGCAGGAGATCGCACGAGCCGCCGACGCCGTCGAGGGCTCGGAGGGCAGCGCCGCCGAGCAGGCGCTGCGCGAGGAGTACCGCCGCGCCCTGGACGCGGAGTCGGTGGAGCTCGCGCCGCTGCGGCTGCGCGGCGCGCCCGAGGAGCGGGTGAAGATCGAGGAGCTGGAGGTCGTCCGCGCGCGCCTCCCCGAGCTGCTGGCCCGCGCCGGCCGGGCCCAGGCGCAGCTCCGCGGCCAGGCCCGCGTGGGCGCCGGCAACCTGCGGGCCCGGGTGGCGGTGGAGCGCCAGGGCATCGACGAGCAGGCCGGCGAGATGACCGGCACGCAGCGTGACGCCAAGGACCTCGTCGGACGGATCGCGCTCGATTCGTTCCGCGACGTGCGCGGGCAGTTCTACGACCTGGTCCTCAAGGCCGACGTGGGCATCGTGGACGTCTCCTGGCAGAGGAAGCGGGAGCGGCTCGACAAGATCCAGCTGCTCTCCGGCGAGAAGGCCGGCGACCTCGCGGTGATGGATGACGAGTACAAGGGCGTCCTGAAGGAGGTGCAGTAGTGGCGCGCCGCCTCGCCCTGCTGGCCGCGCTGGCGCTCCTGCCGGCGGCGCCCCGCGCCCGCGCGCCGCAGACCGGCTACGCCTCGTGTCTCGACCGCGCCGGAAGGCCGCGGGCCCAGCCGGTGCGCTCGCAGCAGGCGGAGCAGGGCCGGGATCTCGACGAGGCCGCCGAGGACGTCCGCCGCTTCGAGGAGGTCGGCCGGGACTACCGCGCCGAGGTCCAGACCCGGATCCAGAAGAAGTACGAGGAGCGCCGGCGGTTCGTCTCCGACAACTACGAGCAAGCCATCGGGGAGCTGGAGGCGCAGGAGCGCAAGGAGCGTCAGGAGGCGATCCAGCAGTTCGAGGAGTTCCTGGCGCGCTACCCGAACGACCCCACCTACACCCCCGACGCGATGTTCCGGCTCGCCGAGCTCTACTACGAGCGCTCCAGCGACGACTACGCGCGGGCGCTCGCGGAGTGGAAGGAGGAGGTGCGCCGGGCGCTCGCCGACGGGCGGGACATGCCGGCCGAGCCGCAGCGCGACCACGCCGGCGCGGTGGCGCTCTACCGTCAGCTGCTCGCCGGGTACCCCGACTATCGCTTCCTCCACGCCACGCAGTACCTGCTCGCCTACGCGCTCGGGGAGATGGGCCAGCCCGACGAGTCGATCCGGGCCTACGCCGAGCTCATCCGGAGGTTCCCGGAGAGCCCGTTCGTCCCCGAGGCCTGGGTGCGCATCGGCGACCACTGGTTCGACGAGGTCGGGCCCGGTGCGCTCCAGAAGGCCGCCGACGCCTACGCGCGCGCCGGCGCCTGGCCCGACCACCCGCTGGCCTCGCGCGCCGCCTACAAGCTCGGCTGGACGTACTACCGCATGGACGACTTCGGGCGCGCCGTGGAGGCCTTCACCCGGCTCCTCGACGGCTACGTCGCCGAGTCCAGGAAGACCGGCAAGCCGCCGTCCGGCGACGTCTGGCCCGAGGCCATCCAGTACATGTCCATCAGCTTCGCCGACCCCAAGGGCGGCGGACCCGGCGGGGCTCGGCGATGGTTCCAGTCCATCGGCGGCCGGCCTTACGAGGCCGAGGTCTACCAGCGGCTCGGCGACGTGCTCTTCGACGAGACCCGCCACGCCGACGCAGTCGCCGCCTACCAGCTCTTCCTCGCGGCGGCGCCGCTGTCGCCGGACGCACCCCGGGTCCAGGCCAAGATCGTGAACGCCTGGCAGCGCGAGCGCCGCTTCGACAGGGAGGCGCAGGAGCGCGAGGTGCTGGTGGCCGCCTACGACGAGGGAGGGGACTGGTACCGGCAGAACCGCGGCGATGCCGACCTCACCCGCGAGGTCCGCGATCTCGTGGAGAAGGGGCTCGTGCGCGCCGCCTCGTTCCACCACGCCCAGGCGCAGGCGCTCAAGCAGCAGGGCAAGCTCGAGCAGGCAGTGGAGGAGTACCGCGCCGCGGCGCAGGCCTACGCCCAGTACCTGAAGCGCTTTCCCCACGCGCGCGCGGCCTACGAGCTCTCCTTCAACTACGCCGACACCCTCTACAACTCGCTGGCCTTCGAGGCCGCCGCGCGCACCTACGCCGACGTGCGCGACGACACCGCCGACGAGCGGCACCGGCAGGAGGCGGCGCTCTCGGCGGTCATCTCCTGGGAGGGCGAGATCACCCGCCGTCAGCGCGCCGGCCGGCTCCCCACGCTGCCGGTGCTCCTCTCCAAGGACCGCAAGGGGGCGGGGCTGCCGATGCCACTGGCGCTCGATCCGGTGCTGCAGAGCCTGGTCCGGGACTCCGACGCCCAGGAGGAGGTCGACCCCGCCGGCCCGCGCACCCCGGCCATCGCCTACAAGGCCGCCGAGACCTTCTACGTCCACAACCAGTTCGACGAGGCGCGCTGCCGCTTCGAGGGCATCGTGGCGCGCTGGCCCGAGTCCTCGGTGGCCCAGTATTCCGCCAACCTGATCATCGAGAGCCACCTGGCGATGAAGGACTGGGCGGCGGTGGAGCAGGCGGCGGCCAGGCTCCAGGGCAACCAGGTGGGGCAGAACAAGGCGCTCGCCAGCTCCCTGCAGAAGTTCAAGCTCGGCGGGCGATTCAACCGCGCCCAGCAGCTCATGGAGCAGAAGCAGTACGAGCCCGCCGCCGCGATGTTCATCGCGCTCGTCGCCGAGGACCCCCGGCACGAGTTCGCAGACAAGGCCCTCTACAACGCGGCGAGCTGCTACGAGAGCGCCCGCCGCTTCGAGAGCGCGCTCCGGCTCTACGAGCGGGTCTACGCCGGCTACCCCACCTCGGAGTTCGCCGACGACGCGCTCTTCCGCGTGGCCTGGAACGCCGAGAACACCTACGACTTCGACAAGGCCGTCAACCGCTACCAGCTGCTGGTGGACCGGTATCCCAAGTCGAAGCACCGCAAGGACGCCCTCTACAACGCCGCCCGGTCGCTGGAGCACCTGCAGCGCTACGACGCCGCCGCCCAGGCCTTCTCGCGCTACGCCCAGCTCTACCCGGGGGCCGAGGACGCCGCCAAGACCCAGTTCCACGCGGCGCTGGTCTACGGGAAGGCGAAGGAGTGGGCGAAGGAGATCCGGGCGCTGCAGGAGTTCGTGGCCCGCTTCTCCCGCAGCAAGGAGGCGGAGCTGCTCGTGCAGGCCCGCCTGCGCATGGGGCTCGCCTACCGCGAGCTCGGGCAGGAGAAGCCGGCGCTGAAGGAGTACGCCGCCGCCGTTGCCGAGTTCCAGCGGCGCGGCCTGAAGCCGGACGCGAGCCCGGCCGCCGCGGCGGCGGCCGCCGAGGCCCAGTTCCGCCTGGCGGAGCAGGAGTTCGAGAAGTACGATCGCATCGCCCTCCCGGCCACCACCAACCCGAAGAAGCTGAAGCAGGCGCTGGGCGCGAAGCTCGCCGAGCTGAAGAAGGTGGGGCCGCTCTACAACGACGTGAAGAAGTACAAGCGGCCCGACTGGACGCTGGCCGCCTTCTACCGCCAGGCCTACCTCCTCGAGCGGCTGGCCCAGACGCTCTACGACGCCCCGGTGCCCCCCGAGTTCAAGAAGCCCGGGCAGGAGGAGTACCTGGCGGCGTACCAGGACCAGCTCGCCCAGTTCGCCCAGCCCTACGAGGAGCAGGCGGTGCAGGTGTACGTCCAGGCGCTCGCCGCGGCCCGCGAGCTCCACGTGAAGAACGAGTGGACGAAGAAGATCCAGGAATCGCTGGCGAGGTACCGCCCGCGGGAGTATCCGATCCTCAAGGACGCCAAGGGCCGCATGTTGCTCGAGGACGTCTCCCCGGCGCCCCTGGCCGATCTGCCCGATCCGAGCAAGCGGACGGCGGCCGAGCCGGTGGTGCGCAGCGCCGGATCCCCTCCGGGCGACGGCACGAACTCCAGCTCCAGCCCGCCGGAAGGTGCCTCGCCGGCCACGGTGCGTTGATCAAGGATCGAGACGTCTCGATGGGACCCGCATGAAGAACCAGAACCAGGCCTTCCCGCTCCTCCTCCTGCTCGCCGGCTGCGCCACGGCCACCGGGATCGGCGGCGCTGCGAAGGTCCAGCAGGCCGACTTCAAGGAGCCCGAGCCGAGGACGGGCCGCGCCGCGGGCGACTCGGCGCAGGTCTCGATGCTGGAGGAGGCCTACGCCCACATCAAGCGCGCCCAGACGGCGCGCCAGTCGGGCAACGACGACCAGGCCCGCGCCGAGGACAAGGCGGGCGCCGACCTCCTCGTCGGGTTCGTGGACAGGTTCCCCTCCGACGAGTTCCAGCTCGTCTTCCTGCGCATGGCCGCCGAGCGCTACCTGGCGTGCCGGGAGTGGCAGGCGGCTGCCACCACCGCGCAGCGCATCCTGGACTCGAGGTACTCGCAGGACGTGAGCCGCGCCGTCGGCGCCCGACTCGCCGCCGCCGCCTGGCAGCAGCTCGCCGTGCAGGAGATGCGCTCCGGCCGGCTCCCGCCGCTGCAGCTCAGCAGCTACGAGCAGCGCAAGGGCGCCGACCCCAAGCCCCAGGTCCCGCCGCTCCCCTGGAAGACGTTCGTCGAGAACGCCGACCTCTACGCCAGGCTGGCCTCCGCCGAGCCGGCGCCCCGGCTGGCTCCCGAGGAGCGGCGCGCCGCCGCCGGCGCCGACATGGCGCAGCTGCAGCTCGTCGCGGCCCAGGTGGAGTTCGGCTACGACAACATGGAGGACGCCCGTCGCCGCTTCCTGGAGCTCATCGAGAAGTACCCGTCCAACCCGGAGGTGATGGACATCGCCGTCCCGTACTACCTGGAGACGTTCCGGGTCACGAAGGACGACGCCGGCTACGACAAGGCGCTCGCCCGCCTCCAGCCGGTGTTCGCCGTCGAGGCGAAGAAGGCGCGCGAGGCTGCCGCCGCCGCGGGCGCCACCGAGGCCCAGAAGAAGGCGGCCGCGGCCCTCGCCAAGCTGGACCAGGACCTCACCAAGCGGCTCAAGGGCGCGGGCTACAGCGCCGCCGGAGACTCGCTGCGAAGGGGGGAGGCCGTGGACCGGCTCGGCAAGGGCGCGGAGGCCCTGGCCCTGTACAAGGAGGCGGCGACGCTGTTCGAGCAGTTCGCCGCCGACCAGCCCGAGAGCCCCGACGCCCCGAACGCGCTGTTCAACGCGGCCCTCGCCTGGGACAAGGCCAAGGACCCGAAGAAGGCCATCGCCGACCGGGAGAAGCTCGTGACCCTGTACCCGGACGCGAAGATCGTGCCGCAGGCGCTGATCGTGCTCGGCTTCGGATACGCCCGCGAGGGCAACCAGGCGAAGGCCGTGCAGACCTACGACAGCTACCTGTCCCGCTGGCCGGCGGGGCCGCAGCGCTGCGTGGCGTTGCAGAACCTGGGCGTGGCCCTGCAGCAGCTCGGCCGGAAGGTCGAGGCGGCCGAGCGCTACCTTCAATTCGCCGACGACGGGGCCTGCCTGAAGGACGACCCCAACAACGCCGCCAAGGTGCTCTACGAGGCCGGCAAGCTCTTCACCGAGAGCAAGAGGCCGGCGGAGGCGCGCAAGGCGTTCCAGGCGCTCGCCGACCTGCCTGGCGTCACCGACGGCGTCGCCCGGTCCTACCAGGTCGATGCCCGGGAGCGGATCAAGAGGATGAGGTAGCCTGGCGCCATGCTCCGACCCTTGCCCGTGACCGTGCCACGAGGCGGGGCCGCCCTGGCGGCGGCCCTCCTCCTCGGCGCATGCGCCGGGGCCCAGCGGCCGGACGCGATGTCGCGTCCGGCGGCCGGCGAGGCGGCAGCGGCGATGGAGGTGGATCCGGCCCGTGCCACGGTGGCGGCCCAGGCCGCCGGGCTCGGGTACCTGTCCGCCGGGCCGGAGGCCGCTCGCGATGCGCGCGGCCTCTTCGAGGAGGCGCTCCGCACCTCGGCCTCGGAGCCGGAGCGTGCCATCGTCCTCTTCGAGCGAGCCTTCCAGAAGGACCCCTCGCTCACGCTGGCCGCGTACGACGCCGGCGTCCTGCACGAGCGACAGGGCGACGTGACGCGGGCGCGCGAGTCCTACCTGATGGCGCTGGCGGTGGCGCCGGACTTCGAGCCGGCGAGCCAGAACCTGACCCGGTTGCGCCTGCGCACTGGCCGGGCCGACGAGGCGGAGAGCGACCTCCGGGCGCGAATCGCGGCGCACCCCTCGACGCCGGGGCTCCGCAACCAGCTCGTGGAGGTGCTGCTCGCCACCAACCGCGTCGAGGCCGCCGAGCAGGAGTCGCGGCGGGTGCTCAAGATGGACGAGCGCAACGTGGCGGCGATGGTGAACCTCGCCACCGCCTACCACCAGGCCCGCCGCCACGAGCTGGCCAAGACGGTCCTCGACAACGCGCTGCAGGTCGATCCGTCCGACCCGGCGGTGTGGGGACGGATGGGCTTCGTCGAGCTCGCGCTCGGCGACCGCCCACAGGCCCTCGAGGCCTTCCGCAAGGCGGCGTCGCTGCGCGAGGACTACCCGGAGGCCCACGTCAACTACGGCGCCATGCTGGTGGACGCCGAGGACTACCCGGGCGCCGTGCGGGAGCTGGAGCTGGCGGTGCGTCACGCGCCCACCAACGCCGCCGCCCGCATCAACCTGGGCAACGCCTACCGCGGCGCCCGTCAGTTCGAGCCGGCGCAGCGCGAGTACGAGCGAGCGCTGATGCTGGCGCCGACGGCCAACGAGGCCTGGTTCAACCTCGGCCTGCTGTACCTCGACGGCGAGGCGCCGGGGCTCGGCGTGGCCGAGCGGCTGGAGAGGTCGCTCGCCTACTTCGACAAGTACGCCGCTTCTGGCGGCACCGAGCCGCGGCTGGCGCAGTACCGGAAGGAGGCCGGCGCGGCGCTCGAGCGCGAGCGGCGACGGCAGGCCCGCGACGAGAAGGACCGGCTCCGGCGGGAGGCCGAGGCGCGCCGGAAGGGCGCGGCGGGAGAGACGCCGACGCCGGCGTCGGCGGCCAAGCCGGTCGGCAAGGGCACGGCGGTGCCGGCAGGTGGGAGAGGAGGCGACAAGTGACGACATTCCGCGTTCTTGTGACGCTCGCCGCGGCCGTGCTAACGATGGGAACGCCGCGGTTCGCGGGCGCCCAGGCCGCCGCAGCGGCGAAGCCGGCACCGCGCGCGACCGCGGAGCAGAAGCTGGACGAGAAGGGTCCGTCGCCGGAGAAGAAGGCGCAAGCCACGGCCCGCCCGAAGCGGGTGCTGCGCCTCGAGGAGCTCAAGGTCGAAGGTCGCATCCAGAAGCCCCAGGCCATGTTCCTCATGCCCCGCGCCAACCTGAACTACGCCGACCTGGAGCGGGGCGAGTCGTTCCTCCCCAAGGTCGGGCAGGCCCTTGGGCACGAGCCGTTCTAGCGCGCCGCCCAGGACCCCTCGATCGAGATGGCGACCTCCCAGCCCAAGGCCCTGCGCATCGGCATCGTCCAGGGCGGCAAGATCGTCGACGAGCGGCTGTTCACGGCCCCGACCACCGTGCGCATCGGGACGGGATCGAAGAACACCTTCGTCCTGCCCCAGTCGAACCTGCCGGACTCGTTCACCGTCTTCCAGCCGGAGGGCGCCGGCGTGGCGCTGGTCTTCGACGAGGGCATGCGCGGCCGCGTGGAGGGTCCGGGCGGGAGCTCAGACCTCGACGTGCTGGCGCGCGGCGGCCGGGCCCGCAAGCAGGGCGACCGCTTCCTGCTGCCGGTCACGCCCGCCGAGCGCGGGCGGCTCACGCTCGGGGAGGCCACGCTGCTCTGGCAGTTCGTCGTCCCGCCGCCGGAGGCGCCGCGCCCGGTGCTCCCGCCCGAGGCCCGCCAGCACCGCTTCCAGACCCTCGACCGGCTCTTCGTCACCATCCTCGCCATCTCGCTGGCCGTGAACGTGGCCGGCTACGTGGCGCTCGCCAACACCCCCTCGCGCGAGGAGGTCACCCTCGAGGAGATCCCCGACCGCTTCGCGAAGCTCCTCATCCCCGAGAGGAAGCCGGAGCCGCCCCGCCCGCCGGAGGCGAAGGCGGAGGCGCCGGTCGAGCCCAGGAAGGAAGAGGCGCCCAAGAAGGAAGACGTGAAGAAGGTCGAGGCGGATGCCGGCAAGCGCGCCGAGGACAAGGCGGCGCGCGCCGCCGAGGTGCGCAGGGCGGTCCAGTCGAAGGGCATCCTCCGCGTCCTGGGAGCGCTCGGCCCGGGCACCGGAGGCGGGGCGGTCTCGGACGTCTTCGGGAGCGGCGGTGGGTTCGGCGACGTCGCATCGGCCCTGTCCGGTGCCGGCGGCGTGGCCATCGCCACCGACCCGTCGGCCGGTGGCGCCCGCAAGGGCGGCGGCCAGGGTGGCGCGGCGAGCATCGGCGACCTCGCCACCAGCGGCGGCGGCAAGGTGGCTCTCGGCGCCAAGTCCGAGGCCCGCGTGACCGGCCTGGTGTCCGCCGAGGACGCCGAGATCGACTCGGCCGACATCGACCAGGGCAAGCTCGGCTCCTTCGTCCGGGCCCGAATCAACTCGATCAAGACCTGCTACGAGAACGCGCTGAAGCGCAACCCCGGCCTGAAGGGCAAGATCCGAATCCGCTTCACCATCCTCGAGACCGGTGGGCTCGCCGACATCGTCGTGCTCGAGAACAGCATGGGCAGCGCCGACGTCGCCGCCTGCATCGCCTCCTTCATGCGCTCGTGGCGCACCCCCTTCCACCCGGCGGCGACCGTGACCGTCGAGTACCCGTTCGTCTTCACGGCGCAGTGATGTGGGACAGACACCTTCGGGGGAACACCCCGGTTCGTTGACGCACCATGAGCAAAACATCTATAGTTCATGAACTTTTTCGCCCGCCGTGCCCGGGCAGGAGCAGCCCACCCGTGACCCGAACCCACCTCGCCGTCGCGCTGGCCGGCGCCCTGCTGGCCGTCCCCGCGTCCGGGCAGGCGCCACAGGGCGTGAAGGCCTCCGGGCTGTCGGCGCCGGAGATGCTCGACCGGGCCGACAAGGACGTCGCCCGGATGAAGCAGGTCCTGAAGCAGGTGCTCGGGCGGCTCGAGGAGGCCCGCGGCGAGAAGGACATCGTCAAGCTGAACTGCGTGAACGAGAAGCTCACGCAGATCAAGGGCCTGCTCAAGGTGGCGGAGCAGGCGGACATCTCGCTGCAGGAGGCCGTGGCTCGCAAGGACGAGGGCGCCGACTCCGATTTCGCGAAGGTCGGCATCGCCCGCGGCAAGGTGGACCAGCTCCGGGTCGAGGCCGAGGCGTGCGTGGGCCAGCTCGCCTACGTGGTGGATGAGCGGACCCAGGTCGAGGTCGAGGTGCCGAAGGACCTTCCCAGGGGCGACCCGACGGACCGGGAGCCGCCGCCGCCGCCGGTCGTCCAGGCGCCGCCGGCCAGCCGATTCCAGTGAGCAGGGCGGAGAGCGCGATGGCGAGGCGGGCTTCACTGGGGTGGGTGTTGGTGGCCGCGGCGGGCTTGGCGCTCGTCCCGTCGGCCCGCGCCGACGGCGAGGGGTTCAAGATCGGCGAGGCCGGGCGGCTGCACCTCTTCGTGGGCGTCTCCGCCGGCTACGACTCGAACGCCCTCTACACCACCGGGGGCTCTCCGCTGGGCAGCGGCGTCATCGACGTCGCCCCGGGCTTCAAGCTCGACGTGGCCGGGCGGATGCTGGAGCTGAGGCTCGATGGCTCGCTCGACTACAAGTGGTACCTGGAGTCGCAGGCGTCGGACCTGTCGCACCTGTTCGGGGGCGCCAAGCTCGGACTCACGGTGAACAAGGACGGGGCCGTCGGCCTCAGGCTCGACGACATCTTCACCTCCAGCCCCAACACGACCTCGCTCTCGCTCGCCCAGTCGGCCATCTCGAACTACAACGTCCTCGACGTGGCGGTGCCGCTGCGTCCGGGTGGCGGGGCGCTGGCCATCACCCCGTCGGGCCAGTGGATCCTGCAGAGCTTCGAGCCCTACGGACCGGTCGCGGTGGCCTGCGACCCGCTCATCGACCCGACCTGCACGAACGCCAACATCGGCAAGTACGGCTACAACCAGGTCGGAGCCGGGCTCCAGGCGAAGTGGGCCTTCCTGCCGCGGACGGCGCTGCTCGTCGAGGGGGGCTGGTTCGACCGCATCCCCAACGACGACCAGCTGTCGTACCCGGTGCAGGGCTGGCGGGCCTGGGGCGGCGCGGTGGGCCTCATCACCGCGCACCTCTCCGCCACGCTGAAGGGCGGCTACGGCGGTGTGTTCGCCTCTGCCCCGGTGAGCGGCGGGACCTGGCTCCTGAACGCGGAGATCCAGTACCAGAGCCAGGGGGTCCTCGACGCGAAGATCGGCTACCTCCACGACTTCGCGGCCGACATCGGGCTCGCCTACTCCGTCTACTACTACGACCGCGTCTACGGCGACCTGAGGTGGATGCTCGGGCGGTTCACCGCGAAGCTCGCCGGGAACTGGCAGTACGTTCGCTACGTCCTGAACGACGTGACCGGCCCGGTCGTGGACGTCACGCCGGGCCTCGACTACGAGATCGCCCGCTGGGCCTACGTCGGCGGCTACTACACCTACACCTACCGGTCCTCGAGCCAGGCCAGCGTTCCGGCCTTCAACTACACCCGCAACCAGGTGTTCGGCACGCTGCGCCTCGTCTGGTGAGGGTGACCCGCCCCGCCGCGCGCCCGCCCCCCCCGCCCCTCCGATGCGACGCGCCCTTCCGCTCGCGGTCCTGATCCTCGTCGCCGGCTGCGTCCGGCGCGCCCCGGCACCGACGCCCGAGACGGGCCCGGCCGTCGCCGCCCCGGAGGCGCTCGGGGCCTCGGCGCTCGGCCCGGGAGACGTCTTCGAGGTCCGCGTCTACGGGGAGCCGGAGCTCTCGGGCGTATACCGCGTCGGACCCAAGGGGGAGATCGCCTTCCCGCTGTGCCGCACCGTCCGCGTCGGCGGGCTCACCGCCAGCGAGACCGCCGACAAGCTGCACGCCTGCCTGGCCGACGGCTTCATCCGCAACGCCCAGGTCACCGTCATCGTCAAGGAGTACAACTCCAAGAAGGTGTTCGTCTTCGGCGAGGTGCAGAAGCCCGGCACCTTCGTCTACGAGGACGGGATGACGGTCATCCAGGCGGTGACGCTGGCCGGCGGCTTCACCAGGACCGCCTCGCAGAACGGAACCTCGGTGACTCGCCTGGTGGACGGGCAGGAGATGAAGGTCAAGGTGCCGGTGCAGGACATCGCGCTCGGCAAGGCCACGAACTTCGTGCTCCGGCCGGGCGACATCGTCTTCGTGCCCGAGAGCATGTTCTAGGCACGTCCCGGCGGCCGCGGCCGGACCCCGCGGTCGCCCCGCGGACGCACCCGGGGCGCGTCGCGTGCCGGATCCCGCGGCGGTGCGGTGGCACGTGCGGTGCTCTGCCCCGCGGCCGTGCTCGCCCGCGTCCACTCGGCTGCCGTGCTCGGCGTCTCCGCGCTGCGCGTGGACGTGGAGGTGGATGCGGCGCTCGGCATGCCCCGGTTCCACCTGGTGGGGCTGGCGAGCGGCGCGGTCCAGGAGGCCCGGGAGCGCGTGCTCGCCGCCGTGCGGAACCTCGGCGTGCAGCTCCCCTCGAAGCGCATCACCGTGAACCTGGCCCCGGCCGACCTCCGCAAGGAGGGCACCGCCTTCGACCTCCCCATCGCGGTGGCGCTGATGGCCGCGACCCGCGCGCTGCCGGCGGGGGCGTTGCAGGGGCTCTTCCTGGCCGGAGAGCTGTCGCTCTCCGGCGAGGTGAAGCCGGTGCACGGGGCGCTGCCCATGGCCATCGAGGCGCGGCGTGCCGGTGCGCGGGCCCTGGTGGTCCCGGAGGCGAACGCCCTGGAGGCGGCGGTGGTCGAGGGGCTGGCCGTCTACCCGGCGCGCCACGTGGCGCAGATCGTCGCCTGGGTCCGCGGCCAGGGAGCCCCGGTGGCGCGGCTCCCCGCACCGGACGGTCCGGACGGCCCCGGGCCCGGTGCCGGCGCGACCAACCTCCGCGACGTCGCCGGGCAGGAGCACGCCCGGCGGGCGCTGGAGGTGGCCGCCGCCGGGGGGCACAACCTGCTGCTGTTCGGGCCGCCCGGCAGTGGAAAGACGATGCTGGCGCGGCGGCTTCCCGGGATCCTCCCGGCGCTGGACTTCGAGGAGGCGCTGGAGGCCACCGCGGTCCACAGCGTGGCCGGCCTGCTCCGCAACCGGGGGCTGCTCCGGGAGCGGCCGTTCCGCGCGCCCCACCACTCCATCTCCGGCGCGGGGCTCGTCGGAGGCTCCGCCATGCCGCGACCGGGCGAGGTGTCGCTCGCCCATCGCGGGGTGCTCTTCCTCGACGAGCTCCCGGAGTTCCGCCGCCAAGTCCTCGAGGCGCTCCGCCAGCCCATGGAGGACGGCGAGGTGGTGCTCTCTCGCGCCGGGCGCTCCGTCGCCTACCCGTCGGACTTCATCCTCGTCGGCGCGATGAACCCGTGCCCGTGCGGCTACCTCGGCGACCCGGTCCGGGCTTGCCTCTGCGGTGACGCGGCGCTGGCACGCTATCGCCGGCGGGTGTCGGGACCACTCCTCGACCGCATCGACCTGCACGTGGAGGTGCCGGCGGTGCCCTGCGAGCGTCTCGCCGAGCCGGCCGGGGAGGGCTCCGAGGACGTGCGGGAGCGCGTGGCGGCGGCGCGGGAACGGCAACGGGCACGCGGCACCTTGAACGGCCGGCTCCTCGGCGCGGCGCTGCGGCGCCACTGCGCCCCGGACGGCCGCGGGCGCGAGGTCCTGCTGCGGGCCGCCCGGAGGCTCGGGCTGTCGGCCCGAGCCCACGACCGGATCTTGCGGGTGGCCCGGACCATCGCCGACCTCGAGGGCGCGGAGCGCGTCGGGCCGGGGCACCTGATGGAGGTGATCCAGTACCGCGCCCTCGATCGGCCAACCGGGACGGAGGAGAGATGAGCAAGCTGGCGGAGAGGATGCGGGCGCTGGCGCAGGCGGTGGGCGCCATCGAGAAGCAGTTCGGCAAGGGGAGCATCATGCGGCTCGCAGAGGCGGGAGAGGTGCCGCGGCTGGCGGTCATTCCGTCCGGCTCGCTGGGCCTCGACCTGGCCCTGGGCGTCGGCGGGTACCCGCGCGGTCGGGTCGTCGAGATCTTCGGACCGGAGTCGTCGGGCAAGACGACGCTGGCGCTCCACGCCATCGCCGAGGCGCAGCGCGCCGGCGGGGTGTCGGCGTTCATCGATGCCGAGCACGCCCTGGACGTCGGGTACGCCCGCAAGCTCGGCGTGAACCTGGCCGAGCTGCTCGTTTCCCAGCCCGACACCGGCGAGCAGGCGCTGGAGATCGCCGAGCAGCTGGTCCGCTCCGGCGCCTGCGACCTGGTCGTGGTCGACAGCGTGGCGGCGCTCGTGCCCCGCGCCGAGATCGAGGGGGAGATGGGCGACGCGCACATGGGGGTGCAGGCGCGCCTCATGAGCCAGGCGCTGCGCAAGCTGACCGCGGTCGTGTCCCGCAACCAGTCCACGGTGGTCTTCATCAACCAGATCCGGATGAAGATCGGCGTGGTCTTCGGGAACCCCGAGACCACCTCCGGGGGCCACGCGCTCAAGTTCTACGCGTCGGTTCGTCTCGACATCCGGCGCATCGGCCACGTCAAGGACGGAGAGCAGGTGGTGGGCAGCCGCACCCGCGTCAAGGTGGTGAAGAACAAGGTGGCGCCGCCCTTCCGCGAGGCGGAGTTCGACGTCCGCTACGGGGTCGGAGTCGATCGGCTCGCCGAGGCGGTGGACCTGGGCGTCGAGCGGGGCCTCGTCGAGAAGTCGGGGGCGCACTTCTCGCTGGACGGGGAGCGGATCGGCCAGGGGCGGGAGCGCGCAGCCGAGTGGCTGCGGGAACACCCGGCGGCGCTGGAGTCCCTGGCGGCGCGGATCGCGGGCTCGCCGCCCCGGCCCGAAGCGACCGCGGCCTCGGCCTGACGGAGCATGGGCGGCTCGGCCGGCCGGGGTGGGCGCGGGTCACTCTGCGCCGACCGGCCAGCTCTCCGCGCCGAGGAAGAGGCGGAAGCCGCCGGGAGCGCCCCGGTCCTCCTCCATCCGCAGGCCGAGTGCCACCTGGGCGTCGCGGGTGAAGCGGGCCGGCTCCTCCTCCTTCACCGTGCAGCGCAGGACGCCGTCGCGCCCCACGCGCAGCGTCCGGGGACGGAGCGGCTCGCGGCTGCCGTCGGAGAGGAGCACGTCGAGCCCGACCGGGCCGGGGACGAGGCCGCGGACGGCGTACGGCGCGAACGGCACATCGACGATCGCCGACTCGCGCCCGACGTGCACCAGGTACCGGCCGTCGGCGCGGCGCGCCAGGGAGGCCCACAGGACCTCGAGCGTCCGGGCGTGGGCGATGCGCTCTCCGTGGACGCAGAAGCGCCCCTCGTCGTCGATGGAGAGGCCGCTCTGTCGGCGCAAGGCCTCCAGCACGACCTCGGGGGGAGGCCCGAAGCTCTTCCGCTCGCCCGGCACGAGCCCATCCTAGCCGGGACCTGGCCCGGCGGCCTCGCCGGAGCCGGGTGGGGGCGCTTGCGGTGGCCAGCCCTTCCGGGTAGGGGAGCCGCATGGAGACCGTCGAGCCCGTCGTCCGCATCCGCTGCCCGACCCCGGAGGAGGAGGAGCGCAGCCGCGCCATCCTGGAGCGGGCCGGGCTCCACCCGGAGCAGCAGCTCACCTGGCTGGTGGTGCGCGATGCCGACCCGGACCGGGTGAACGAGGCGCTCGTCGCCGGTGGGGCGCTCGCCCGGGTGGCGGCGCGGGAGCAGGTCGGCAAGCTCATCGGCTTCGTCCTCGACCACGGCGGAGCCCTCGCCGGCCGGGAGTCGAGCCTGCGGAACAACGTGGCCCGGGTCCTGTCGTCGGCCGGCCTGGAGCGGCGCTGGAGGCCCCGGGCCGTCGGGGAGCTCGTCGCCGCTGCGGCCGCGCTGCACGAGTACCTGATGTCGAGCGGGGCAGGGTTCGTCTCCTGGGAGAGGTTCCTGGACCTGTTCTGCCAGGGCGTCCCGCCGGCCTCGGTGCCGTCCCGCCCCGCGGCGGACGCCGGCGATGGCTAGCCAGCCGTCGGTGCCCGGGCGGGCCTGCCTCCGAGGATCGTGCGCGTGGCGACGGGCCGGGTCGTGCGTGGCGGGCCACCGTCCCCACGTCCGCCTTCGTTCCCCGGGAACCCGCCTTCGAGGCTCGGGACCATGAGGGAGGTCCGCGACCGACAGGGGCTCGCCGGCTGGCCCCGGGTCCGGCCCGGCCCTCAGCGCATCGCCATCCGGAGCAGGTTCAGCGCCTCGAAGGCGGCTTGCCGCCGGATCCGCTCGCGATCGCCGCGGTAGAGCCGCTCGGCGATCTCGGTCCCGGCCGGCCCGGCCAGCGCCAGGAACACGGTGCCCACCGGCTTCTCCGGTGTCCCTCCGCCCGGGCCGGCGATGCCGGTGATGCCGACCCCCCAGGCGGCGCCGCCGGCGGCCCGGACGCGCTCGGCGAGGGCGCCCGCCACCGGCCCCGAGACGGCGCCGTGCGCGGAGATGAGCTCCAGCGGCACGCCCAGGACCCGCGACTTCATCTCGTTCGCATAGGCCACCACGCCAAGGTCGAAGGCGCCGGAGGCTCCGGGCACGGCGGTGAGGGTCTCGGCCAGCAGCCCGCCGGTGCAGCTCTCGGCCAGCGCCACCCGCTCGCCGCGGGCCAGGAGCCGCTCCACGACGAGCCGAGGCAGCTCGTCCTTCCCCTCGCCGAAGACCGCGTCGCCGAAGAGCCCGCGCACCCGCTGGAGGATGCGGTCGGCCCGGGCCGGCGCGTCGGGTCCGGGCACGGTCCACTTCACGTGGATCTCGGGCCAGTGGGCGCGGTAGCCCCAGCGCACCCCCGCGTTCGCCGGATCGTCCATCACCTGGCGCATGCGCTGGTCGGCATGGGACTCGGGGATGCCGAAGAGCTTCACCAGGCGGAAGGCGGGGATCTCGCCGAGCCGCCCGGCGATGCGCGGCAGAACGAACTCCTCGCTGAGGCCGCGGTACTCGACGGGAACGCCGGGGAGGGCCACGAGCTCGCCGCGCCCCAGCGGGACGACGAAGCCCGGAGCGGTCCCGAAGCGGTTCGGGAGCGCGGTGGCGCCGCGGGGGAAGCGTGCCTGCTTGGCGTTGTTGGGTGTCATCTCGCGCCCGAACCTCGCGAAGCGGGCCCGGATGGCCTCGAGCGACGCCGCGTGCACCTCGAGCGGCACGCCCATGGCCGCCGCCACCACCTCGGCGGTGAGGTCGTCCTCGGTCGGCCCGAGGCCGCCGCTCATCACCACCACGTCGGCGCGGCCGGTCGTCTCGCGGAGCGCGGCCAGGAGGTCGGCCCGGTCGTCGCCGACGAGCGTCTTCCGGTGCGGCATGACGCCCAGGTCCCAGAGCCGGTCCATCAGCCAGGCGGAGTTCGTGTCCACCACCTGGCCGGTGAGGAGCTCGTCGCCCGTGGCCAGGAGCTCCACGACCAGGCTCACGGCGTGAGCTCCGCGCACCACCAGTGGAGGCCGCCGCCACACCCCATCCCCAGGCGCAGGGCGAGGCGCAGCGCCTCCAGCGCCAGCCAGGCGTAGACGCCGGCGACGACGTCGTCCATCACGACGCCGAAGCCGTTCTTGACCCGATCGAGGGCCGAGGCCGGCCACGGCTTCATCACGTCCATGAGGCGGAAGAGGATGAAGCCGGCGATCGCCGCGGGCCACGACCAGGGCACCAGCGCCATGGTGACGAGGTAGCCGACCACCTCGTCGATGACGATGGGCGAGGCGTCGGCGACCTTCCAGTAGACGCCCGCCGCCGAGGCCGCGTAGACGGCGATGGCGAAGAGGCCGGCGAGCGTCACGACGTACAGCGGAAACGGGAAGTCCCGCAGCGCCCAGTAGAGCGGGATGGCCCCGAGCGTTCCCACCGTGCCCGGGGCGACCGGCGAGTAGCCGCAGGGTCCCCAGGAGGCAACGAGCACCCACGGGCCGGGTGGTCCATCGGGGCGCCCCTGCTTCCGGGATCGGGCGAGCCGCTCCAGGGTGGGAAGGCCAGCGGCGGGGGTGGGGTCTCCGGTGGGCACGCCCTAGATGTACTCGTCGCCCTCGCGCTTCGCCTCCTCGTCCACGTCCTCGTCGTCGGGCTCGAGCGCCTCGTCGCCCTCGATCTCCTTCCGGACCGACGGAGGGATGGCTTCGGGGGCGATGCGCTTGCGGAAGAAGACGGACTCGACGAGCCCCAGGAGGATGTAGCCGCCCATGTAGACGACCATCACCACCGAGGCCCGGGTGGCGATGCCCACCGCGACGCCGGCCACCGCCAGGAAGGCGAAGATGGCCAGGCTCCTGGCGGACAAGTGGACGTCCTTGAAGGTCCGATAGCGAACCGTCGAGACCATCAGGAAGGCGAGCAGCGCCACCACCACCGCGATGGGCGCATGGTGGGTCGGGTCGGTGGTCGAGCCGAAGGCGCGGAAGTGGGCGATCACCAGGGAGACGATGGTGCCGGCCGCGAGCGGGATGGGGAGCCCGACGAAGAACCGGTGCGAGGCCTTGTCGCCGCGGCGGGCGAGGACGTTGAAGCGGGCGAGACGGAGCGCCCCGCAGGCGGCGAAGGCGAAGGAGAGGAACATCCCCAGGAAGCCCATCGAGGACAGCGCCCACTTGTAGACGAGCAGCGCGGGGGCCGCGCCGAAGGAGATGACGTCGGCGAGGCTGTCGAGCTCCTCGCCGAACTCGGACTGGGTCTTCGTCATCCGGGCGACGCGCCCGTCGAACATGTCGAAGAAGATGGCGAAGAAGATGGCCAGCGCCGCCCGGTAGAGCTGCGCCGGGGTGGCGTCCCCGGACGAGAGGGTCATCGAGTAGAAGCCCAGGAAGATCGAGCTGACCGTGAACAGGTTCGGCAGCACGAACATCGCCTTGCGGAGATTGATCTGCATCCGCGGCGTTCCTCCGACGGGGCGCCTGCTCGGGGCGGTGGCGCAAGACCGTTCCGGCGAATCCGAGGCTGTCACGCAGGCGGCCGGTTGTCGAGCCACAGGCGGAGCGCCGCCGAGGGATATCGGGGCCACCGGATGCGTCCCGCCGGGCGAATGTCCTGGCGTTCCGGGTCGTTCGCGATGGCTCGCAGGAGGGCCGCGGACCCCAGACGGAGAGCCCGGCCGGCGACGGGCAATGGCTTGCCGAACGCCGGACGCGGTGCGTCATCCGGCCGCCCGCACGGCGCCAGCAGGCCAGGAGTGGCGTCAGGGGTGGGCGTGGTCGCCGTCGGGGACGACGCCGCGCCAGGCCACCATCGACCCTGCCTCGTACCCCTGCGCCAGCAGGGCCAGCGGGTCCCGGGCCCGCCCGTCGTGCCAGACCTCGAAGTGGAGGTGCGGGCCCGTGGCCCTTCCGGTCGCGCCCACCAGGCCGAGCGGCTGGCCGGACTCCACGGCATCCCCGGGGCCGCAGAGAAGCCGGGCGAGGTGGCTGTAGCGGGTGGTGAGTCCACCCCCGTGGCGGATCTCGACGAGCAGGCCGTAGCCACGGGCCCAGCCGGCGCGGACCACGCGGCCCGGCGCCGCCGAGCCGACCAGACGGCCGCGGCGCGCCGCGAGGTCGAGCCCCCAGTGCATCCGCCAGTCGCCGTCGAAGGGGTGGCGGCGCATGCCGAAGTGCGAGGAGACTCCGGCGCCGTCGAGCGGCCACTGCAGCGGGGTACGCGCGGCTGGAGGGGCCGCCGGGAGCTCGTCCAGGGCGCCGGGAGGCGGCGGGCGTGCGCCGCCGACGGGCACGCCGGCCCGGGGGCCGCTGGCCTGGGGCGCGATGGCCCGCGGGAGCGTCGCGTCGTCGGCCGGGGGCTCGGGCGGCTCCAGCGCGTCGTCGGGGTCGAAGATGCCGGCCTCGGCGAAGGTCATCGTCTCGCGCGGGTGGGCGCAGCCCGCCCCGCAGAAGGCCGCTGCCAGCAGCACCGCGACGGAGCGCGCGGTGGCGATGGAGGCGGACGGCGGCATGGACGGTCGGGCGCAGGGCATCGGCGAGATTGCACCGATGGTATCGACACGAGCCGCCGCGCTCCTGTCCCGGGACCGGGGTCGTGAGGAAGGGTGCGTCGCCCGGCGCCCGCCGGCGGCGGTGTGGGCCCGCGCGCCGCGCCGGGTCGGCCCGGGTGTCGGGTGTCGGGTGTCGAACCGGAGGGCCGTCGGCCCCGGGGACCGTCAGGCCGCGACGGCGCGCGCCATCCGTCCCGCCGCCTCGAGGACGTCCTCGCGGGAGACGTCGAGGTGGGTGACGAAGCGAACGACGTCCGGGCGGGATCCCTCGGGATTGCAGAGCACGCCCACCTCGCGGAAGCGGCCCGCGAGCCCCACGGCGCCCTGACCGGCGAAGGTGACGAGGACGATGTTGGTCTCCACCGGGTGGGAGACGGCGCAGCCGGCGACCCCTGCGAGCGCGGTCGCCAGCGCGCGGGCGTTCTCATGGTCCTCGGCGAGGCGTGCGACGTTGTGGTCGAGCGCGTACAGCCCCGCCGCGGCCAGCACGCCGGCCTGCCGCATCGCGCCGCCCAGCCGCTTGCGCAGCCGGCGGGCCTCACGGACGAGGTCGCGCGGCCCGGCCAGGAGCGAGCCGACCGGCGCGCCCAGCCCCTTCGACAGGCACAGCGAGGCGAGGGTCGCCCCGGCGGCGAGCTCCCGCGGCGCGACGCCGGAGGCCACCGACGCGTTCATGAGGCGCGCGCCGTCGAGGTACATGGACAGGCCGCGCCGCCGCGCCACCTCGGCCAGCGCCCGCACGCGCTCGACGGGGTAGACCGCCCCGCCACCGCGGTTGTGGGTGTTCTCGATCTCGAGCACCCGGCTGCGGGGGAAGTGCTCCGACTCGGGCCGGACCGCGGCCTCGACCTGCGCCGGCTCGAGCATCCCGCGGTCGCCGCGGAGCGTCCGAGGCTGGATGCCCCAGAGCGCCGGCATCGCGCCGCCCTCGAAGTTCACCGGGTGGGCCCCCTCGTCGCAGATCACCTCGTCGCCGGGGCGGGTGAGGACCCCGAGCGCGAGCTGGTTCGCCATCGTGCCGCTGGCGACGAAGAGGGCCGCCTCCTTGCCGAGCAGCTCGGCGACGCGCTCCTGGAGGCGGTTGACGGTGGGGTCCTCCCCGTACACGTCGTCTCCGACCTCGGCGCGGGCCATGGCCTCGCGCATGCCGGATGAGGGCTTCGTCACGGTGTCGGAGCGGAGGTCGATGGGCGTCATGGGGTCACCTGGCGGCGCGGATGTTACCATCCCGCCCCATGACGGCGGGCCAGGCACCTCCCCGGGCGGAGCGGGCCCGGGCGCGACGCGTGGCAGGTCGGCTCGAGGCGGCGATGCCCGGCGCGCGCATCGAGCTCCGGTTCGCCGACGAGCTGCAGCTGCTCGTCGCGGTGATCCTCTCGGCGCAGTGCACCGACGCGCGGGTGAACCAGGCGACGCCCCGGCTCTTCGCCGCCTTCCCCGACGCCGCCGCCTACGCCCGGGCGCGCCCCGGGGAGCTCTGGCCGTTCGTCCGCAGCCTGGGGCTGTTCCGCAACAAGGCGAGGAACATCGTCGGCGCCATGAAGGTCATCGAGCGGGAGCACGCGGGGCGCGTGCCCCGGACGCGGCGCGCGCTCGAGGCGCTCCCCGGTGTGGGGCGGAAGACCGCCGGCGTGGTGCTCGTGCACCTGGGGGCCGATCACGCCTTCCCGGTCGACACCCACGTCGGACGCCTGGCGCGGCGGCTGGGGTTCAGCGCGGAGGTCCACCCCGACAAGGTCGAGCAGGACCTCATGCGCTTGTTCCCGAAGGCGCGGTGGGGCACGGCGCACCAACTCCTGGTGTGGCACGGGCGGCGCGTCTGCCACGCTCGCAGCCCGGCGTGCCCGCGTTGCCCGGTGGCGTCGCTGTGCCCGCGGGTCGGGCTCTAGCTAGAGCGCCGTCTCGTGCCCGGGAGCCCGGCGGATGCGATCGGCCGTCTCGCTGGCGTGCTCCGCCTTGAGCTTCTTCATCCTGCGCCGGATGAGCTCCCGCTTCAGGCTGGAGAGGTGGTCGACGAAGAGCGTGCCCTGGAGGTGATCGAACTCGTGCTGGATGGCGATGGCGAGCAGGCCCTCGGCCTCCATCTCGAAGGGCTTGCCGTGGTAGTCGAGCGCCCGGACCCAGACCTTGGCGGCACGGTCGACCTCCTCGGACTCGCCGGGGATGGAGAGGCAGCCCTCGGTGTAGGTCGTCTCTCCCTCGAGCCGGAGGATCTCCGGATTCACCAGGTGGATGAGCTTCTGCCCCTCCTGGCGCGGCGAGGTGTCGATGACGATGCAATGGCGGAGCTCGGCGACCTGAGGCGCGGCGAGACCGACGCCGTCGGCGGCGTACATCGTCTCCGACATGTCGTCGAGGAGGCGCCGCACCGTGTCGTCGACGCGCGCGACGGGGCTGGCCTTCTGCTTCAGGATGGGGTCGGGCCAGACGAGGATCTCACGAATCATGGTGGTGTCCGCTCCGATGCCGATGATAACCGGAGCCGCTGGCCCGTGCACGGTATGCCGGCCGGCGCGGCTCCCGGGCGGTGCCCGAGGCGGCGTCACGAGCCCAGCCCCTCGACGTACTCGGCCCGCAACGATCCGTCGGCGAGCACGTGGCGTGCCTCGGCGACGACGCGGCGCACCTCCTCGAGCTTGTCCCGGAGCCCCGGCTCCCTCAGGCCGTGGAAGCGATCGGGGTCGAACTCGGCGAGGAGCCGCTCCCCGGCCTCCCGCACCTCGTAGGGCGTGCTGTGGCGGGAGAGCCCGAGGATGGTGAAGTAGTCGGCGCGCCGGACCTGGTCGAGCTTCTCCCGCAGCCGCCCCAGGTCGATGGCGCGCGCGGCGGGGAGGCGGGCCGGGCCGCCCTGGAAGCGGGGCACGAGCGCACCCACGGTCACGAGCGCCGCCAGCAGCTGCCGGGTGGCCAGCGGGTCGAGCGGGCTGCCGGCCAGGATCTCGTCGAGCGAGCGGAGCCCGTCGGCGAGCGCCGCGAGCCGCACCTCGGCCGGCGACAGGCCGAGCTCCGCCGCGGACGGCGCGCGTGGCGCCGGGGCGAGCAGGGTGGAGGCGTCGCCGAGCAGGGGAGCCAGGCGGGGCTCCATCCACCTGCGGCGCACGCCCTCCACCGCGAGCGGCAGGGTGGGGCGCGCCAGCGCGATCCGCTCCTCGGCGGGGACCCGGGCCGCGGCGTACCGGAACGGGCCGGCCACCTCCCCGCAGAGGGCGAAGAGGACCTCCTCGGTCCGGCGGCGAACCAGCGGCGTCAGCTCGTCCGGCTTGAGGAAGCCGCTCTCGAGCAGCCGCAGCGCGGCGCGCCGTGTCGAGAGCCCGGTCGCCGCGGGGACGGCCTGGCGGTGCTGCTCCCGCGTCAGCATCCCCAGGCGCAGCGCCACCTCCTCGACGCGCTCGCTGGGGGCGCCGCTGGTGGCGCCGACGACGCGCCCGTCCTCGAAGTATACCGAGCGGGGGGCGGCGGTGCCGAAGTCGATGCGTCCGGTGAGCGAGCCGCGTGCGGCGAGCGCCAGCAGGCGCGGCATGGGCGCCTCGGCGAGGGTGCCGGCGGCGAGCTCGGGGGGCGGGTCGGCGAGCTCCGGCTCGGGGAGCCCGGTGACGTCGTCGACCGCGGGCGCGCCCGACGCGAGGTGGCGGGGCGGCGCCAATGGCTCGAGTGGGCGGGACACGGCCGCATGGCGCTCCGCCTCCGCGACGTCGAGGAGGTGGGATTGCTCGGCCTCGAGGCGCCCTGCTTCCGCCCGGCGCAGATCCTCGGCGATGCGCTCCGGCTCGGCTGGCTGCGCCGTCTCGGCCCCTGCTGCCGCCGCCCGGGCCTCGGCCTCGGCGCGGCGGCGGTCGGCCTCCTCCTCGGCGCGCCGGGCGATCTCGTCGGCGGCGTCCTCGGGCAGGAGCGGCTCCGGCCAACGCCCTTCCGATCCGGGCGGCGTCCCGCGGTCGGACGCCTCCCGGGTGAGCCGGTCCAGCTCGGCGTCGATCTCGGCGACGAGCAGCTCGTGGTCGGCCTGACGCTGTGCGGCGACGTCGGGTGGAGCGGTTGGGGGCGATGGCTCGAAGCCAGGCCGGTCTTCAGGCTCGGGCGGTGGCGGCGGCCGCGACGGAGACTCCAGCCATCCGGCCGGCTCGGCGCGCTCCCGGCGCAGGTCCTCGGCGCGGCGCTGCAGGGCCTCGGCGGCGGCGCGGCGCACCTCGGTGGCGCGGGCCTGCGCGGCGGACGTGGTCGCCTGGGGGCTGCCGCCGGAGAGCGCCTCGAGGGGCAGGCGCGCGACCGGCGGCTCGGGCTCGACCGAGCCCAGCGCGATGCCGAGCTCGGCGGCCAGCGTCGCCGGGTCGAGCGGCCGTGGGATGGCGACGGCCCCGAAGGCGTCGTCCCCGGGCTCGCCGAGCAGGAGCACCGGCAGCCGCAGCTCCGCGTCCTCCGCCAGGAGGCGGCGGGCGAGCTCCAGGCCTCCACCGCTCTCGCACGCGGCGGCGACGATGGCCACCACGGGGCGCTCCTGGTCGGCCAGCGCCAGCGCGTCGGCGATGCTGGTGGCGAGCACGGTCTGGTGCCCTTCGCGCGAGAGCACCCGCTTCACGGCGGAGATCTCGGCGATGTCGTCGTCTACGAGGAGGACGCGCGCCACGCGGCTGGATGATGCCACGGCCCGGGATCGGGACCAAAAAGGTCGTCAGGGCCGCTCACAGCATCGCGTGCGGGTCCACGTCGAAGCGGACCTGGGCGCCGCCCGGCGGACGCGACGCGACCTTCGCCAGCGCCCGGTGCACCTTGCGCAGCGCGGCGGCATCGGGCGCCTTGAAGAGGATGTGCCAGCGGCTCTTGCCGCGGATGCGCTCGATGGCGGCGGGCGCCGGCCCGAGCATGAGGACGCCCGGCCCGAGCGCCGGTCGCGCCGCCTCCCCGAGCGCCTGGGCCGTGCGTCGCGCCCCCGCCTCCGAGCCCTCGACGCGCGCCGCCAGCATCCGCCCGAAGGGCGGGTAGCCGTGGTCGCGCCGCTGGCCGAGCTCGAGATCGGAGAAGCCCTGGTAGTCGTGGCCGACGGCGAAGGCGATGGCCGGGGAGTGGGGGTGGAACGTCTGGATGAGGACCCGGCCGGCGTCGCCACCTCGCCCGGCCCGCCCGGCCACCTGGGTGAGCAGCTGGAAGGTCCGCTCGGCCGCGCGGAAGTCGGGGAGCGCCAGCGCCGTGTCGGCGAGGACCACGCCCACCAGGGTCACGCCGGGGAAGTCGTGCCCCTTGGTCACCATCTGGGTGCCCACCAGCACGTCGAGCTCGCGGCGGGCGAAGCGGGCCAGGACCTCGGCGGTGTCGGCCGCGCCGGACACCGCGTCGCGGTCGAGGCGCGCCACCCGCACACCGGGCACGAGGTCCCTCACCGCGGCCTCGACCTGCTCGGTCCCCACCCCGACGCCGGTCCGCTCGCCCCCGCAGGCGGGGCAGCGCGGGTCCATGGGCCGGGTGGCGCCGCAATAATGGCAGAGCAGCACCCGGCGGCGCGCGTGGTAGGTGAGCGAGACGGCGCAGTTCTCGCAACGCTCCTCGCGGCCGCAGTCGCGGCAGAGCACCAGCGTCTGGAAGCCGCGCCGGTTGAGGAAGAGGATGGCCTGCTTGCCGCCGCCGACGGTCTCCACGATGGCCGAGGCGAGGGGCGGGGAGAGGAGGCCGGGCGAGGGCTGCTGGCGCCGGAAGTGGGAGAGGTCGACGATGCGAACCTCCGGGAGCGGCCGGTCGTCCACCCGTCCGGGCAGGTCGAGCTTCTGGTACTTCCCGCGCCGCGCGTTCTCGAGCGTCTCGAGCGACGGCGTCGCCGATCCGAGCACGCACACCGCCGACTCCAGCCGCGCCCGGACCACCGCGAGGTCACGGGCGTGGTAGGCCGGGCCATCCTCCTGCTTGAAGCTGCCGTCGTGCTCCTCGTCCACCACCACGATCCCCAGGTCCTGCACCGGGGCGAACACGGCGCTGCGGACCCCGACGCAGATCGCCGCCTCGGCCCGCCGCAGCCGGAGCCACTCGGAATGACGCTCGCGGTCGGAGAGGCCGCTGTGGAGGAGCGCCACCTGCTCGCCGAACCGGGCGCGGAAGCGGCCGGCGAGCTGCGGGGTGAGCGCGATCTCCGGCACCAGCACCAGCGCCCCCTTTCCCGCGGCGCGGGCCCGGGCGATGGCCTGGAGGTAGACCTCGGTCTTGCCGGAGCCGGTGACGCCGTGCAGGAGGAAGGTGTGGAAGGCGCCGGCGGCGCCGGCGATGCGCGCCAGCGCCTGCGACTGCGCCGGAGTGAGCGAGAGCGGCGGCTCCGCCGCCGGCAGGAGCGCCCCACCCCCGGCAGCGCCGGGGGAGACCGTCTCCATCGTCGCCAGGCGCCGCTTCGCGAGCGCGAGCAGCGCGGCGCGCCCGCGGGGGAAGGCGGCCCGCAGCTCCTCCACCGGGATCCGGCCGCGCGCCAGCAGGTACTCGAGCACCGCCCGCTGGGCGCGGGCCCGTGCCTCGAGGAGGTGGAGCCCCTCGGCCGCGCCCTCCGCCGGCGCCGCGTATTCCACGCCGCGGCGGGCGGGGGCCGAGGCGCCGCCGCGGGTGTTGAGGCCCGGCGGCAGCGCCGCCCGGAGCAGCTCGCCCGGGGGCGTGAGGTAGTAGTTCTCGGCCCACCGCAGGAGCTTCAGCAGCGGCTCGGTGAAGGGGGCGAAGTCGTCGAGCACGCCGGCGACGTCGCGCAGCTCGACGCCCGGATGCGGCAGGGTGGGGAAGCCCACCACGTAGCCGGTGGCACGCGGGCTCTTCCCGAAAGGCACGGCCACGCGGCTGCCGAGCGCCACCTCCGCCTCGAGGCGGTGCGGCACGCGATAGGTGAAGGTGCCGCGGACCGCGGCGGCGACGGCGACCTCGACGAGCACGGAGGCGCGAGTGTATCAGCCCGGTCTGCGCACCGGCCGGGGGCGGGTCAGGGAAACAGGGCGTCGGGGATCTTCGGGTTCGCCGCGACCTTCTCGGTGGCGAACCGCAGCGCCACCGCGCCCTCGCGGTGGACCTCGACACGGTGCGGGAAGAGGTCGCCCCCCGCCACCGAGCCGAAGTCCACCAGGCGCACGTCGTCCAGGCCCCCGGAGAGCGGGGCGACGAGCCGCAGCGGCTGCCACGCCTGCTTGTCGATCCAGACCTGCGGCCACTGCTCCCGGGGCTGCGCGGCCCCGAGCACGTAGGCCGCCCGGCTGCCGGCCCGTCCCAGCGACTCGTCGGTGAGCGAGATCCCGAGCCGGGAGAGCTCCTCGGCATAGACGCGTCCGGGGTCGCTGCCGCTCGGCCGCTGGCCGAGCAGCGCACAGGTGGCCTTGAGGAGCGCCACCGCCGGGGGGAGGCGCTCCAGGCCGCCGCCGCCGGCCATCCGCCCGCGCCCGACGGCGACGTAGGGCCGGTCGGTCCCGGCCGTGCCAGCGGGATAGAGCTCCAGGCGGCAGCGTCCGGGCGCCTTGATGGAGAGGACCGCCGGGACGGAGACCTCGGCCCCGGCCGCGGGCAGCCCGCCCGCGGGCAGCCCGGCCGCGGCGGCGAGGGCGCGCCCCGCCTCGCCGCTCGCCGAGAGCAGTCCTTTCACCTCCATGGAAGGGGCGGCAAGGTTCTCCCGCCGCTGCGCCAGGCGCCGGAGCACGGCCGCGGGCGGCAGGAGATAGGCGAGTGCGGGGGCCGCGGCCAGCAGCAGGGCCGCCGCCAGGGCCGCCCGCCGGGCGGTGGCGGCGGGCGCCGGCCCCTCCGGCGCAGGAGGCAGGTGCCGCGCCGCCCGCGCGCGGATCATCGCACCACCTCTCGGAGGTAGTCGAGCAGCTGCGGCCGGAGATCGGGGCGCTTGAGGGCGAAGGCGATGTTGGCCTTCAGGTAGCCGAAGCGGTCGCCGGCGTCGTACCGGTCGCCCTCGAAGCGGTAGCCGAGCAGCCCCTCCTCGCGCGCCAGCACCGAAAGCGCGTCGGTGAGCTGGATCTCGCCGCCCACCCCGGGCTTCACGCGCTCGAGGATCTCGAAGATCCCCGGCGGCAGCACGTAGCGGCCGATGACCGCCAGGTTGGAGGGCGCGTCGGTCTTCGGCTTCTCCACCAGCCTCTCGATGCGCAGCGTCCGGTCGTCGAGCGGCCGGCCGGCGGCGACGCCGTAGAGGTGGGCGTCCTGCGGGGGGACCTCCATCAGCGCGATGGTGCCGAGCTGGTGGCGCTCGTAGCAGTCGGCGAGCTGCTTCGTCGCCGGCACCGCCGCATCGATGATGTCGTCGCCGAGCATGACCACGAACGGCTCGTCGCCCACGAGGGCCTTGGCGCAGAGGACGGCGTGGCCGAGCCCGAGCGGCTCCTGTTGCCGCACCGTGACGATGTTCGCCATCTTGGCGAGGGCGCGCATCTGGCGGCGGAGCTCGTGCTTCCCGGTCCGTTCCAGGTGACCCTCGAGCTCGGCGGCGATGTCGAAGTGATCGACGATCGAGTCCTTGCCGCGCGCGCAGACCAGGATCACGTCCCGGACGCCGGCCGCCACCGCCTCCTCGACGATGTACTGGATGGTGGGGCGGTCGACGATGGGGAGCAGCTCCTTGGGGACTGCCTTGGTGGCGGGGAGGAAGCGGGTGCCGAGGCCCGCGGCGGGGATGACGGCCTTGCGGATCTTCGTCATGGCCGGCGACTCTAGCCGCCCCCGCCGGTCGGTGAAAGCCCCGCGAGCAGGGAGGGCGCCCATGGCGCGCCGGGGACGCGCCGGAGGTGCCGGGAAGGCGCTCGGATGCCGGGCGCGTGGCGAGCGGCCGTGGTGAGCCGAGCCGTTCCCTTGCTGGCGGATCACCGGGTGGTATCGTGCCCCGGTGATCACGCCCGCCGAGACCATGTCCCGCCGTGCCGCGCTCGCGGCGGTGGTCGGCGTGCTGCTGGTCGCGTCGGTGGCCCGCGCCGAGGTCCCGGCGCCCGCGCCGCTGACGCCGCTCGACCAGGTCTACGCCCGGGCGCTCGCGCTTTCGGCCTACCGCGGCCTGCCCGCCGAGAACGACGGGATCTTCTACAACGCCGCCGCGCTCGCGGCCGGGAAGGCCTTCTCGTTCGAGGGCGGCTACCTGGTGGGGCGGGTCGGCAACGAGAACGCCACGACCTTCTGGGGCTTCTCGGCCGTCGACTCGAGCACGAGCCCGATGACCGGAGGCTTCGCCTGGACGCACGTGGACACCATGGGCTACCGCACGCGGGGAGCCACCGGCGGCCTGACATCGGTCGCCCTCGCCTTCCCGATGGGGCAGGGCTTCTTCCTCGGAGCCACCCTGAACTACCTGGTGCTCTACTCCGACCTGGAGAACGTGAACGCGGCCAACGTCTCGCCGGCCATCTTCTGGCAGATCGCCCGCATCGTCAGCGTGGGCGCGGCGGGCTACAACCTCATCAACACCGGCCACGACGCCATCACGCCCCCGGGGCTCGGGGTCGGGGTGGGCGTCGGCGACCAGCGGATCGCCCGCGTCGGCGCCGACTGGTACCGGGCATGGAGCCGGGAGGGCCCCGTCAGCGACGTCTGGTCCGCGGGAGGGGAGGTCTTCCTCTTCGACGTGGTCTCGCTGCGTGGAGGCTGGCAGCACGGCTCACAGCGCCGGACGAACGCCTGGTCGGCCGGCTTCGGGATGATGGTCTCGGGGTTCGGCTTCGACGTCGGCTACCGCCAGCAGTTCGGGACGGTCACCTACCGGGTGCTGGCGGGGACGCTGAAGGTCGCCGTCCCCGGCATGTAGCGGCGGTCAGGCCCGCGGAGCCCAGAGCGGCAGGACCACCGGCGCGCCGGTGGCCTCGTTGCGCCCCTGCCACACCGGCACGCCCCACACCTCGCGGACCCGCTCCGGCGTGAGCACCTCGGCGGGGGGACCCTCGGCGACGGCGTGGCCCCGCGACATGACCACCAGCCGGTCCGTTGCGGCGGCCGCCAGGTTCAGGTCGTGGAGCACGGCGACGACGCAGAGCCCGCCGCGGGCGGCGACGCGCGCCATCTCCATCGCCGCCACCTGGTGAGCCAGGTCGAGGAAGGCCGTCGGCTCGTCGAGCAGGAGCACGCGCGGCTCCTGCGCCAGCGCCCGGGCGAAGAAGACGCGGCGGCGCTCGCCGCCGGACAGCGCTCCGAGCCGGCGATGGGCGAGCCGCGTCAGGTCGCAGGCCTCGATGGCTCCGTCCACCGCGCCGTGGTCGAACGGGCCGGGCACGGCGAGCAGCCCCTGGTGCGGGGCCCGCCCCATCATCACCGCCTCGCGGACCGTGAAGCTGCCCGGCGCCTGGGGCTCCTGCGGCACCAGCGCGCACACCCGGGCCACGGCGCGCCGCGGCGACGTGCATGGGTCGAGCCCGGCCAGCCGGACCGTCCCGGCGGTCGGCGCGAGCAGCCCGGCCGCGAGCCGCAAGAGCGTGCTCTTCCCGGCGCCGTTCGGCCCGAGCAGCGCCACCAGCTCGCCGGCGCGCGCCGTGAAGGAGGCGTCGGCCAGCGCCGGCACTCCCGCGTAGGAGAACGAGGCCGCACGCACGTCCACCAGCGGCGTTCCCGGGGGCGGCAGCCCGGAAGGGGCGGCTCGCCCGGGCTCGACGGGCAAGGCGTCGGGGGGCGACCCTGGGCGAGGAGCGCTCAACGGAGGTCCTCGGCGGGCGAGAGGCCGAAGAGCCGCTCCGCGTTCCGGTGGTAGACGTTCTCGAGGACGTCGCGCGGGAGGGCCAGCCCCTCGAGCGCGGTGTCGCTTCCGGGCGATGCCAGCGCGGGTGGGACCGGGCCGGGCGTCTCGAGGAGCCGCCAGGTCCCCTCGTAGAAGGCGCGCGGCTCCCGCGGCCCCTCGGACGGGAAGAGGACGGCCTTCCGGTCGCCCGGTCCCTCGATCCATTTCAGGTCGGTGCCGAAGAGTACGCGGTCCGGGTGGGTGACGATGGCTTCGCGCGTGGCAGCCGGGTGGCGAGCGAGCTCGCGCAGCACGCCGGCGGTGTCGACGCGCAGGTTCGGGAGCCGGTCGAGGAGGCGGGACACCTCCGCCGGGTCCCCGGCGTGGCCGGCGAAGCCGCCGCCGACGAAGGGGATGTCCGGGTGGCGATCGACGAGCCGGACGTGCTCGTCGAACGGGAGCGCCGGCCCGCCCTCCGCCGAGACCGCCGCGTGGAGGATCACCGGGAGCTCGAGGCGCCGTACGATGTCCCAGATCGGCTC
>Ga0209253_10000385_pt1 | contig 37208 bp, 60 predicted proteins | sample FrelakmetBRP12BR_FD_187145 | JGI IMG/M metagenome (GOLD analysis project Ga0209253, IMG submission 187145) | Freshwater lake sediment microbial communities from the University of Notre Dame, USA, for methane emissions studies - BRP12 BR (SPAdes)... | ecosystem: Environmental > Aquatic >... | reverse complement strand
CAAGGGGTTAAGAATCAAGTGCGCGAATCCGGGCCAGAATCACCAAGGCGGAAGTCTACGCATACCCGGTATCGCCGGCAGTACCGTCATCTATGATAACTGCATTATAGAGAGCGCAAAGCTTCCCTCTTTTCAAATCAATGCAACGCGCATCACGCCGAGCGTAGCGAACACACGCGTCGTGTTCAAAAATGGCACAGAGATTCGCACCATCCGCGATGCGGATACAAACGTGGCGAACCTCATCCTGTACCCGAATGCGCTGCTTATCGATGGACTAGCAACCTACGATTTTTTCAACACCTCCACCTACATGCCAGAGGATTTGAATATCGACCCGCTGGTAGGCAACGTCGGGTCTATCAACGTGACGGTTGCCGCCACGATAAACCTGCATGCGCATCGCGCCCGTTCGCAGAATACAAACGTGAACGGCAATTCTTACTGTCTCGAAACGTCTGCGGCGGCGACTGTGAATATATTTGGTAGTGATCTTGAGGCAACTGGAACCGCCGCAACAGCCATATATAACAACGGAGCAACAATCAACATCCACGGTTCTCGTCTGAAAGGCGCAACTAATTCAATTAACAACGTATCTGGTACCGTGAATGTTGAGAAAGGAAATTATTTAGATGGGCCAGTTACTGGAACACTAACTTCCACCATTCGCGGTGTTGTCACGTTGAATGGGGCGACCCCAGTAACGGTAACAACAAACAAAGTGCATACGGCCTCCCGCATCAAGTTGTCTCGTCAGGTAGCGGCCGGCACAATGGGACACTTCGGCATCGGAACGATTACAAATAACACGTCGTTTACTGTTGTTGGGCAGGCCCTGGATACGAGCACAGTCATGTGGGAACTTGAGGAATAATGAAAAACTACCTGCAAAATGCCATGAACCAGGCCCAAGGACGCGCCCCCAATACTATCAAACTGCGCCAAATGTGGACCGACTACGCCGCCAACGAACAGGCAAACGGTAACGAACCACTCAGGTTCGAGGACTGGGCAAGGCAGAACTACCCGGACATGAAAATACTGAGTCAGTGATGTAATCATGGATTTCAATCAAGAAACGGCAATCCGTTACGCAAATAGCATGGAAGTATTTGCAGATGGTGATAAAACATTTGTTTATGGACAGTGGAAACGATGGAAAGCGGACTGTGAAGATGCTGGGGAGTTTTTACCGTCAGACACGTACAAACAAAGTTGTATTCGGAATACAGACAAACGCGAAGATTGACCGAACCTGACGGTTTCAGGGCAAACACGCAAATAGGAGATAAGCATTATCAAATGCTTATGTATTAAATCAATATGGCTAAAGCCGGAGCACCAACAGGCAACAACAATGCAGGCAAGGCCAAGATATGGTCTGACGCCCTGCGGTTTGCTTGTCTCAAGGACAAGACGCGCCTCGCTAAGTTAGCTAATGTTCTGGTAGCTAAGGCAGCGGAAGGCGACATGGCTGCTCTCAAGGAATTGGGAGACAGGTTAGAGGGTAAACCACATCAGACTGTAGGTGGAGACACTCCAACAGGTGAAATCCCTATCTCCATGACCGTAAAGTATGTCAAGCCTAACGGTTGAGCTTCCCGAGAAACTGGAGTTCCTGTTAGGACGAAAGGCCCGCTACAAGGTCGCTTACGGTGGCCGAGGTTCTGCCAAGTCGTGGTCTTTCGCCCGAGCCTTGCTAATCAGGGGAGTTGAGTCTCCGACTCGCGTCCTGTGTTGCCGTGAACTACAGAAGTCTATCGGTGAGTCAGTCCACCAGCTTCTCAGTGACCAGATAGACAGCCTGAATCTCGGCTACTACTACACCGTCACGAACACAGAGATTCGAGGCAAGAACGGGACCAGCTTCGGTTACGCTGGCCTGAGGCACAACGCCAGCGGCCTGAAGTCCTACGAAGGCGTGGACATATCCTGGATCGAGGAAGCGCAAACCGCTTCTAAACGCTCTCTGGAGATTCTGATCCCGACCATCCGCAAGGAAGGGTCTGAAATCTGGGTCAGTTTCAACCCCGAACTTGAGGACGACGAGGCTTACAAGCGTTTCGTCCTGCACCAGCCGCACGATTCAATCGTGGTCAAGGTCAATTGGCAGGACAACCCCTGGTTCCCGGAAGTCCTGAAACTTGAGCTTGAGGAACTGAAGGAGCGCGATCCAGACGCCTTCCTGCACGTCTGGGAAGGTCACTGCCGCTCTGTACTGGAAGGCGCGATCTACGCCAAGGAACTGAGACAGGCCAAGCTGGAAGAGCGTATTGGCGCGGTTCCGTACAATCCGACCAAGCCAGTTCACACCTTCTGGGACTTGGGCTGGAACTCTGTCACTGGCAAGACCGCAATTACCATGGCCCAAGCCAACGGATCGGCTTACAACGTCATTGACTACCTGGAAGATTCAGAACACACGGTCAACTGGTACATTGCCGAGCTACAGAAACGGCCCTATGTCTGGGGTACGGACTGGCTCCCGCATGACGCCAAGAACACCAACATTGCCGCTGGCGGTAAGACCGTCAAAAAGATCATGGAAGGCTTGGGTCGGAAAGTCAGAGTCTTGCCGAGACGGCCAGTCGATGAGGGCATTAACGCCGCCAAGACGGTATTTGGCCAGTGCTACTTTGACGCTACCAAGACAGCCGACCTTCTCCAATGCCTGAACCGCTACAAATACGCGGTGGATGAAGAAACGGGGCTTAGAAGCAGGAAGCCAGAGGACAGCATTTACAACCACGGGGCCGATTCGTTCCGGTACTTCGCCATGGCCATTGAGGAAGAGAAAAAGCCCGTGAAACCACAGACACAGGAACGCACCAACTACGGATCAAATGGGTGGATGTCATAAATGTCTGAGACAGAAAACAAAGCCTCCGATCCACTCGCCACGGCCCGCAAACGCTTCCGCCTCGCCTCCGAGGCCATGGAAGAGAACCGCGAGCGTGCCGAGGAAGCCGACAAGTTCAGTGCTGGACTGGAACAGTGGCCGGAAGCCCTGAGGAAAGAGCGTGAAGAGGACAAGCGCCCCTGTCTCACGATGGACGAGACAAACCAGTACATCAACCAAGTCAAGAACGACCAGCGCCAGAACAAGGCAGCGGTGAAGGTTCGCCCGGTAGACGACAGGGCCGACAAGAAGACGGCTGAGATGATGCAGGGTATTGTCCGGAACATCGAGGACAACAGTAACGCAGATATTGCCTACGATACTGGGTTCGAGAACGCCTTGCGTGGTGGTTACGGCTACTGGCGCGTCATTACCAGATATGAGGACGAGGAATCGTTCAACCAGGAACTGGCGATAGAGCGCATCCCGAACAGGTTTTCCGTTGTTCTTGACCCCAATCACCAAAGCCCAGACGGTTCCGACTCAGAGTGGGGCTTTGTCGTGGAGATGATGACCCACGATGAGTATGAACGCGCCTATCCGGAAGCCGAGAAAATTGACTGGAAACACGACCAGAAAGACTCCGAAGGATGGATTACCGAGGACAAGGTAAGGATCGCGGATTACTACTTTGCCGAGTACACGCCCAAGACCATCTACCAGATGCCGGACGGGGAAGTAGTCGAAGAGTCCGAACTGGAAGGCGTTGACCTGACAGGCCTGAACAAGAGAACGACCTATACCAGAAAGATCATCTGGCAGAAGATCAACGGCAAGGACGTTCTTGAAGAAACCGAGTGGATGGGTAAGTTTGTACCCATTGTCGAAGTTGTCGGTAATGAGTCGATTATCGACGGGAAGCGCCGTCTTACTGGCATTGTCCATAATGCGATGGACGCCCAACGGATGCACAACTTCGCCATTTCCGCGATGGTGGAGAACGTCGCCCTAGCCCCGAAGTCGGCCAATGTGGCCGCTGTCGGTCAGCTGGAGGGCTTTGAGAACACTTGGGCCGAGGCCAACCGCAGGAATATCCCTGTATTGACCTACCATCCCGTCAGTGTTGACGGCGTGGTCGTTCCGCCTCCGCAAAGACAGCCGATGCCCGGAATCTCTCAGGGATGGGCGGAAATCACAATGCAATCGAGGCAATGGGTACAAGCCTCAATGGGCATGTATAACGCCTCTGTTGGAGCACCGAGTAACGAGAAATCAGGTAAAGCCATTCTGGCCCGTCAGCGTGAGGGAGACGTTGGCAGTTTCCACTACCATGACAACTTGGCACGCTCCATCAGACATACAGGACGCATCCTGATCGACCTTATCCCGAAGATTTACGACACCAAGCGGATCATCCGCATCTTGGGGGAGGACGGCACACCAGAAACCGTCATACTTGACCCGCAGATGCAAAGGCCGAGCATGGAGGCCAAACAGCAGGATGGTTCTGTTTTGATGCTGTACAACCCGACCATCGGGAAATATGACGTAACCGTATCGGTCGGCCCGTCCTACAGCACCAAGCGTCAGGAAGCCGCCGAGGCTCAGACCCAGATGATCCAAGCAGCGCCTCAGTTGATGCAGGTCATGGGAGATATCATGCTGCGAAACATGGACTGGCCCGGTTCCGATCAGATGGCCGACCGTCTAAAAGCCATGCTCCCGCCACAGATTCAGGAATTGGAGAACAAGAACAACAAGGACGGCATGGAGGCCAAGGCCGCTCAATTGCAGCAGGCCGAGCAGGTCTTGATGCAAAAGGCCGAAACACTGTTCCAGAAAGAAAAGGAACTGGAACAGGTCGCCCTGTCCATTCAGGACGCTGGCCAGAACACCGCCGCAGAACAGCAGAAACTAGAAGCCCTCAAGTCTGAGATGGAGAAGTTGCAAGCCGAAATTGCGAACGAAAGCCAATTACTTGCAGAGAAGAAAGCCCGCATATCGGCTGAAATAAAGTTAGCGCAGGCTAACCAGCCGGAAGAGTCCGACTCTGAAATACGAGTTTACGAAGCCGACAAGAGCTATCAATCGGAACTGGTCAAAGCCGCTGCCGAGATCATCAAGGCCCAGATCGCCCAAGAAGGTCAGGAAACCGAGGAACCGGGAGAAATTGAAACACCAGAAGGCCCAGACCTGCAAATGGTCATGCAACGCCTGGATCAAGCCGTTCAGGCCATGTGCGCCCCGAAACGGGTTGTGTTTGACACCGAGGGTAATCCGGTAGGCGTTGAAACCGTACTGCAATGAGCAGGAAACAGTCTCGCCAAGACCGTATCGCCGCACTGAAGATTCTTGAGTACCTTGAGAGAGAACAGATCAGGAAAAAGCGCAACAGGTCATTGATACTGTTGTTAGCCGCTTGACCCTACCGGAGGGCTTCCGGGCCGCTGTCGTGAGACAGCCCATCCTAGTTACAGGAGCACCATGGAAAACGAGAACGAAGTACCCGAAACACCCGAAGTCGAAACCCCTGAAGTAACGCCCGAGACGCCAGAAGTAAAAGCGGAACCGTCACCCGCTACGCCGAAAGAACCCGTACAGCTTTCGGAAGAGGATCAGGTACGCAAACGAATCGACAAGATTGTCTGGCAACGAGAAGAAGCCCGCCGTGAACGTGAGGAAGAACGCCGCGAAGTAACGCGGCTTCGTCAGGAACTGGAGCAGTTCAAGTCCCGGAAACAGGACACACACGCCCCGGTAGACCCGACCCGCCCGAACGTCAATGACCCGAGATTCACCAGTTACGACGAGTACACCGAAGCTCTGGCCGAGTGGAAGGTAGAGCAGCGCATCAAAAAGGCCCAAGAGGACTTTAACCAGCGCTCCCAAAAGGAACGCATGGACGGTTCTCTTAAGTCTTTCAACGAACGCGCCGACAAGGTACGGGAGAAATACCCGGACTATGACGACCTGTTCGAGAGTGCGTCAATCTCCGAAGCCATGGCCCCGACCATTCTGGAGTCTGAAAACGGCCCGGAATTGGCGGTTTATTTGGCGAAAAACCCGGATGTGGCACGAAAACTCTACTACCTGACCCCGACCCAAGCGGCACGGGAACTCGGGAAAATAGAGGCAAAGCTGGACGATCTGTTACAACCCAAGTCCGTTTCAGAAGCGAAACCGCCGTTAAGCCCCGTCAAGCCAAAGGGTGATCTACCCGATGGCCTAGATGACAAATTGTCACCGAAGGAATGGCAAAAACGCCGGTTAAAGCAACTGGGACGGTAAACCTACGTTAAGTCGTGAGACTTAACAATCCGACAGTGCCGGGAATCCCGGCCCATGGAGAAACACAATGGCACAAGTCATCCTTACGCCTACTGCGGTCACACGCGAAATTCAGCGTGTTGCCCATGAACAGGCGACCTTTATCGGCACCACGAATCTGAGTTACGACGATTCTTACGCCCAATCCGGCGCAAAAATCGGCACGGCTCTCAAGATTCGTAAGCCGAACAAGTATGTCGTTCGTACCGGCAAAACACTGGCTCCTCAGGAAACCCAAGAAGATTCCGTGACGCTGACCCTTGCTACCCAGAAGGGCGTGGACATGAACTTCTCTTCTGCTGAGTTGACGATGGATCTGGACGACTTCAGCAAACGTATCGTTCAGCCTGCCACCTCGATTCTGGTGTCAACGCTGGAATACGACTACCTGAACCACGTCACCAAAAAGGTCTGGAACGGCGTGGGTACGGCCGGCACTACGCCGAACTCGATGCTGATGTTTGGTCAGGCACGCGCCAAGCTCAACCAGAACCTTGCCCCGAAGGATAACCAGCGTTCCGTTCAGATCAATTCTGACGCGATGTCGGCCATGGTCAATGCGTATTCGGCCCTGTTTCACGATCAGATGGAGATCAAGAAGCAGTACCGTGACGGCTTTATCTCGCGTAACTCCGGTTTTGACTGGTACGAGAACGAGCGTATTTGGAACATTACCACTGGTTCCGATCATACCACTGTTACTGTGAATGACGCGGCTATCGCTGATGGCGATGTCGCTCTGACCACGGCGGGTGGTAGCGTGACGGCTGGTACGATCTTCACCATTGATAACGTCTACGCTGTGCATCCGGAAACCAAGCAGAATCTTGGCTACTTGCAGCAGTTCACCCTGACCGCTGACGCCACGACCTCCTGGACGTTCACCCCGGCTTACTACGCCACGGGCGCCAATCAGAACGTCAACGCGCTGCCGGTAACGGGGGCGGCGATCACTCTGGTTGGTTCGGCTTCCACGGTCTATGAACAGCATCTGGCTTACCACAAAGATGCGTTCGCGTTCGTGACCGCCGATCTGGAATTGCCGAAGGGTGTGCATTTCGCGGCCCGTGAAGAGCTGGATGGCCTGTCAATTCGGTTGGTGCGTCAGTACGACATCAACAACGACAACATCCCGGCGCGTCTCGACATTCTGCACGGGTATGAAGCTATCCGTCCGGAATGGGCCTGCCGTATCACTGGTTAATCACTGATTAAAGGAGTATTACAATGCCCGCAACAGCTATTGCACGTGCATCCGATGGCATCTTTGAGCCAGCTCGCCATCAAAATGTCATTCAGTCCGTAGGCGCGACCCGTAAACTCTTGGCGAACGAATCCGGTTCGCTGTGCCTGTTCGACCGGGCGGCTGGTATCGTTTATACCCTGCCGACTCCGGTCGTAGGCATGAAGTTTGAGTTTCTGGTTACAGTCGCTGTCACGTCCAACGCCCACAAGGTCATCACCGCTGCCGCTACCGAGTTCCTTCTTGGTGGCATCATCATGGGTGATGTAACGGTCGCCCAGTCCGGTGATTACTTTGAGGCCGATGGTTCTACCCACCGCGCTATCTCGGCGGCTGGTACGACCACGGGCGGTCTGTTGGGTGAGCGGTATAGCCTGACGGCTATCTCGACCACTCAGTGGGTCATCCATGGCGTCACTCATGGTGCTGGCACCTTGGCGACACCATTCGCTACTAGCTAGTTTTAGTCATTACCTCCGGGGATTTCTCCCCGGAGTTTTACCCACGCCATCCGGCGGCACTCAAGCACAGGAGATTCACCATGATGCAGATTTACCTTGTACACCCTCGCCACGGCAAGAAGATTGCCATGCAGATGTTGGAAGCCGATGCCGACAAGAAAAACGGCTGGACCGAGGTCAGTGCGGATGTGTTCTTTAACCGCGTCAAGGCTGAAGTTCACAAAGAGCCGAAACCAGAGAAGTTGAAGTCAGTACCAGGAATCAGTGCCGCTCGCATGGAATTGGTCGAGCAGTACAAAGTGAAGTTTGACAAAGCCCCGCATCACCGGATGTCGGACGCCTCTATTCAGGCCGCTCTGAATGAATCAGGCCCGGAGGCCGCCTGATGCTTTGCCCAATCAAGCCTATGGGAAAGCGTTTAGTGGTAGAACCGATGGATGACGAAGCCATGAGTTCCATCATAGAAGTCGTCCAGTTCGACAAGTTCAACACCAAAAGCTCAGGGATTGAAGGCAAGTCAAAGACCCGTGGCAAAGTCCTGGCCATGGGCAAGGATTGTGATCACCAGTACGGCGTGAAACCGGGAGACATTATCCGGTTCACCAAAAACGGAGGTCTTCCCGTCTCACACGGCGGGAAAGACTATCTCATCTTGAGCGAGAAAGACCTGATTGGTCCTGAGGAAGATGGCGACAATCCTTGATGTCATAACGAAGTCTCTCAGACCCTACGGCGTCAGCAACCCGACCGCGACAGAGGCCAGTGACGCTCTGTCTACGGTCAATGCCATGCTGGAGTCGTGGTCTATCGAGCGACTGTACGTCTACCAGATGCTCGAAGAGACGTTCACGTGGGCGTCTGGGGCTTCCTCCAGGACCATCGGCACGGGTGGGAACTTCAATACCACCAGACCGACCCGTATAGAAGCCGGTTTTACCCGGATCAGCAATATCGACTATCCGTATTCGGTTATCACCAAGGAAGAATACGACGCCATTGCAGACAAGACGAGACAGAGCACCTATCCGGATGTTTTGTACTACGACAATACCCCGACACTCGGGATTATCTACGGCTATCCGGTCCCGAGTGCGTCTATCTCGATTCACATCAACTCCTGGAAGCAGTTACAGAGTTTCACCGCGTTGACGGACGTTTTAGCCCTTCCTCTCGGCTACCGCAGGGCGATTGAGGCCAATCTGTCTGTTGAATTACAAGGCGACTACCCAGACCTGCCGTTGCCGCCTTCCGTGGTCGAAGTCGCCCGACAGGCTAAAGCCGCGCTCAAGACCTTCAACACGCCGACAATCTACGCTGATCTTGGGTTAGGCGGTGGCGGACGCTATGATATTTACAGTGATACCTGATCCATGCCGAACTACATCAGCGACCAGGAGCGACAGCTTTACAAGAACAAACTGGCGCAAGAGATGGCGCATTCCTATCAAGGCAGCGCGAATGCTCGTGGCCCGGTCGCAGAAGGAATTAGTAACTACCTGTCAAAATTCGGCCCCGGTTACTGGGAAGGCGTGAAAGGCGACATTGATAGCGGCATGCGTAGACAGCTGGCGAATGCCATCCTGACCGCATCCACCGCCTCGCCAACGGTTGCCAGCAGCTTCGGCATTGAACAACCAACCTCTGAGCAGGCCAGAACCGCCATGCAGGATTACTATGGTTCCATGCCATTCGGTACGGAGTCTTTAGGCGGTGCCATGGCGGGTATGATTGCCTACCACGGCTCCCCCCACAAGTTCGACAAGTTCAGCATGAGCAAGATCGGCACCGGAGAAGGGGCGCAGGCTTATGGGCATGGGTTGTATTTTGCGGAGTCTCCTGATGTTGCAAAAACGTATGCAGACGTAAATAGCACATCCAGCCTGTATATCGGAAAGAACAAAATTGATGTTGATGCTTTGCCGGATATTGAAAAGACAGCCGCCAAGTCGATAGCCGCGCAGGGGTATCAGAACGCCGTAAAAGCCACTAGAGAAATGCGCGATAACGGCGCTGATCCAAAGTGGATGGATACATACGAAACGGCCTTGAAGAAATACGAGAAAACACCGCCAAGATGGGTAGCCGATAACGCCAACCTCTACAAAGTAGACATATCCGACTCTGCCGTTAAGAACTTCCTTGACTGGGATAAGCCTTTAAGTGAGCAGCCGGAGAGTGTGAGGAAGGCACTTACACCTGAGGCTATGGGCCTTAAGTGGAAACAATACGAGAACTATGGCGGGTTCGTGAATGATAAGAACAGGCCAATAGGGGTGATGATTAAAGGCGCTACTGAGGAACAAGCTAGGAAGCATTGGCTGGATGCTCTGGAATCTTCCTCAACTGGAGCAGATTTGTATAGGAGACTCGGACTTTCCCCAGAGGAAGGTTCTAAGGCATTACTGAATGCAGGCATCCCCGGTATCCGCTACCTAGACCAAGCCTCAAGAGATACATCACAGAGATGGATTGCTAAACACCCTAAAGGCGGAGAGAACACGTTTAATTCTCAGGCGGAGCTGGATTCTTTCATAAAGAAAAATCCAGAGTACAAAGCCATTGCGCCAAAGATAACCTCTAACTTCGTCGTATTCGACGAGGACATTGTTAAGATTCTGGACAAGGAATAAATGGATACCTTATTTGGCACCGGCATACAGGGTAAAAGCCCAAGCATCACAGCGCAAAGCCGGGTTAATTGCTACTACGAATACACCCCGGACGGCGACAAGACCAAGGTCGCTATTTTAGGCACTCCGGGTAAAGAGTTGTTCATCAGCATGGGCGATACCCCAGTCCGTGGGGTACACGTTCCGCAGAACAGTGACTATCTGTATTTTGTACATCGTGGAACATTCTACAGCGTGAACAATGCAGGTGTTACAGCCAGTCTCGGGACGTTGAATACGACATCCGGACGTGTATCCATTGCCGATAACGGCACGCAAATCCAGATCGTAGATGGGTCCGACGGCTGGACGTACAACATGAACACCACGGCGTGGGCCGAGGTCACGGACGTTGATTTTCCCAACAACGCGGTTACAAATTGCTTTGATTCTGGACGTATTTTGAACAGTTTTGCCAACTCCGGGCGGTTCTACGGATCAGACGCCTATGCGGCCTCAAGTTATGACGGCACGAACTTTGCGACCGCTGAATCCCAGCCGGACTATCTGAAACGGGTCTACGCCCTAAACGGGCAAGTCATCCTGTTTGGTAACGACACCATCGAACCGTGGGCCAATGCCGGTCTACCGGGATTTCCGTATATCCGGGTCGGTGGTGCGAATCAGGATTTCGGACTATCTGCCCGCTGGAGCGTAGCTCCGTTCATGGGAACACTCGCCTTTCTGGCCAAAGTCAGAGGCGGTGGGTCAATCGTAGGGGTTCTGGAAGGCTATGCGGTTACTCGTATTTCGACCTCGGAACTGGATTACATCATTGACAGTTATGGGGATGTGTCCGATGCGACCGGGTTCAGTTACACCCTTGGCGGGCATCCGATGTACCAGATCAATTTTCCGTCTGACAACGCTTCCTGGCTGTATGACGGCTCCACCAAGCTCTGGTCACAGCTCAAAAGTTACGGGATTGACCGCGACCGTGGAGAAATTGGAGTCGAATTTCAGGGTAATAGGATCGTCACCGATTACGAAAACGGCAAGATGTACAAGCTAAAACCAGATGTTTACGCCGACAACGGCGAAGAACTGAGGATGGAGATCACCAGTCGTCATCTGTACGACGAAGGCGCGAGACAGCGTATTTCCTCGTTTCAGGTAGACGGACAGATGGGAGTAGGTCTTGTCTCTGGTCAGGGTGTAGACCCTCAAATCATGCTGCAAATCTCGGTAGACGGTGGCCAGACGTTCGGTTCCGAGGTCTGGACTTCACTCGGGGCTATCGGTGAAACCATGACCCGTGCCAGATTTGGCAGGCCGACATTCCCGCTGAGTTCGCGTGATCTGGTATTTCGGTTAGCGATTACAGACCCTATTAAGCGCGTTATTACAGGTATTTTTATTAACCAGCCATGATCCCGACTCCTCCGTTTAACGTCGCCCTGATTGATAAGGACGGCAAGGTAACAAAGGTCGGGTCGGAGTGGTTAAACCTGATCTGGCTGGCGGCGAATTCGCTCACTGAGTCCGGTACGACCGCACAACGCCCGACCAAAAATCTTTGGATCGGGCGACCCTTTTTAGATACGACACTTGGCCAACCGATATGGGTTAGTGCTGTCACCCCTGCGGTGGTTTGGGTAGACGCAACTGGTTTGAGTGTATAACAGGAGACACATATGGGTTTTGGACCGGGTTTGATGAACCACATTTTGCAGCCCAAATTCAAGAGAAAGATGGCTGAGTCTGCGGCCTGGAACCAAAAAGCCCGCGACCAGATCGGTACCAGTTACGGTGAGGCCAAAGACTACCAACGTCCATGGTATGACTACGGACAGGAGTCTTTGTCAGGATTCAAGGCATGGGGAGCAGATCCGAACTCGATAACCTCTGACCCTAGTTACAAGTGGCGACTCGGACAAGGCACAGAAGCCCTGGAGAACTCCGCTGCCGCCCGTGGCGGGCTTCTCTCAGGAAACACGGGTAAAGCCCTGCAAGACTACGGCCAAGGCGCTGCATCACAGGAATACGCCAACGAGTTTGGCCGCTGGATGCAGAAGCTCGGGATCGGCCAGAACGCTTCCTCTAATATGTCCAATCTGGCGACGGGCGAAGGTAACGCGCTAGCCTCTCTTCTCTCCCATCAGGGTGACAACACATTTAACCAGTTCCTCAAAGGCGCACAGGAAGTCAGGGCTGCTGAGAATGACTTTAACAACGTCCTGCAAAGCTGGGTGCCTTCATCTGCCGGCGGTGGCTCACCGACTGGTGGCGCTTCCAATACAAGTGGTGGTGGAGGCGGAGGTAGTAACGACTGGCAAAACACCTCTGCAAACTTCGGAAATAACTACACAAGCGGCGGTTACGGCGGAGGCTACTTCTAATGGCAACCTGGGCAGACCGTAGAGACGCCTACAACGCCGAGATGCGCGGCGTACAACGTCAAGAGCAGGAGCGCCGTCGCCTTGAGGAAGAGCGCAACGCCTTGGCCGACATTCTCCGCAGCGCCTACACACAAGGCACACCGGCCACGCCTGACCGCCCATATTCAGAACAGGATGTTGGCTCCGGGGTCGGCCCTCTGGCAATGGGCGCACCGGTTCCGGGGACTGGCTCACCGGGAACGCCGGGCAATTTCAGCATGGAAAACGCTATTTCCGGACTCCTGAAAGGCGGTAGGGGAGACATGGCGTACAAACTAATGGAAACCATGAAGCCAAAACAGGATGAGTATACGCTTGGCGAAATTGGTGCCGGTAACGATCAAGTTCAGTCCGGTGTATTCAACAAATCCACAGGAAAATTTGAACCACTTGGGCAGTCGCGCCGCAAATCGTCTGTTCCTGACTGGATGATGCCGGGTTACGTTGACGCGCAAAAGAAGATAGCCGAGGCCAAGGGAGAAGGACGCATGTCTCCCACGGTTCAAAAAGAACTGTTTGAGGCCGACGAGACATTACAAGCCGCGTCCAACGTCATTGGTTTGCTCGACAAGGCCAAGGAAATCAACAAGACGGCCAAATTCGGACCCTACGCCAAGGAACGCGCCAAGGTAAAAAGCTGGCTCCCCGGTGAAGATGAAGCAGCTAACGCTACGATTGACCTCGATAACATCATGACGGGGCAGGCGCTTGAATCTCTGAAACTGATCTTTGGCGGTATGCCGACAGAAGGCGAGCGCAAGATTCTCCTTGATCTACAGGCTTCCGTCGATAAGACCCCGGCACAAAGAGAGGCGATTCTGAATCGCGCCAGAGAACTCGCGGAACGCCGTTACTCATTCAACAAGTCAAAGGCCGACTCCCTGAGAAGTGGCCAGTATTTCAAAGAGTCCCCAGACATTTCCCCGCAAAGAATCGAAGGACCAACCGGGCCAAAGCAGTACAAACTGGGCGATTTCATCGACAAAGGCGGTAAACGCTACGTCATCAAGAAGCTCGACCCTAACGGCGATCACGAAGTCCAGTTGGTGAAATAATGAGACTCTCCGACCTTGACAAGATGGACGAACCGAAAAAGGTTATGCGTTTGTCTGATCTTGAGGAAGCGCCAGCACAGAAAGCGGCACAACCAGAAGAAGGTTTCGGGCAACGCCTAAACCGTGAAATCAGCGATATTCCGCGACAAGTAGGATTGACAGGCCGTCACGTCCTGGAAGGCGTTGGAGATTTGGCCGATCTTGTTGCTGCTCCGGTTCGCGCTGGTATGAATGCCGCAGGCATGAACATCCAAGGCCGTTCCGGTAAGGAATTGTCTGACCTTTTAGGACTTCCCGAGGCTCAGAATCCGACAGAACGGGTAGTCGGTGATATTTCCCGACTAGCCGCGTCCAGCGGCGCAGGTATCGGAATGGCCGGTAAATTGGCACAGGGAGCAACGGGGACGACTCAAGCCGTCTTGAAAGCCATGTCAAACCGTCCAGACCTGCAATTAGCCTCTGCAACCGGCGCAGGGGCGGCAGGCGGGGTTGTGCGTGAAACGGGCGGCGAACCGCTATCACAGGCCGTGGCCGCGATTGTGGGAGGCGTGGCGGCACCTGTAGCCATGTCTGGAGCACAAAAGGCTGTCGGTGCCGTCAGGTCGCTTACAGATCGCTTACAAGGCTCTCCAGACCTTACCGCCAAGATCGACGTTGTTATCAATGAGGCAGTGAAGCCTAGCGGAATAAGCCTGTCTGACATTCCGGCAACGATCAAGGCACAGCTACATCAGGACATGACCAAGGCGGTACGTTCAGGTTCTATGACGCCTGATATGGCGCGGAGACTGGTTGATTACCGCATGACCGGACTTACCCCGACAGCAGGACCGCTGACGCTTGATCCTGGGGTAGTCACACGCCAGAAGAATCTGGCCGCTCTGGGAGTATCCACCCAAGACCCGAAACTACAGGCTCTGTCTCAGATTGAGAATGCCAACGCCCGGAAACTGATCGAAAACATCAACCAGATGGGTGCCGGAACCGCAGACGATACGCTTGCGGCTGGTCAAAAGGTGATTTCAGCAGTAGAGGCCAGAAACGCCGCCGAACAAGCGAAAATCGGTTCCCTATACGACGCCGCCAAGGATTCAACCGGACGCTCCGCGCTTTTGGACGGTAAAGCCTTCGGTAAGTATGCACTGTCCACGCTCAAGGAGAATCTGAGGACAGAATTCCTGCCCGCTAACGTCCGCAACAAGTTAATGAATCTTGCCGCTGGCAAAGAGACTCTGACTGTGGATAAGGCGGAAGTCCTGAAAACAATCATGGGTCAGATGCAGGCAGGTAGTCAGGACGGAAATACCCGTTATGCACTCGGTCTTGTCCGTAAAGCATTGGACAATACACCGATGATCGGAACAGCAGGAGAAGGCGCAAAGGCCGCGTTCGGTGCCGCCCGCTCTGCCAACAAAGCATGGATGCAGACGGTAGAAAATACGCCAGCACTAGCTGCGATCCGTGACGGTGTGGAACCGGACAAATTCGTTCAGAATTTCATCATTGGCAAGGGTAACGCCGCGTCTGTCGGTTCCGTGGCAAAACTTCGGGAACTCATCAAAGACGTTCCGGAAGCCATGACCGCGATCAAGAACAACGTGGCCCAGACGTTGAAATCACAGGCTCTCAGCGGAAAAGCCGACGAACTAGCGAAGTTCAGCAGCACCGCTTACAACAAAGCGTTAAATTCCATCGGCGACGCAAAGCTGTCGATGTTCTTCTCTCCGCAGGAAGTCCAAGCATTGAAGGCTATCGGACGGGTGGCGAGTTATGAGCAGTTCCAGCCTACCGGGTCAGCCGTCAATAACTCACGTACTGCGGCGGCTCTTGTGGCGAACGTCCTGGATACCATCGGCGGGAATATCGTAGCCAGCAAGTTAAGCGGCGGGATTCTGCCAGCAGCGGCAAAAGTCCTGTCCGATCCGCTCCGAAGTTCGTCGGCCAGTATTGAAGCCGGGAGAATGCTTGGCATTCCTACCGGAGCAGGAGCGAAGCCAGCCACTGATCCGATGTTCCTGTTACCGCCTGCGTTAGCGCCGTTTCTTATGAGGGACCAATGACCGATCCAATTTTGTTTGGATACCTGATCGCTTCCATCATCGTCTACTGGATTTATAACTAATGGCTAACTATCTCTCCCCATTCTCCGCGCATCAGTTCATTGATGCAAACGGCAAGCCTTACACCGGGGCGCTACTGTTTACCTACGCGGTAGGCTCTTCCACAAAGGTCACGACCTACAAGGATGAAGCCGGAGCCTCACCACATGCCAACCCGATTGTCCTGAACACCAAAGGCTTTCCGGCAGATGGTTCCGGAGTCGCTTATCCCATCTGGCAGATCGGCGGCGCGGCGGTGAAGTTTGTCCTCGCCCCGTCCACGGATACCGACCCGCCTGCTTCACCAATAGAGACATGGAACAACATCGACGGCATCAACGATACCTCTGTCACCATTGACCAGTGGATCGCTGGGTCTACGCCTACCTATGTCAGCGCTACCAGTTTCACGGTAACAGGCGATCAGTCCAGCACATACCACGTAGGCCGCAGGGTTAAGACCACGAATAGCGGAGGGACGATCTACAGCAGAATTAGTGCGGTAGCTTACACGACACTGACCACGGTTACAGTCGTTAATGACTCCGGTACTTTGGATTCTGGATTAAGTGCTGTTAGTTATTCGCTATTGTCTGCCACAGGATCATCTGTTCCGGGGGTAACTGTCAGCGGTACAACTTGGACTTTTCCAGGATCGGTTTCTATTTCTGGAACAGTAACGAGTAATCATACATTTTCTACAGGTGACGTGAAATTAACGATTAAATCATCCGCCGATACCGGATGGGTCATCATGGATGACGGCACTATTGGTAACGCCTCTTCCAGCGCGACAACTAGAGCCAATGCAGACACAGAAACTCTATTCGCTCTTATTTGGGACAATATTTCAAATACATATTGTCCTATATATACAAGCGCCGGTGCCGTATCAACTCGCGGCGCTAGCGCCGCCGCTGATTATGCGGCCAATAAGCGTATTAGAATACCGCGTACTGTTGGTAGAGCAATGGCCGGGACCGGTTCATCCGGAGCTTTCTCGTCTACGTTCACGGCAGACGCAGGGACGGATGTCTGTACAGTAGATAGCAATCTAAGTCTTTACACTGGTGCTATTGTACAGGTAGCGACTACTACGACACTTCCTGCCGGATTATCGGCGGCAACGGATTATTACGTGATCCGTACAGCCGCCACAACACTGCAATTAGCCACATCTTTGGCGAATGCTCACGCAGGAACAGTAATAAATATTACCGACGCCGGTACTGGCACGCACACTATGACCATGAGTCTATCGGTAAGGACTCTCGGTCAGCATGTCGGTGAAGAATCTCATTCTTCTACAGACGGAGAAAATGGACCGCACAACCACACTGGCACCTACTACACTGCTGGTGGTGGAGGAGGTACTGGCGCTCAGGCTTCTGTTGGAACAGGCGGGGCAACAGGAACGGCTTACGTTCCGTCGGACGGAAGCGGAACCGCTCACAATACAATGCAACCAACAACATTCTTTAACGTGATGATAAAGCTATAAACAAATAGCCCCGTGCCAATAAATGCACGGGGCATTATGTTTATTTGCATGTTTTCATCGGTTTTGCACCAACATACCCATCATTTGTAATTCCACCGTGCTGCATCTTGTAGGCGGTTGCGTTTTCTTTCTTCTGTTCCTCGCAAGTGGGAAGCGGTGTCTGATTTACAGAAACCAGACCACCCAAGAGAACACCAAAAGCAGCGGTAATAGGATCGAACATGACATTTCTCCTCGTTGTTAAGCTAGATTAGCCTAGCTGTAAATCAGTATTTACCATTTATCAGCACTTGTCAAGCTACAAGGATAAACAGTCAAGGATGAATAACCACTATCACTAAACGCCATTAAACACGGAACCATAACGTGCCAGAGAAAGACGCTACATTTTGGGCAACAGTAGGCGGTGGACTAGCCGCTGTTGGGAGTTGGCTTCGTTACTACATCGCCAACAAACACAAGAAAATGAACGCAGGATGGTGGAGAGATGGTGTCATTGACCTGACAGCCAGCGTAACCATCGGAATCGTTGTATTCCTGATCGCTTCGCAAGTCGTTGGGGAAGTGGCCGCTGCCGGATTTGCCGGGTTCTCCGGGCATATCGGGACAAGAGAAACCATCCTTCTGTTACGCAAATTCACGGGGAAGAAATGAAAATATCACCGCATTTCACCTTAGCAGAAGTCGAATTCAGCCAGACTGCTACGCGCAAGGGGATAGACAATAGCCTTCCTCCAGAGCTTCTGGATAACGTGAAGCGGCAAGCAGAACTGATGGAGAGAGTGCGCTACATGCTTAACTCGCCCATCCAGATTACAAGTTGGTATCGTTGTCATGAATTGAACGCCGCCATAGGCGGTTCGTCAAAGTCTGTTCATCCGCTAGGGCTTGCCTGTGATTTCAAATCAACCTTCGGCACACCGATTGAGATATGCCGGGCGCTCAAGGACACGGTGGAGTACGACCAGTTAATAGAAGAAGGAGGATCGTGGGTACATATCGGATTGTCTCTTGAGCCGCTTCGGCGTGAAGTGCTGACCGCCAGATTCCCGAACGGGAAAGTCGTCTACACGAAAGGACTGACATGATATTCCGCGTCCTTCTGGTAATAGCGGTGGTCTGTTTTTTGTCTGGAATTTCATCGACAGCTTTTTCGACAGAGATTGACGAAACACGTTATTGCGGCGAACCGAAGCGCGATGCGTCCGGGGCGATCTACCGAAGTTACCGGGTTTATTCAGCCTTCCGCAAACTGTACCCATGCCCTTCCACCGGACTGACAAGTGGCGCTTGTCCCGGATGGCAAGTTGATCACGTTTTGCCACTCGCATCTTGCGGCTGTGATAGCGTAAGCAACGCTCAGTGGCTTCCCGTACAGATAAAAACCTGTGCCGGTGAATACTGCAAGGACAGGTGGGAGAGATCGGTTTATCAATGTAAGGAGACTCAATGAAAGCAGCAATTAAACTAGCGAAACGGGCAAGCTGGATAGGCAAAAGCTGGACGATGTACGCCGCCGCCCTGTTGATGGCCGCGCCTGATATTCTGGCCTTTCTGCCGACCGTGAAGGAACACATGACTCCAACCATGTACGAGTGGCTTTTCCGGGCCGCTGGTGTATTGTTCATCCTTCTCCGAATCAAGACGCAGATTGCCAAATGACAAAGCACATCCCCTGGATTGTGGTAACAATCATCTTCGCCATGATCGTAGCCGTGAAGAAAGTCGAAGCCAGCGACCGACATCATGACCATCAAACGGTCAAAACCGAGTACGTTTATCTCAGCAAAGACAACGAAAGCGCCAAGTACGTAATCGGTGGGGCTATCCTTACTTGTGCAGTCCTGACAGTCTGGAAGGGACGTTGGTGTTGGGAAGAGAAATCCCCTGAGCCAATCCCGGATTTCGGTCCGGCTGTGAAGGACATTACCCCATCTAATCTGCCCGATTCACCTATTGGCGTGAGGTTGACACAATGAACATGGAAACAATCATGCCCTTCGCCAAAGCTGGCATCATCCTCGCTCTCGGTCGATGGGCTGAACCGGGGCAACAATGGCCTACAAATCAGCAGAGGCAAAACAGGTTTGCCAAGAAGTGAAAGTCACCTGCCAGTGCAAAACCGACCCACTTAAGGCAGAGCTGATCTTTCCGAAGAAATGAACGCCTTAGAGGCTAGCACGCCATCCGATTTCGTGGAGTTAGCCGCCAAGCATCAGACTAACGGGTTTCCTCTGCTTCTGGAAAAGACATACGGGAGATATATCCGAGTTACCATGAGACACAATGACCATCTGATCTCCACGGTAATCAGGCCGGAACGTCTTGGTGTATGTGTCCGCGCCATGCGGAATGAATTGAATAAGGGAAACTTCTGTCCTACCTGCGGGGCGCTACGATGAAAATAGACCGCGATCACTTCAAAACCTTCGCCGCTGGCCTCGTTATGGGCCTTGTGATAGCCGGTGGTATCTGCGCCTACAACACCATAAACCGCATGATCCCTCAGTCTGTATTAGCAACTCCTTCTAAAGAGTTAGCCAAGATCGAGAAAGAAACGCTTAAAGACAAGCCTGTCGTGGTATACAAGGCCAAGGCCAAAAAGGAACTAGGACTGCCTGAGAGTGTCAAGTCTGACCCAGACAAGCATGTTACAGCGTCTACTAGTATACCTGGAGACGAATATCCCAGAACTATTACCAGTGTTTATGATTCCGGCCTAGGATCAACTGAGATGTATGTACGTCAGGACCCGTTACCTTTCATTGGTTTCAACCGTAGAAACGCTCTGGGAGTATCCTACGGGGCTAGGGACGGTGTTTCAGGAGGAGTATTAAGGGCAGATGGTAGAATAGAGGTCATTCAGGTCAAAGCAGTAAGGGGGGCAATTATTGGTTCGATTGATACTTCTGGTGGTTGGTTTGCTGGTTTTGGGGCAGAGGTTCGCTGGTGATGCTATAGAATTTTCCGTGTTCTTCTTTTGCTACCTTTACATAAGCTTCATAGGCTTCTTCTTTAGTGTAAAAATGTCCGATATTTATACACTTACCATTTACACAGCAACTAGCTCTCCACTTTTTCTTTGACTTTAACCAAGTAACTCCCCTATATCCAGAAGTATTATCCTTGCGCAATTTTGTGTTCATATTGTTCTGTGACCTAGTTGCAATACGCAGATTTTCTATTCTGTTGTCATCCTTTATTCCGTTTATATGGTCAACTTCATTTGATGGCCATTCACCATGAATTAACATCCATATAACTCTATGCGAACGGTATTCATGGCAATCAATTGACAATTTCCTATATCCGGATTCTGTAATCCTTCCGGCTTCATCTCCAATGTTAATCCTATTATTTATTCTCGTTTTCCAAAATAATCTGCCAGTTTCAGGACTGTAAATTAGCAATTCTTTCAATCGTTCTTGTGTCAGCATGAGTTTCTCTCAGGTTCCTAGGTGCCGGGTTCTGGTTTAGTGGGCGCTAAACGACATATTTCTTCCCTAACAGTGCTTAATACCAAACTCGTTAACGACTCAACTTTTGCTCTAATTCTTCCATCATGTTTCGGAGACGAACTTTTACAGGATGGTCGTAGTAATACGCATAGAGTTCGTTGTAGGCTTCGCATAATGCCTCAGCACACTTCGCCAGAATCGCATCCTTCTCGGCAAGCTGCGCGCGCAGAATTTCAAGTTCTTTGTGCTGGGAAATAAATGCGTCTGCTAATTCTTCCTCTGTCCAGTAAAGAAGCCCGTCACCTTCTCTCCACCGGATTACTTCCTCAATCGTAATGCTCATATAGTTACCGTCCTATAATCAGATGTTTCGCCTGCTGCGGCGTGGTTCCGTGCGGGAATCGTCCGCCGCATCCTTTGCGCGGGTTAAGATTATTGTGGCACTCCTGCGCCTGCTGGTGGTTGCAAAGTCCCCAAGGACATTCCCAAGGCTTGTCGGTACGTATGTTATGGTTCTCATGCTCAATCAAATACGTCAACAGCCCGCAACCAATCCTTTCCGCCCAACAGGTATCCCATATCGTTCTGCACCGATGCCGGAAGCTCTTGCTCTTGGCGTTCCGTGTGGCGATCAGGCGACGAGTGAAGCGGTAGATGTGCATGCCCAGTCCTCTGTGCAGGAGTTAGGGTTTGGTGGGCCGGCACGAATTAAATTCTTCGAGTAGTGTGTCTATTTGATCGCATTCCTCCTGCCATGCAGAAACCTCGTCAGCATAACGTTGCGTGCTTCGCACTCTTTTGCTTGCTTTCGGCGGGTCAGGCATGAGCTTTATTCTTTTCTCTGCTAGAAGCCGCTTCAAAGCCTGATATTCTGCTTGTCGCATATTCCCTCCATTTCCCAATAGGGTGGGTGGTAGGTGTTATGCGTCACGATCCAACCACAGAACCGTCCGGCTCCCATGTAAATTCGGCAACCGGGAAGTGGTTCCTGCACCCGACGCAGTATGTCCCGTAGTAGGACTTCGGATCACGCGCATAGGTTGCCGCAAGTGAATGATGCATCGTCGTGACCGTTCCGCATTTGGTGTGCTTGTAGCTGCGGCGCACTGGTCGCACATATCCCTTTGCGAGTTCTTCAGGACACAGCGCGACATAGCCCTTCTGCAATCCGGTTGCCGGATCAATCTCACGGTGATCCGGTGTCACTTCGCTGCCATCGGTCAGGCATGTTTTAGGCTCGTCGTTCATTTCTGCATTCCTCGTTGGCTGCTTCAATAATCGGTTTCAGCTTACTTACCCACTCATACTGCACACGGAGCGTTAGCGTTCTTGGCGCAATGCCTGGGTGCTCTGTGTAGGAGCATCCAGCAGCTTCTAGATGCCGCTTAAAAATCGGCAGTTTCCAGTCGTCTATCACTACACCAGCAGTTTTCATTTTCCCAACCAGGGTGGGTGGTGATTAGGTGTTAGGTTGATGTATTTTTTTGGCTATCTTCTGAAGCTCAGAAAAATACTCATCTGGAATGTTCACGGTTGCGGTTGACGCGCCGCACGGTTTTGCATAGCACATTGCGGTTTTGAACACGTAGTCAAACTCTTTTTCAAGTGCTTCTTTTGCCTCTTTCTTTTCGTCAGTCATTGGTATTCTCCAATCCATTCCTCCGCACCATAATCACCGCTATTTCCTTGCAATGCCCAATAGCCTCCGGTGCCGCCCTGTCCCTGCTCCGCAGTACGCTGTAGATCAACGCCAGGAATCCCCTGTCTATCTCGTCCAGCTTCGTGTAGTTTCTGCGTAGCAGCTCGCACAGTTCCTCAAGTGAACGGTTATCACGATCCGGGAACTTTAGGATTTTGTCGGTCATTAAGTACGACCAGCGCGTGCCGACATGACCTGTTCAGAATAAAACTCAACGCCCGGCACTGGCACCTTGCCCTTAGTCGCCTGAGCAAGCTTATCCAGCATGGGCACGTCTACAATCTTGTATTCGTCAGGAACAGCTTTTGCATCCAGCACGCGAGCCTTCCAGACAGCACGTGACGATTGTCCAGCGACAGGCGGAATATATGCCTCGACCTTCGGTGCAATTATCTGATCCGCCTTGCTCTGGATAGCCTCGACCTTGGCTTCGGATTTCTCCACAAGAACGGTAGCCTGATGCCGTAACTTGACGGCTTCGGACAGATTTCCAGCGGCACGGGCCTCATCTGATTTGCTTTGAATTTCTTGCGCTTCAGCATCTGCCTTCTCGCGCTCTGCCTTGGCCTTGGCCTCCAATGCTTCGCGTTCTTTTCGAGCTTTTTCTTCTAGTTTCCGTTGTTCCTCTGCCGCAATGCGGCGCTGTTCTTCCTGATAACCGAGAAGTTTTTGTTTAGCGGTTGTCTCGGCGTCTTTCAAAGCCTGCAATGGTGGCTTGAAAAATTCGTCAACGCGACGACCGCCTTCGAGGTAAGGCTCTTTCAGATATTTCCGATGGGCCTCTATCTCGTTAGCCTTGGCCTTAATGTTCGATAGGAATACTGAAACCTGTTCGTATTCCCTTGGGGTGCGGACAAGCATGGAAAGCGCTTGTTCCTTCGTTTCTGAGGCAATTTGAACGAGCTGTCCGGCCTTTTCGTCTTTGCTGATTTCTTCGATCATAATTATTCCTTTCCGAGAAGTTTTTTGATTCGTGAGCGTTGAGCACTATTAAACATGCGCCATAATTCAACCTGTTCATCCGAACTGAATCCGGCCCACGCTTGTTGTAGAGCAACGGCATCATTCATTTCGAGAGCCGCTAAAGTATCATTATGGACACGGTTCTTGATTTCCTCCGTCACTATCGGGTTTTGGTCTAGCAAGACTACAGGTGTTTCGACAGTGTTATGAGGTTCCGCCTGTGACATTTCTTCCGTGGTGTAAAGTCCGGAAGTCTCCATCGGGAAAGCCTTACGCAAAGCCAGAGACTCCGCGACCTTGGCTAGCATCAGGTCCGGCATTTTGGCCCACATGGAAGTAGCCGAACCGTCTTTCTTTGTCTGGACGTAGGACGACCAGCGAGCTACGGCCCATAGAGGTTCTTTGAAATCATGGCGCATGACACCAACGCGAGAAGCAAGAGGAGGTCCTTTTTGCAGCCAGACCTCTTTCCACTCCCCATCTTCCCCGCACCAATATGGCCCTAGTTGACCTGCATAGTGGCCGCTGCGTTCAGCGATCAACCGAAGTCCGTCAATGGATACCTGAATACCCATGACTTCACGACCTTCCTTGCTGTCCCATCGCTTGATGGCGTAAATCTGGCGCGAGAATGGATCAAGTCCGGTGCGGTTGCACTGATGGGTAAACAGTGTCAGCTCATCATCGGTCGAGCCTTTGGCAATCGTGCGCTTAATGAGCGACACTTGATCGGCAGTAAGGCTTTGCTTAATGGTAGTCAGTTCGTTCATATTTCCTCTCTTTGTTCTTCCTGAGACTCGTTGTCGCTCAACTGTTCAAATGGATCGCGGTCGTCGTTCATGGTGCCTCCGGATCAATCCGTTCAACGGGTTCTGATTCATAGCGCACTCGCGCTACGCATTTATCTACAACTGGACCTAGTTTTGATGCTATGAAAGAGCCTATCCTGCCATGCTCTCCGTGTACTAGATCATGCGCCATAATTGCGAAGTCCATCGAATCAATAGACCCGAGAGTATCTTGTGCTAAGTCTCCAAACAATATTCTGAACTTGTCCGATTCCAGGATTTCCGCATTCGTCAGAGAGCGGTAGTTTCCTTTTGGCTCTGGCGGTGCGCCGTAGTCTTTGTCTTTGAACATGTTCATTCCTCCGTAGAGCGTTCCTGTGGTCTGTGTTTGTCACACAGACCAATCAACATGGGAAATTGATTCCGCTTGAGATACAGGGCTTCTTTCCCTCCCATATTCAACCACTCGTCATCGCTGAAATTTCGCCATTCCTCATGCGAATGAAATTCGCAGCCGATCTGCATGTGCTGGTCCCAGATCGTGACAATCCATTCGAGGCCGCTGATCTGGATAGGGGCTTTGGTGATGGTGATGTCGTCTCGGATTTTCGCACCGCCCAGGTACGCATCGCCCAGGTTCGCACCGCCCAGGTTCGCACCGCGCAGGTACGCACCGCGCAGGTCCGCACCGCCCAGGTACGCACCGCGCAGGTCCGCATCGCCCAGGTTCGCACCGCGCAGGTACGCACCGCGCAGGTCCGCACCGCCCAGGTTCGCACCGCGCAGGTCCGCACCGCCCAGGTACGCACCGCGCAGGTACGCATCGCCCAGGTTCGCACCGCCCAGGTTCGCACCGCGCAGGTACGCACCGCGCAGGTCCGCACCGCGCAGGTCCGCACCGCGCAGGTCCGCACCGCTTGACACTGCCGCCTGTACGCACAGTTTTATACTCTCCGTTTCCAGAGAGAACAGAACTGATCCGGTAAAGCGGTGTTTGATTTCAAATTTCATATCCACATCCTCCACAATCCAACCACAGAAACAACGATCAGATAAATAGCTATCGCCGCCCCCACAATCTCCGCCGTCCAGTCACGTTCTCCGCATTTCATTGGAAAGCCTCCATGAGTACACCAGCCAGTAAAGCAAGGAGACAGCCGATAAGGATCATCTTGTCCACTTTGTTGTGGTATTCTTTTGAGTTGTCGAAGTCGAGTGGAACTTTTGGTGTTTTCATCGGTAGTCCTCAGGCCAGCATTACTGCGTTCAGTTCCACTGCCAGCTTCCGCCTGGATTCCCAGTCATGCGCCGTTGCGGGGCGTGAGGTCCATCCGTTCTCTGTCAGCTCCCAGACCCGCTCGGGGAACTTGATATTGCAGGACTGATACACGGGTTTGGCCTTCTCTGGTTTCTTGCTTATGTTTCCTCCAGTTAAATCATGTTGGTGATGGCGTCCGGGCTTGATACCGGATCTGCTCTTGTTCCGACTATCCCTAACTACCTCGGGCCGGAAGATTTGCCTAAGTTCCCGTATTGCAGGGCTAACAGGCTCGCAGCTCCAATCTGTAAGGCGTGTCCTTCCACGCCGCGCCATCCCAATATGATCTACTGAGCATTAGTAAGCCATCCAAGCCTAAGATCGCGCAGGTTCGTAAGTGCAGACGTGTATTCCATGTACGTGTCCCATTCACCATTACAGTTCTTGCATTGTGCTCCTGGTACGGCCTCCGTAACACCGACGTGAGAACCGAGAAACTTACCAAGAGCGACAAGCTGCTTGGCGTGTTCATCGCAGCAGTCCGCTGGGCCTGTAGGCCAATGCACTGTTTTGGTAGCTGGGTACATATTCCCTCCTGTGATCTACGAACCAAAGAACGGTATAACGTAGCCAACAAATAAAATCAGTAGCCCGATTCCCATGATTATTAATCCAGCGTTTTCTCTCATATTCCCTCCAATGATCTAGTAATGCGATTCAAGGTGGTCTGTAGGCGACTTTGCAAGCGGGTTAGTATTTCAAACCACACTATTCGCCCAAATTGTTTGACAGACCACCTATCCTCACACCTGCTACTAACGTTGGCCGTCCACGGACGTTTAACACTGAGGCACCAACGCACTTCACAAGACTTTGTACAATTCAGGTGGTCTGGTTGGAGTTGCACCAACTAACTCAGGCGCTTTGCCTGATCGTGTCCCTGTCCACAGCGCAGACCACCATCCTTGCACCTGCTAATGCGTTGGCCGTCCCTTACGCGGACCATCAGGACGGGACATATCCGCCGACTTTTTGCCAAAATACCGCAACGCACCCACAAGACTTTCAACTGAATCGGTACTCGAAATAGCGCAGAGGTTTAGCTATAACCTCTTCCCGTTTTTCCAGCCTCTGCCAAGCTCCACGGTGTAGGCAATTCATTGGCTCCTTACACACTTCATTGCCAAGCATGTAAATCAACGCCTCTCTGGGGTGTTCGGTACTCTGCTGGTTAGGCCGGAGGTTATCCCGCTGTACTAGAGCTACTATCAAGCGGTCTTTCCTGTAGCTCCCGGATCATACTTGTATGACTTACCCGCCAGCATTAAAGCTAATATTGCACACCCAATAACACCTGTCAAGAACTATTTACAACAAAGGTAAAAGACTATTTGCACTATAGTACATAATATGCTACAAAGCAGCAAAGGAGAACACATGAAACTGACACGCTACCAGAAGTTTTTACAAGCCTGCGCCAAAGACCGCGCCAAGATGAAAGAGCTGGTCGAGAAGCACCCGGAAAAGACGCTGGCAGAAATCGGAAAGATGGTGGGCGGTAAGTCACGGCAAAGCGTGTACAACGCCATCGGCCCGACTGGCCGACAAGCTAACAAGAAAGGAAAGAAGAATGCAGCTAGTACAAGAAAGAATGGAGTGGTATCACTTCAAGGCACCGACGATCCCGGTTCCTGAGAAGGCGTACGGCCTGTGTTTCGATGAGAACCGGGACATTTTGCTTTTGTATCCAGATGAAGAAGAGAAGGAAGCGGCGTAATGCTCATCCACTGCCCATCCTGCATCAAGACCATGACCCAGAAAGGCAAGGATCGCCTGATGAACAACCACGGTCGGGAAGTCAGGAAACGGGATTGGGTGTGTGATTGTGGGGAAACTCTGAGGACAGAGGAACGCAGATATCCGGGTGAACAGTTTGTGCTACGCAAAAAGAAAAGCCCCTGACAGGAAGAACCTGAAAGGGGCTTTTTGCCACTTGCGCCGGGGAGGCGCTTATGGAATGCTGTTGATGCTGGGTGTGCAGTTCGCTACTGCCCGTCCAAGTTAGGTAACCGATAATTACCTAGGCCCAGCACTTCTCAACCTTTATCGGGGGTCAATGATGGACTTCAAAAAAGAATACCAGCGTTACCTGTTGTCGCCGCAATGGAAAGAACTGCGCGCTAAGGCAAGAGAACGATCTGGGAATAAGTGCGAGTTCTGTGGCGGTACACCAGACCACGTTCATCATGTCAAATACCCGAAACGATATAAAGAAGATCATCTAGACAACTTGGTTGTTGCGTGTGAAGCATGCCATGAAAAACTTCATGGGATACGCGACGACTTGTATATTGGCGATTGGATTGCCACCGCCATAGGGTTCACATTTGACGGGGCAGTTCCGCGCGTCAAAATGTATTTCTCCGCTATTCCGAATGAGCACCAAAATATAAGGACATTCAGTGATTATACAAGGCAAATGGGGGATCAAAGAGCCTCTGAAATAAGAGATCAGCTTGATGGTTATTTTCCTTTCGAAAATGATAATTTCAGAGCGGATATTGAATTAAAAAATTCTCTGTTTGAAGATAGGAATACTAGTGTCGAAGAAATGCTTATGTCCATTCTCGATAACAGGGAGTATTTAGACCTTGATGAAAAAAATCTTGAAGATATCGGAAAATCATTGCTTGAAAACTTTAATCTAGGTCCAGTTCCTGTGGTGTTCAAAAAATGAGCTTACCATGGTTCAGAATGTACACAGAGTTTTCTGGAGACCCGGTAGTTCAATCGTTGTCGTTTGAGGATCAGCGCCACTACATAATAATCCTCTGCCTTAAAGGAAACGGAACCTTGGATAGGAAACTACAAAACAGAGAGGCAATCATAGCAAGAGGGCTTGGCCTTGATCCAATAAGCGCAACTGAGGCTAAACGCAGGCTGATGGAAGTTGGATTTGTGGATAAGAACTGGCAGCCAATGGCGTGGGATAAGCGACAATATTCAAGTGACATTTCGTCTGATCGTGTACGTAAGTATAGGAAAAATAAAGAGAATGGAAACGTTTCTGAAACGGCCATGACTATATCTGTATCTGTATCTGACTCTGTATCTAATTCATATATAGAAACGGCGAAATTTGTGTTTCGGTCTATTCTTTCTCTCAATCCAAAGCACAGAGAACCAAACTTTGATTCCTGGGCAAACGAAATCCGCCTTATGTGTGAACGTGACGGAAGAACAGACACAGAGATTCGTGATTTATTTACTTGGGCGAATCAGCACCATTTCTGGAAAACAAACATTCTCTCACCGGCCACTCTGCGCAAACAGTGGGACAAGCTGGTAATCCAGAGGAGTCATAACGGAGACCACAATGGAACACATAAAGACACTCGCAGTCGCGCCAAACGCGTCAGCGACAAACTCGACGACATCGCCAGACGCGACATCGAACAAAACGGCCATACCGACAAGTTGGGTTAGTGCGCTGTTCAAGCACTTCCAGGTTATCTACGGCCACAAGTTCAACTCCGTCATTGACGGCGTGGAGGACTTGGCGGTTAAGGGTTGGTCAGACGCTCTGGACGGATTGACCGGAGAACAGATAAAGACAGGACTGCGGTTGTGCGGTACGCGCAAGATTCAGGTCGGCAAGGAGGACTGGCCTCCGACACCGGCAGAGTTCAGATCGATGTGCCTGCCGGAAACGGTGCCAGCGATCCATCGTGATTATGTGGCGCTGCCGAAACCAGAACAGGACAAAGAGAAAGTGGCTACGCATCTACAGCAGATGCGAGATAGGTTGAAATAGGAGAAGCGTAGCAACACCAGGATGGTGCTTTTAGTGACAAACGGTTTTTGGAGGGAATATGGGCAACGAAATAACAAAGCCTGTCATTCGAAACGGAACGGTAGAGGCCGTAAAAACTCTGCAAGACTACTGGAATACATACGACAAACAGAGCGGCTATGCCAATTACCACGTAGAGACATTCATTGATGACGCGCTCTATGGCCTTGGTATAGCAATAGACAGAAGCCAGTTTGAATTTGCCGATGGATACGAACGATTCAAAAGCATTCTGCGTGAACACTTGGAATCTAACAAGCGATAGACAGAATGCTCATCTGGCAACCCGTAAAGAACAAGGATGGTTCCATCAACCAATGGTACATCCAGGACTCAACCGGGGTATACCGGATCAGCCGCGCTCAGGTAAACGGGAAAGACAAATACACCGCATGGCGAGGCGCTACCGCTCTTTACTGCGGAACCTCTCAGGAAGCCAAGCAAGCGGCTTACGAGGACAGTCTTAAACCACAAACCAGAACCAGTGCGGAAGTAAGTTTGGCGGCACTGGATGAGATTAAGGAGAAATTGGTGTGACCTATAAACGTAAGGAAGTGCTGGGCGATTGCACATTGTATCTCGGGGATTGCCTTGAAATCCTTCCGACATTGGAAAAGGTGGATGCGGTGATTACTGATCCTCCGTATGGAGTGAAGCGCGACAAAGGCTTTGAAGGCTTTGAAGGCTTTGGAGGCTTTGGAACACCTATCGCCCGTAAAAGGTTCGAGGATGATGATTGGGATTCTGAGCGCCCACCTAAAGAAGTTTTTGATCTGATAATTAAAATGAGCGAATTTGCTTTCATTTTTGGGGGTAATTTTTTTGCAGACATGCTTCCACAGGGAACGCACTGGGTAGTTTGGGACAAATTAAACACGATGCCGACATTTGGGGACTGTGAACTTGCATGGACAAACTCTGACAGGAAATCTGTCAAGAAGATTACCGTTGAATACAACGGACTTATCGGTAAAGAAAAAGACCGCCAACACCCAACTCAGAAGCCAGTCCTATTGATTGAAAAGGTGCTTGAGGCTTATCCAAAGCATCAATCAATAATGGACCCATTCATGGGCAGTGGCACCACTGGAGTAGCCTGTGTAAACCTTGGCCGCAAGTTCATCGGCATTGAGATAGAGCCTAAATACTTCGATATAGCTTGTGAACGTATCTCGGCAGCACAAGCACAAGGCAGGTTGTTTGAATAAAGCGGCACGAAAGTAACCGGTGAGATTGTGGCGAGCGCGATAGAAGAGATTAAGGCGAGGCTGAAATAATGCCACACAAAGACCCAGCCAAGAAACTCGACTACGCCAGGAAGCGCAGACAACGCCTGCAAGCCAACTACCTGCTCAGAAAGTCTAGGATATCACCGGAAGCACTGGCGGCAGCGGAACAGAGGATTGGCAAGATACGAACCGTGGCGATCTGGAAAAAGAAACGTAAACAGGTATTGACAGATAGAGAAGAGTGGCGCATTCTTTAGGCTCACAGGAGGAACTATGACTCAGAACGACTTTTTACTCCGTCACCTCAAGTCAGGCAAAGGCATAAACATTTATGGGTAAACAAAAAATTCCAATAGATGGGCCAATTTCAAGAGAAGAATTAATTAGAATTATAAAATATGACAAAAATGCAGGAACTTTTCATTGGAGAGTTGGCATCAGTACAAAAACAATCGTTGGAAAAATAGCAGGATGGATTAATTGTAGTGGATATCGACAAATAGGTATTTACGGACGCAAATACATGGCCCATAGAATTGCATGGATGTATACATATGGAAGATGGCCTGTTTCAGAAATAGACCATATTGATGGAGATAAATCTAATAACAAGATCAATAATCTGCGTGAAGCAACACGTGGTGAAAATAACCAAAATCTTTCCCATCGTTCAGACAATAAAAGCGGATATCGTGGTGTTTGCTGGGATAAGAATAATAATAAATGGATTGTGTTTATATCATATAAAAATAAACAGATACATATAGGAAGATTTGATGATAAAAAAGAAGCGTACAAAGCCTATCTTGATAGGAAAGCGGAAATCCATAAATTTTGTCCAGTAGTTAGAAATAGATGAATTTCATACTGAAATGCACAGTTATATTATTCCCGCTCCTCTCTTTCGCCGGAGGCCAGGAATATTACCTCCCCAGCCCGGAAGGAAACTGCGGAGTCCTACCGTCAATCACCACAGACAAGCCTCAAGATGATGCCGACTTCATCAACCACCGGGGAAAGTACCTGATGATGGTCAAGCAAGACGAACTGATGACCCTGAACGCCTGCAACACCGGGAAAGCACGATGCTATCGAGTCAAGGCCGCATGTGGGGACCATGTGCATACGTTTATATTCTGGAGGCAGAAGAAATGAGCGAGGAAATAATCCTGTACAAGTGTGATCATATCGGCGTTGCCGGAACAACAAACGTGCATGTAAAGAAACTACAAGACGGTCGTTTTGAGGCCCGCTGTGGAATTGCACTGATGGGTTGCATGAACATGGACGAAGCCGGTTTTGAAGCCTGTAACAATAATCCATTCCATGAGTTGTTCTACGATAATTATGCGTCTGGGGTTGGCGCTTCCGAAGCTGAGGCGCTGGAATCAATGAAGAATGACATGAGGTCATTGTCTGATTCTCTGTTTGCAATATGACCATGCGAACTATCACTCCCGAGATGTATCGCAACTCCGTAATCATGGATTGCCTACAGCGCAACCAGCAGGCCAAGCCTGTCGGCAGAGTGGACGCCAGCAGCGAGTGCATGTGGGTGGCGACGGACACCAGGGAGAAGGTGGTGCGGATTGGGTTGGTTATCAAAGACAGGATTACGGTAGCGAGATGATTACAGAACAAGACGTGAACAAGGCCCTTGAGTGGCTTGTCTCTGCCGCCGACAAAGCCGCTGAGGCCAGAGCCACAAGACAATACCTTGAGGACTTCTCAAGAACCATCAAGGCAGAACTGATGAGCGAACACATGGAAGAACCCGTGAACGCTCAGGAACGACACGCCTACGCCGATCCACGCTACAAGATACACCTTGACGGACTTCGTGTGGCGATCAAAGAGGATGAACGGTTTCGCTGGCTCAAGGATACCGCATTGGCAAAGCTGGACTGTTGGAGAACCCAACAAGCGAACTTCAGGGCGATTAAGTGAAAACAGAAGAAGAAAAAAAGCAACGCGCTATTTCCAGAACGCTCGCTTGGCGAGCGGCGAACATGGAAAAACATAAAGAATACCAAAAATCATATAGAGAAAAAAACAAAGAAAAGTGTAAATTGGCGCAACGCAAATACAGAAAAGAAAACATAGAATACGTTAGGGAGTATGATAGGAACCGCCGCAAATCAGATTCAGAGAAATTTATAAAGCGAGACATGGCAAGATATGAGAAAAACAAAACTCTATTCTTAGAAAGAAAAAGAGCGGAGTATGCAGAGAACAAAGACAAATATAAGGTTCGTAACAAAGTTAACTACGTTAAGCATAACGACAAGATTAAAGAATATCGTATTAAGAATGCAGATAAATACGCATCCTTGGCAAGAGCATGGGCAAAGAATCATCCAGAAAGAGTAAAGGCGACAAACGCCAATAGGAGAGCAATTAAGCTGCAAGCAACACCATCATGGTCAGAGAAAGAGCTTATATCTCGCCTATATGTAGAAGCCAATAAGTATGGATGGCATGTGGATCATGTTGTCCCATTACGCGGGAAAACTGTATGCGGTCTACATGTACATGCAAATTTGCAAGTACTGGAAAGTACCGAGAACGTCAGCAAAGGAAATCGACATTGGCCAGACATGTAAAGAAAAGAAAAAAGCAAAAGCCAATCCCATATCTAAAGAAAAAGGCTTGGATGCTTATGTCTAATGTAATTAGACGTATGAATGCAGACTATAAAGGTGATGTTACATGCGTAACATGCGGGAAAGAACTACCTTGGAGGGAGTCGCATGGAGGGCATTTTGTTCCAAAGGCAAGAGGAACCTCTGTCTATTTCGAGTTTAGGAACGTGCATTGTCAGTGCCCTGCATGTAACCTTTTCGGATCAGAATTTGCAAAGTTGAAGTACACCCAATGGATGACCAGAATGTACGGGCAGGACGAGGTAGACCGCCTGATCGCTTTGTCTGGCACTGTCAAGAAAATGACCCGCGCCGACTACGAAACACTGATCGAGCATTACCAACTGTGTGCGGAGGAACTATGAGCGTCTACGAACTCATGACACGAAACAGCATACCCTGGACAACGAAAGAAATTAATCTCCTGCGGGAGATGCGCGAGGCCGGTTACGACTTCGAGGAAATCAGCGAAGCCACCGGCCACCCCACCGAAAGCTGTAGGACCAAGGCCGGTAATCTCGGGATCAGGAAGTACGGCAGAGACCCAGTTGATCGACACATCGGCATTACCGACGATGGCCCGGAACTTCATCACCGCAAGAATGGGCGTCCGATGGCAAAGGCACCTGAGCGCAGGCAGTGTATACAGAGGACTTGCCGTAAGTGGTTTATGTCTTGGGATAGGACAAAAGAACAGCGTTGCCCGAGGTGTAATAGTCTGGTCGAAAACTCTACTTTCTTTGGGTGAGATTATGACAGAGCCTAAAATCACAGTACAAATACTTTACGGTCATTCTGAGTTCCGCGCTTGGTTTGAAGCAGAGATGAAGCCAGATGGAACCATAAAGTTAATCGGCATGGGAAGCAAAACAGATTACGATAGGGACGGAAAGATTGTAGGACACAAAACAGAGCAAACTGGTATTGTTGCCTGGAATTCGTGATGAACAGACACTTACTCCGTCCCGATCAAGCCTTTATGCGTGATGAGTTTTACACCATCGGATGTGGTGGGTGTAAGCTCAGCCAGCCAAAACCAGACAAGTCAGAGTATCATTGCATCGCTGGCAATCCTTTATGGCCGAAGGGGGACAGTAAATCATGTGGGTTCTTTACTCGTAAACGAAAGAGGGAACCGGCTTGAGCAAGTTTGGCAACACGCGAGAGGCAATCCAAACAGCATTAGCCCATGCTTATTTAGGAAATACTAATACAGCTAATTTCATGGACTACGGCTGTCCAATCGACAAGTCTTCCGGTAACGCCTCCTACATCATGGCGACAGCGGTACAAATGGCCAAGATACGGGCCGCGATCAGCGCACAGAAAGAAAAAATAGCAAACTCATTAATCTACAATTACGGTCCAGACGTACAAGCATTTAACAAGCAAGCAAAACAGTCCATCCTGGCCTCTACAGTGACTTCAGAGGTGTTCGGAACAAAAAAAGGTACGAAGATGGGAAACAGACTATACGCCATTGCTTGGCTTGCTGTAGAGGATTTTAGAATAGGTTTGATATTAAACAAGGAAATGCCGGTTTCATCATACTTGGAGCTTATTGGGTATAGCGGTTCTCAGTGGGCAAGAGATTATGAGCCTCGTCGTAGGGAAGCGTTAATGGCCCTAAAGTGCTATGATTCGGACGGAGTAGCAAACGTATCTGTTGTAGTTAAGGAAATCAGAGAATCTGAAAAACTTTGATTACAAGAAAGAAAGCAAAAGAACTTGGGCTTAAGCAATACTACACAGGCATACATTGTGTACGTGGACATTTAGCTCCTCGCTGTACTTTCGATGGAACTTGCACTAAATGCAAGAAACTAAAGAAGAGGTCGGTAAGAAATAAAGACCCAGAAAAAGCTAAAGAAAAAGATAGGATTCAAGCAAGAAGATATAGGCTTAAAAACAGATTATCTGTAAATGCAATAGCACGTAAGAGTTACATAAAAAACAAGGATAGACGCCTTGAAAACGGACGCGCTTATATTAAAAATAACATAGCAAAAGTAATGGCTTATAGGGAAAAAAATCGAGAAAGAAACAAAGAAAGATCAAGAGCTTATGCAAAAGCGCATCCAGAAAAAAGATCGGCTCAACAATCGGCGAGAGAGGCTAGAAAGTTAAAAGCAACGCCATCCTGGTCTGATATGACTTTGATATCAGACATGTATGCAGAAGCAATATATCATCAGTTACAGGTAGACCATATTGTTCCGCTAAGATCAAAGCATGTATGCGGGTTGCACGTGGAACATAATTTGCAGCTTCTTCCACCAAAGGAGAATTCTTCTAAGGGGAATAGATTTTGGCCAGATATGTGGGTGTAAGTGGATACTATTGACTTTGGCGAGCAAAAGGCTATCATTTTCCACACTTATAGCTATTCCCGGTTTCCTCCCCAAGTGGTACTTCGCCCTCCAAGTGAGGGCATTTTTTCGCCCGGAGGTTTATGCGTTTATTCGAGATTGATATGGATGAGGAACAGGTCAGGTCCATGGTCAAAAGCATAATCCATCGTTATGAGAAAGGCTTGCATGACCACGGCTCACAACAGATCGCTATCGAAGTAACGCAAGAGGAAACCGTGCAGAGCATGGAAAATGCCGCCGAGCTGTGCGAGGAACTGATTGAGTACGATCCACGAATGCTGCATTAACAAACAACGAACCAGCACGGAAATTTAAGGAGTTATCATGCCATCAAACAGAATGTCCGGAAACATCATTTCCGGCACCCTCGTTAATGGGGGCGCAGTGACAGTTCCCACCACAGAGTTTCCTTTGCCTGCTACCGTGTGGGTAGTCCCAGTTGCAGGCGATACTGTGCTTGTTGAATATAGCGTTGATAACGCTGTTTCTTTTGAAAACTGGCCGAACGGTTCAGTTGTTGCTCGTGCCAAAGACACGCTTGTCAGCGGCGTCACACATTTGCGCTTTTCCCGTACTGCCGGCACCGGTACCACTTCAACTTACGGGGTGAGCTGATATGGGTGGAGTTTGGGGTAGCGAAAATTCAGGGTACGGAACAAACGCAAAAACAGTCGGGGCTGGTGGACAGTTTCTCACGGTTAGCGAGTCCATAGCCGCCCTTGCACCATCCGGGGCAGGCTATGATCTCTTAGTGGCGCGCGTCACGAAGACACAAACGATCACCGCCACGAATGGATCGCCAACCGTCACCGGTAGTGGAACGAACTGGCTAAACAGTTCTACCACGTATCCGAATCCCGACATGCCTGGGGCTATCGGTGATTTGTGGAAACCTGCCGCTGCGACAAAATACTATCGGATCAAGTCCATCGACTCCGACACGCAGTTCACGCTGTGGGAAAACTACACCGACACCACGATCAACAATGCAAGCACAACTTTCTCTTCCTACTACATCAACAGAAAAACACTTCTGCTTCTGCCGGGATTCCATCGTCTGAGCGGTGTAGACACGGCGATGGGCATAGATATTTCTGCCCTACCTGGGGCCATGACCATTGTGGACGAGATAGATGGAGCGACCGCCACGCCCTTTGGCAATCTGTACGATTCGAACCTGACTAACTTTCAAGCGATGGCATCGAACACGTGGGGCGACCTCGACGGATTCTGCACGAGCGCCATCGCGCCTGCTGGATCGGAAGTCACTTACAAGGGGTTAAGAATCAAGTGCGCGAATCCGGGCCAGAATCACCAAGGCGGAAGTCTACGCATACCCGGTATCGCCGGCAGTACCGTCATCTATGATAA
>Ga0209253_10000384_pt1 | contig 37236 bp, 29 predicted proteins | sample FrelakmetBRP12BR_FD_187145 | JGI IMG/M metagenome (GOLD analysis project Ga0209253, IMG submission 187145) | Freshwater lake sediment microbial communities from the University of Notre Dame, USA, for methane emissions studies - BRP12 BR (SPAdes)... | ecosystem: Environmental > Aquatic >... | reverse complement strand
CAACGTGACCACCGATGGCGAGAACTCTCCCGCGGCCTTGCGCCGGATCACCAGCCCGCCGATCACCTGCTCTTCGCGCAACAGCGGCACGGCCAGCACCGCGCGCACGTCTTCCCGGAGCAACAGATCGCGCACGGAGCCCTCGGGCATCAGCTGGACATCCGGCATCTGATAGGGAGCCCGCTGCTTGGCGCAGATGCCCAAAGACGTTTCCCCGATCCGGATCCGCGAATTGCGCAGGCCCGCGACCATGGCCTCGCTCATGCCATGACTTGCCCGCGGCACGAACACCCCCTCGCCCTCATCGAACTCGTAGATCGTGCCCCCCGCGTCGGCCTCCGACAGCTCGACGGCGTGGGTGATGATGGTCATCAGCACGGTATCGAGGTCGAGACTCGAGCTGACCGCCTGGCCGATTTCGCCCAACGCGCGCATTTCTTCGACCGAGCGCGTGAGCGCCTCGGTGCGCGCCTCGAGTTCCTTGAACACGCGGACGTTTTCGACGGCGATCACGGCCTGATCGGCGAAGGTGTGGAGCAAATCGATGTGATGTTCTGGGAACGGGCCCACCGACGCGCGCGATACTGCGATCCCCCCGATAGGTTGGCCGTCACGCAGCAGGGGCACGGCGAGGATCGCGCGGTAAGTCACCGCCCGCGCCACGTTTACGGCGCCATAGTCCGGGTCGGCCTCGATGTCCGGGATCTGGGCAAAAGTCCGGTCCTGGATTGCGCGGCCGATCGCGGTCCTGCGACTCAGCGGTAGCGGAAACAATCGTTCGTACGCGACGGCACCCTCGGCGCTCAGCCCGTGATGCGCCACGAGGTAAATGAGTTCACCGTCGAAACGGAAGACCGCGCAGAACTGGCTGTCGCACAGTTGTAACGCGCGCTGCGCGATCATGTCGAACACCGGTTGCGTGTCGGTCGGGGAACTCGAAATCACACGCAAGACCTCGCTCGTGGCGGTCTGCTGCCCGAGCGACTCGGTGAGCTCGGCAGTTCGCGCCTCGACCCTTTGCTCCAGATTGTTCTGCGAATCCTGCAGCCGTGCAGCGGTATGGTTGAATTCGGCGGCGAGAGCCTCGAGCTCGTCCCCGGTCCGCACCTCGATGCGATGGCCGAGATCGCCGGCGCCGATCCTTGCTGCGCCAGCCTGGAGGGTGCGGATGGGCGCCACCATGCGGCGGGCCAGCACGATGCTCACCAGCACGGACAGCGCCAATCCGACGGCCAGGATGATCACGCCCCAGAGCATTGCGATCCGCAGCGGCGCATAAGCCTCGGAGAGCGGCTGCTCGACGATGACGTACCAGCCGAGCGCAGGAATGGCCGCATGCGTGGCCAGGCTCTGCGTTCCGTCGAGACCCGTCGCGAGCATCGCGAAGGACTCGTCCGAAGGCGATGACGCGGTGCCGGATTCGCGCGCTGCTTTCACCTGCGGCAGCGCGGACAGGTCCCGCATCTGGAGGACCCGGCTGACGTCCGGATGGGCGATGAGGCGACCCATCGAGTCCACGACATACGCGTACCCCGCCTGCCCGATCCGGATGCGCGAGATCACGTCCCAGATCGCCGTGAGGTTGATGTCGACGACGGTCACCTCGATCGCAGGATTGCCGGAGGGCACCGCGAGCTCCATGTAGGGCTCGGAGTCGTTGCGGAACGTGACCGGGCCGTAATAGACCTTGCCCCCCCGCGCTGCGCGGAAGGCCGGCATCTCGAAGTAGTACGCGCCGCTGCCGATCGCGTCCAAGGCGAGCCGGGAAACGCGGATGCGCTCCCTGCCCGACTCGTCGAGGTGACGGAGTTCCATGACCGCCGGCACGTTGCGCAACACCTGAAGGAAATTGATCTCGCGCTGCTCGGCGAGGAACGACCGCCCGGCGTCCTGTGTCGCGAAGCCGCTGGGACCCAGCAGATCGGCCGGGATGTTGCCCGTTGCAGCGTGGGTCGTGCCCCGCACATGGCGTTCGATTTCCCCGACGAACTGCTCGATGCGCTCGGCGGCCCGCATGGCCTTCTCGCGCTGCACGCTGACGACGGCGCGCCGGGTCTCCTGGTATGCCAGATAGAGCTCGAGGAGGCCGCTCGCGACGAGCACGCCGCCCACCAGCGCGACGAGCGCGACGACGTACTTCCGGGACAGCCGTCCCTTTGGGGGAGCGTCCGTCATTGTCGGATGCGGTCCGCCCGCAGGAGAACCTTGCGCGGCATGGCGAGCCCGAGCAGCCCGGCGGTCTTCAGGTTGAGGGTCAGATCGATCTTGTCGGCGGCCTGCACGGGCAGGTCCTCGGGCGGCGTACCGCGAAGGACCTTCGCGACGAGTTGTGCGGCCTGGACTCCCTGCGCGTAATAGTCGGGGCCGTACGAGGCGAGGCCGCCGTGCTCGATCCACAGCGACGACGGGAAAACGGCCGGAACGCTCGAGGCGAGCGACTTCTCGAGGATGCCCACGCTGATGTCGAATCCGTCCTGGTCGGGCGCCAGCAGCGCGTCGCCCGGCTTGACCAAATCGAGGGCGCTCTTCACGCCCTCGGCGTTCGTGACGCCGATCGGCACGAATCCGATCCGCAGCCGCTGTGCCGCGTCGATTCCCTTTTGCATCGCCACCGCGCCGGTCGGGTCGGTGGAATCGTGGATGAACCACACGCGCTTGACGCCGGGGAAGAGCGTCTTCAGCACCTCGAGCCGCTTCGCCATCAGGTCGGTGGTCAGGCTCGACACGCCGGTGACGTTTCCTCCGGGATGCGCGAGCTTCGCGACGACCCCTGCGGTCACCGGATCCCCGACAAGCGTGAACACGACGGGGATCTTCCGCGTCGCCGCCTTGGCCGCCCGCGTCGCGGGCTCGTTGCTCGTGAAGAGCACGTCGACGCCTGCCTTGACGAGCGCCTCCGCCTCGGTCGGCATCGCCCGTGGATTGCCTTTCGTGAACCGGACGTCGAACACGACGTCGCGACCTTCCTGGAAGCCCAGGTCGCGCAGCCCAGCCTTCAATCCTTCGACGGCCGGGTGATTGGCGGCCCACGCATCGTTGAGCACGCCGATTCGATATTGTCGCCCCGCAACTTGTGCATCCGCCGCACCCGCGACGATCGCGAGGGTCGCAAGGAAGGCGGCCGACACCCAACGACGCACCAGCCGCTTCCCGTCGATCAACGCTTGTTCCAGGGCGGCGTCGGGAACAGCGGCTTGTCGGCGGCGAGCTCTTCGGGCCACACGATGACTTTCTTGGCCTCCTGCCACTGGAAGGTCACCATCTTGTGCGCGGTCTGGAATCCACCCTCGTCGACCTTGAATCCGCCATAGGCCGAGGGGCTGTCGATCTTTAGGATCGCGTCCCGGATCTTCGCGCCGTCCATCGAGCCGGCCCGCTTGATGGCCTCGAGATAGATCTGGCAAGCCCCGTATCCCGCCGCGGAGTGGTAGGACAGGTCGGCGCCGGGAAATTCCTTGCGATGAGCCTCGACGAACTCGGCGGCGCCCGGGTATTGCCGCGCAATGGGAATCAGGCCGCCCGCACGCAGCGTCACCAGCTCGGGCAGCCACTGGCTGCCGCCGTAGACGAAATCCGCATCGCGACCGAGGACCTCGTGGAACTTGGGCAGGTCCCCGCCCACGGTCACGCCGAACATCTTCGGATTGACGTCGAGCTCCTTCAGGGCACGCGTGATTGCGACGGCGTCGTCGAAGTACGTCGCTGCCGCCACGACATCTGGGTTCGCCGCGGCGACCTTGCGCAGGAGCGGGCGGAAGTCGGTGGTACCCTTCGGATAGGATTCCGCGAGGACCACCTGCAGGCCCCGTTTCTTCGCGAGCTCCACGGTTCCCTGGGCGGTCGACTTCGGAAACAACGTGTCCTCGCTCAGCACCGCGACCGTCTTCAGCCCCCGCTTGGCGGCAATATCGATCAGCCCCTCGAGGTAGACCTCGGCGGGCGAGGTCACCATGAAGACGTACTTGCGGCCCTTCTTGAATATCGAGGGAACCGAGGCGTTGGGAGTCACCATCGGCATCCGGTACTTCTCGCTCACGTCGGCCGCCACTTCGGTGAGCTGTGACGAGTACGGCCCCAGGATCCCGCTGACCTTGTCCTGCGTGATGAGCTTTTCGTAGATGCGGACCGCCACGGGCTCCTGCGACTGGTCGTCCTCGAAGACGAGCTCGAGCTTGCGCCCCAGCACGCCGCCCTTCTCGTTCGCGTGCTTGAAGCACAGCTGATAGCCGCGCAGCTGGTTCTGGCCGAGAGCCGCATAGTTACCGGTGGTCGACAGCGAGGCGCCGATTCTGATCGGCGCCTGCGCTTCCACGGAGCTGGCCATTGCCGCCGCAATGAACGCCGCAACGAGAGCCGGCAGCGCGAATCGAACCCGTAAGGCGGTCCGGTGGGTCACGGCGGTCGTCCCGCGGCGGTGCGGCACCGCCGACTCAGATTCGGCCAGGAAAGTGCGTCGTTTCATGACCGATCCCCCTTTACCTCGTCGCCGTATTCTCGGCCGATGCCCACCACGCGACGGCATTCGCCGATGACACGGCAATCTGACGGGGAATGGCAGGCTTGTTCGTCGTTGCAGATCTGTCCCGGCGCATCACGCTAGCGGCAATGAACCCGGCGTCAATCCGCTCGACCGCGCGAACCCTCTTCGGGGTCATTCCGGCGGCCCCCTAGCTTAACGCACAAACCGCTACAAGGGTCAAGGGAAATCCTCGCGGAGGGCTTGCGCGACCGCCATCCGACGACCGCATTATCGATACCCGAATGCGCCGGGCAGCACCGTGCTGATCTGCGGGACGAGCGACAAGAGCGCCAGCACCCCGATCTGCGCCCACACGAACGGCCACAGCTCGGCAACGAGCCCGCCGAGCGGCACGCGCGCGACCACCGCCGTCACGAACAGCAGGCCGCCGACCGGCGGCGTGATCATCCCCATCGTCAGGTTCACGATGACGATGATCCCGAACTGCAGGTCGTTGATGCCCAGCGCGTGGGCGATCGGCGCGAGGATCGGGACCAGCACGACGACCCCCGGCAGCGGCTCGATGAAGATGCCGAACGCGAGCAGCAGCAGGTTCACGGCGAACAGGAACGCGAGCGGCGACAGCTGCATGCCGACGATCCACGCGGTGAGCTCCTGCGGCACGCGCGAGACCGTCAGCACCCAGGCGAACGCCGCCGACATCGCCACGATGATCAGCACCGACGCCGTCATCAGCGCCGAGCGCGCGAGGATGCCCGGCAGCATCCGCCACTCGAGCGAGCCGTAGATCCAGCGACCGGCGACGAGCGCGTAGAACACGGCGACCACGCTCGCCTCCGTCGGCGTGAACGCGCCCGACGCGATGCCGCCCAGGATCAGCACGGGCAGCACGAGCGCCGGCAGCGCGCGCCAGGTGTTGCGCAGGTAGTCGGCGAGCGCGAGCTCCTCGACGACGCCGCGGTAGTCGCGCCGGGTCGACACCACGTGGTTGATCACCGCCATCGCGATCGCGATGACGATGCCGGGCACCACGCCCGCGATCATCAGCCCGACGAGGTTGACCTCCGGGTAGGCGAGCGCGTAGATGATCATGCTGATCGAAGGCGGGATGATCGGGCCGAGGATCGACACCGCCGCCGTCAGCGCCGCCGCGTACTCCGCGCGATAGCCGTCGCTCTTCATCATCCGGATCATGATCGCCCCCGGGCCCGCGGCGTCGGCGAGCGCGGAGCCGCTGATGCCGGAGAAGAACGTGATGGCGAGGATGTTCGTGTGGCCGAGGCCGCCGCGGAAGCGGCCGACGAACTGCGACGCGAAGCGCAGAAGCACCTCGGACAGCGCGCCGCCCGTCATCAGCTCCGCGGTCAGGATGAAGAACGGCACCGCCATCAATGCGAACACGTCGATGCCGCTGAACAGGTACTTGGGCAGCGCGACGAGCGGCAGCCCGCCGTGCACGAGGATCGCCGCCAGCGTGGCGCCGCCCAGCGCGAAAGCGACCGGCACGCCGAACGCGAGCAGCGCGATGCAGGCGATGAAGAGCGCGGCGATCACAGCTTCACCGCGTCCGCGTCGAACTCGGCGTCGGCCAGGTACCGCCCCTGCCGCACGTAGGCGGCCGCCATCAGCAGCAGGTGGACGATCATCAGGGCGAAGCCGATCGGCATCGCCAGATAGACCGCGCCGATCGGAATCTGCAGCACCGGGGTCGTCTGCCCCCACGTGAGCAGCGCGTAGCGCGTGCCGATCCAGAGCATCGTCGCGAAGAACGCGAGCAGCAGCAGGAAGATCGCCGCGCGGATCCACGCCGCGTGCCGGGGCAATGCGCGCTGCAGCGCATCGATGCCGATGTGCCCGCCGTAGCGCAGCACGAGGCCGGCGCCGACGAACGTGAGCCAGATCATCAGGTAGCGCGACGCCTCCTCGACCCAGAGGATCGAGTGGTCGGTCAGGAAGCGCAGCGCAACGTTGGCGAACACCATCGTCGCCATCGCGGCGAGCATCGCGATGACGGCCCACCGGTTGGCCCGGAGGAGCACGCGGTCGAAGGTCGGGACCATCGTCGGCAGGAGCGGGGATCGGGTCGGCGCGCGATTGTCGCACGGATCCGCGGCGCGGCTGCCGTCGCGCCGGCATCGCTATAATCGGACCCATCGCGCCGCGCCCGCGTTGCGGGCAGCGCCCCGGACCCATCGCGCATGCCCGACACGCCCCCCCCGCCCCGCCCTCTCGCCGGTCTCAAGGTGCTCGAGCTCGGCGCGCTGATCGCCGGCCCGTTCTGCGCGAAGATCCTCGCGGAGTTCGGCGCCGAGGTGACCAAGCTCGAGCCCCCTGGCCAGGGCGACCCGCTGCGCAACTGGCGCTTTCTGCGGGACGGCACGTCGCTGTGGTGGCACGTCCAGTCGCGCGGCAAGCGCTCGGTCGCAGTCGACCTGCGGGAGTCCGAAGGCCAGGCGATTGCGCGGAAGCTGGCGCTCGCCGCGGACGTCGTCGTCGAGAATTTCCGCCCCGGGACGATGGAGGCTTGGGGCCTCGGCTACGAGGCGCTCGCCGCCGCGAATCCGGGGCTCGTGATGGTGCGCATCTCGGGCTACGGCCAGACCGGCCCGTATCGCGAGCGACCCGGCTTCGGCGTGATCGGCGAGGCGATGGGCGGCCTGCGCTACGTCACGGGCACGCCCGACCGCCCACCCTCGCGCACGGGCGTGTCGATCGGCGACACGCTGTCCGCGCTCTACGGCGTCATCGGCGCGATGATGGCGCTCGAGGCGCGGCGGAAGACCGGCCGCGGGCAGGTGGTCGACGTCGCGCTGTACGAGTCGGTGTTCTCGGTGATGGAATCGCTGCTGCCCGAGTTCGACGCCTTCGGTGCCGTGCGCGAGCGCACCGGCTCGATCCTCCCCGGCATCGCCCCGTCGTCCGCGTACCGCTGCAGCGACGGCACCTACGTTCTGATCGGCGCGAACGCCGACTCGATCTTCCGGCGGCTCGCCACCGCGATGGGCCGCGCCGACCTCGCGAACGACGCGTCGCTCGCGCACAACGACGGCCGCGCCGCGAGGCAGGCCTGGCTCGACGCCGAGATCGAGGCGTGGACGTCGTCGCACTCCCCCGCCGAGGTGCTTGCCGCGCTCGAGGCAGCCGCGGTGCCGGCGTCGAAGATCTACTCGATCGCCGACATCGTCGCGGACCCTCACTACGCGGCGCGGGAGATGATCCGGCAGATCCTGCTCCCCGGCGGCGCGACGCTGAAGGTGCCGGGCGTCGTGCCCAAGCTCTCCGCCACGCCCGGCGACTTCGACGGCGGCGGGCCGACGCTCGGCCAGCACACCGACGAAGTCCTGGCGGAGCTGGGCTACGACGCGGCGGCGATCGCCGACCTCAGGCGTCGCGGACTGATCTGATCCGCGGGCTCGGGCCCGCGCAGCGGCTAGACGCAGCGCCCGCCGTCGACCTCGAGGCACGCGCCGGTGATGAAGGACGCCTCGTCGGACGCGAAGAAGACCGCGGCGGTGGCGATGTCGGACGGTTGCGACAGACGGCCGAGCGGAATGGTCGCGACGAACTTCGCTCGCATCTGCGGCGTGTCGGCGCCCATGAACTGGGCGAGCATGCCGGTCTCGCCGGCGACCGGGTTGATCACGTTGACGCGGATGTTGTCCGGCGCGAGCTCGGCCGCCATCGAACGCGACGTGACGATCGCCGCGCCCTTGCTGCCGTTGTACCACGTGAGGCCCGGGCGCGGCCGCACGCCGGCGGTCGACGCGATGGTGATGAAGACGCCGCCCTTCCGGTTGCGAAAGTGCGGCACCGCGTGCCGCGCCGTCAGGAAGAGGCTCTTCACGTTGACGTCGTAGATCCGGTCGAACTCCGCCTCGCTGACGTCGAGCATCGGCTGGTTCCGGTGCGTCATGCCGGCGTTGTTGACGACGATGGCGAGGTCGCCGAACCGGTCGAGCGCGAAGCGGACCAGCGCGCCGACGTCGCGGTCGCTCGACACGTCGCCGGGACAGAAGAGCGCGTGGCCGCCCGCGGCGGCGATCTCGCGCGCGACGCGCTCGCCGCCGGCTGCGTTGATGTCGTTGACGACGACCTTCGCGCCTTCCGCTGCGAAGCGCTTGGCGATGCCTTCCCCGAACCCTGAACCCGCTCCGGTGACGATGGCAACCTTGTCTTCGAGTCTCATCGGAATCCTGTCCAACGCCGGTTCGGTTCAGGGCAAACGCACGCGTTCCTAACCGTGGTGCAGCACGACGGTCTTGAGCACGGTGAATCCGAAGAGCGCTTCGAAGCCCTTCTCGCGGCCGTAGCCCGAATGCTTGACGCCACCGAACGGCAGCTCGACGCCGCCGCCGGCGCCATAGCTGTTGACGAACACCTGCCCGCTCCGGATCGCGCGGGCCATCCGCAGCTGCCGGCCGCCATCGTTCGTCCACACGCCGGTGACGAGCCCGAATTCGGTGGCGTTCGCAATGCGGACGGCATCGCCCTCGTCGGCGAAAGGCATCGCCGCGAGCACCGGCCCGAAAACCTCCTCGCACGCGAGCCGGCACGACGGTGGAACGTCGCGCAACAGGTGCGGTTCGACGTAGTAGCCGGCTTCCGGCGCACCGGCGACGATCGCGCCCTTCGCGACCGTCGCGTGCCCGTCGCGCTCGGCCTCGGCCAGAAATTCGCGAACGCGCGCAAGCTGTCCCGCCCGGATCAGCGGTCCGCAGTCCAGATCTGCGAACGCGGGGCCGACCCGCAACGCCTCGAAGCGCTCGCCGAGCGCGGCAAGCACCTCCTCGTAGCGCGAGTGCTCCACCAGCAGCCGGCTTCCGGCCGAGCAGGTCTGGCCGGCGTTCTGCACGATCGCGTTGACGATCACCGGCAGCGCCGCGTCGAGGTCGGCGTCGGCAAAGACCACCTGCGCTCCCTTGCCGCCCAGCTCCAGCGTGACCGGGCAATGCCGCTTCGCCGCCTCGCCTGCGACCCACGCGCCCGTCGCCGGCGACCCGGTGAACGACAGATGGTCGATGCCGCGATGCTCCGCGAGCGCGGCGCCGGCCTCGCGCCCCAGCCCGGTGACGATGTTGAGCGCGCCTTCGGGCAGGCCGACCCCCGCGGCAAGCTCGGCGACGCGCAACAGCGACAGGCAGGCGTCTTCCGCCGGCTTGACCACGCAGGCATTGCCGGCGGCGAGCGCGCCGCCGACCGAGCGGCCGAAGATCTGCAGCGGGTAGTTCCACGGGATGATGTGACCGGTGACGCCGTGCGGCTCGCGCCACGTCAGCACCGTGTAACCCGCCGGATACGGAATCGTCGAGCCCTGCAGCTTGTCGGGGGCGCCGCCGTAGAACTCGAAGTAGCGTGCGCAGGCGGTCACGTCGGCGTGCGCCTGCAGGAGCGGCTTGCCGCAGTCGCGCGCCTCGATCAGCGCGAGCTCGTCCGCGTGATCGAGAATCGCGCGCCCGAGCCTCGCCAGGAGGCGGCCCTTCTCCGCGGGCGCCAGCCGGCCCCAGATGCCGTCGCGCGCGTGTTCGGCGGCGCGCACCGCACGGTCGACATCCTCGGCCGTCCCGAACGCGATCGCCGCGAACGGCTTGCCGTCCGACGGGTCGATCATCGGCAGCGTCGCGCCCGTCGCCGGATCGACCCAGCGGTTGCCGATGAAGTGCTGCGGCTTCGTGGTGATCGGGGGCAGCGGATGCGGGGCGTTCATCGCGGCACTCCTGCATGCGGTGCGAAGCGTGCGGCTGAAGCCGCACCCACGACAGGCACCGCCGCCGCCGTGGGGCCGGCTTCAGCCGGCGTTTGCATCATCCCGACCTTCACTGCTTCTTCGCTCCCGGCTGGAACTTCCACGCCAGCGTGTTCTCGTCGGTGCGCGGCGCGTAGCTGATGCCGTCGCGCGTCGCCCACAGGTTCACCTGGAAGTGCAACGGGACGATGCCGGTGTCGTTGAGCGCGAGCTCCGCAGCCCGCTGAAGCAGCGCCTCGCGCTTCGCGTCGTCGACCGTCGCCAGCGCGTCCTCGGTCAGCGCGTCGACCTTGCCGTTCGAGTAGCGGCCGCGATTCGCGGTGCCGTAGCCCTTGTCGCGGTTGTAGGTCATCAGCAGCGCCTTCAGCGACGACGAGGCCTCGCCGGTGCCGGTGCTCCAACCCAGCAGCATGAAGCTGAACTTGAGGTCGGTCGCCTGCGTGAAGAACGTCGACGACGGCATCGCGACGACCTTGGTGTCGATGCCGACGCGCGCCAGCATCTGCGCGACGGCCTGCGCGATCTTGGCGTCGTTGACGTAGCGGTTGTTGGGCGCGTGGATCGTGAGGCCGAAGCCGTCGGGATAGCCGGCCTCGGCGAGCAGCTTCTTCGCGCCCTCGGGATCGTACGCCTCCACCTTCAGGAGCTTCGACGCGCCGAACAGGAAATCGGGAACGAGCTGGCCCGAGGGGATCGCCTCGCCCTCCATGACCTTCGCGACCATGACCGGCCGGTTGATCGCCTTCGAGATCGCCTTGCGCACGCGCGGGTCCTTCAACGGGTTCTTCGCGAGCGGCTTGCCGGCCCGGTCGGTGACGAACGGCGAGACGTCGCGATCGCTGTCCATGTGCAGGTAGATGAGCCGGTCCGCGACGGTGCGGTACACCGCGAGCCGCTTGTCCTTCCTGAGCTGCGCGACGTCGGACGTCGGCACGTTCTCGATCACCTGGACGTCGCCCGACAGGAGCGCGGCCACGCGCGAGGCGTCCTGCGGCAGCAGGCGCAGCGTCACCTTCTCCCACGGCGTCTTGCCGCCCCAGTACGCGTCGTTGCGCGCGAGCTCGATGCGGTCGCCCTTGGCGTACCGGACGAGCCGGTACGGGCCGGTGCCGACGGCCGCCTTGCCGCTGTTGAAATCGTCGGTGGTCGCCTTCGCGGCGGCCTTCGAGACGATGACGACCTGCGTCATGTCGGACGGCATCAGCGGATACGGCGTCGCGGTCCTGAAGCGGATCGTCAGCGGGTCGACGACCACGATCTCCTTGATCTGCTTCGTGAACGCGGTGAACGGCGACGGGCTGTTCGGCACGGTCGGCACGCGCTCGATCGACGCGACGACGTCGGCGGCGGTGAAATCGGAGCCATCATGGAACTTCACACCCTTGCGGAGCTTGAACTCCCACGTCAGCGGATCGACCGCCTTCCACTCGGTCGCGAGACCGGGCTCGAGCTGCGACTTCTCGTTGCGCTGCACCAGGTAACCGAAGATGTGCGCGGCGACGTTGTTGTTGGGCGTGACGTTGTGGTAGTGCGGGTCGATCGCGGTGACGTCGGTGCCGAGGCCGATCGTCAGGTTGGCGGCGGCGGCCGGAGGCGCGCCGGCACCGATGGCGACGACGGCCGCAATGGCGAGCATGCGGGCGGCGGACAGGCGGCAAAGTGGCATGGTGGCCCTTTGGTGGGTGGATGCGGCGGTGACCCGCGAAGAATAGCGCAACCGGCACCCGGCGCCAAAGCACGTGGTCGGGGCGCTGGGGCCGGGATGCCGTGCCGCGGGTTGTGTTTGCGGCGCCGGCTATCGACCGCGATACCGGATGCGGTAGATCGCTCCGGCATCGTCGTCCGAAACGAGCAGCGAACCGTCCGGCGCGACCAGCACGTCAGCCGGACGCCCCCACGCGCGCTCCCCTTGCAGCCAGCCCTCGGCGAAGGGCTCGTAGCGCACCGCCCTGTTGCCGTCGAGTGTGACCGTCGTCACGCGATAGCCGATCTTCCGGCTCCGGTTCCACGAGCCGTGCTCGGCGATGAAGACCCGGTTGCGATACGCCGCCGGGAACTGCGTCCCGGAATAGAACCGCATCCCGAGCGAGGCGACGTGCGGACCGAGGTTCTGCGCCGGCGGCGCGAACTCGCTGCACGAGCGCGCGCGCCCGAATTCGGGGTCGGGGATCGTCCCGCCGTGGCAGTACGGGAAGCCGAAGCGCATCCCCGCGCGCGGCGCGTGGTTCAGCGTGTCGGGCGGCGAATCGTCGCCCAGCAGGTCGCGGCCGTTGTCGGTGAACCACAGCTCCTTCGTGCGCGGGTCCCAGTCGAAGCCGACCGTGTTGCGGAGCCCCCGCGCGTAGACCTCGAGCCCGGTGCCGTCGGCGTTCATCCGCGTGATGACGCCGTAACGGTCGGGATCGAGGTCGCAGACGTTGCACGGCACGCCCACGGGAACGTACAGCTTCCCGTCGGGCCCGAAGGCGATGAACTTGCGGCCGTGGTGGCCCTCGGTCGGAAAGCGGTCGGTGACCACGACCGGCGCGGGCGGGGCGGCAAGGCGGCGCTCGATGTCGTCGTAGCGCAGGATGCGCGAGACCGCCGACACGTACAGCGCGCCGTCGCGGAACGCGACACCCGCCGGCTCGCGCAGTCCGGATGCGACGACGTTGACCACGGCCTCGCCCCGGGTGCCCGCCGGTGGCAATGTCAGCGCGTAGACCTTGCCGGCACCGGTCGAGCCGACGAACAGCGTACCCGCGGTGCCCCAGGTCATCGCCCGCGCATTGGGGACCCGGGCAACGACCTCGATTTCGAATCCCGGCGGCAGCCTGATCGTGTCGACGGGGAGCCCCGACTGCGCATGCAGCGTCGACGCGCCCGTCGACCAAAGCAGCAGCGCGGCCAGCGCCGCGTGCGCGCGCCGACGGCGCGCGGTGGATCTCGATCCCTGCGGTTGCAGCATGAGCTGTCGGGGTCGCGCGGCGGCGCACGTCTCCTTTCGGTTGCCATTATCCTCGCAAATGCGCAGGTCCACGGCAGCCGGGCGACGGGGCCCGCCGCGCGCGCCAGCTCCGGCGCGTTCCGCCGGTCGATTTGACAGCGCTAATGCGGCTCCCTATGCTGGCCCACTCGCCATCGCATCCGCGGCAAGCGGCTGCGCAGGAGATTCGCCATGAACGCGCCCACGCCATTGACCGTCATGCGCCCGGACCCCGCCGCGGGCCCCGCGCCCGGCCTTCACGCGTGGGAATTCATCCGGACGCTCGTCGCCTTCGACACCACGAGCCGCGAGTCGAACCTCGCGCTGATCGACTGGGTGCGCGGCTATCTGGAGTCGCACGGCGCCGAGTGCACGCTGACGTTCGACGACGAGAGGCGCAAGGCGAACCTCTTCGCGACGCTGCCCGCGCGCGACGGCAACCGGACGACCGGCGGCATCGTGCTGTCCGGCCACACCGACGTCGTGCCGGTGGACGGCCAGCCGTGGGACACCAACCCGTTCGAGGTGACCCGGATCGGCGACAAGGTCTTCGGTCGCGGCGTCACCGACATGAAGAGCTTCTCGGCGACCGGCCTCGCGTTCGTTCCCGAGCTCGTGCACCGCGGGCTCGCGCGGCCCGTGCACTTCGCGCTGTCCTACGACGAGGAGATCGGCTGCATCGGCGTGCGCCGGCTGATCGACGACATCGGCAGGCGCGGCGTCAGGCCGCTCGGCTGCGTCGTCGGCGAACCGACCGGCATGGAGCTCGTCGTCGCGCACAAGGGCAAGAAGGGCTGGCGCTGCCGCGTCCGCGGCCACGAGGCGCACTCGTCGCTCACGCCGCTGGGCGTCAACGCCGTGCAGATCGCCTGCGAGATCGTCACCTACCTGACCAACATGGCGCGGGCGTTCCGCGAACACGGCACGCGCGACGACGCGTACGACGTCCCGTTCACGACCGTCCACACCGGCGTCATCCGCGGCGGCACCGCGCTCAACATCGTGCCGCGCGACTGCCAGTTCGATTTCGAGATCCGCCACCTGCCGTTCGACGATCCCGACGAGCTGTTCGCGGAAGTGCGCGCCTACGCGCAGCGCTTCCTGCCGGAGATGCGCGAGGTCGCCGCGGGCGCCTTCATCGAGTTCGACGAGCTGTCGGCGCTGCCGGGCTTCGACACGCACGGGGAGTCCGACATCGCGCAGCTCGGCCAGGCCTGCAACGGGACGAGCGATCACCGGAAGGTCTCGTTCGGCGCCGAGGCGAGCCTGTTCCACAACGCGACGATCCCCACCATCATCTGCGGGCCCGGTCACATCGCGCAGGCGCACCAGCCCAACGAATGGGTGACGGTGGACCAGCTCGCGCGCTGCGAAGCCTTCATGCGCCGCCTCGCCGACCGCGTCTGCCTGGCGTGACCGGGCCGCTGCCGCCGATCGAAGTCGACTTCCCGGACCTCGGTCGCTGGGCCGCGGGCAACGCGGGAATCCCCTATGTCTGGACATTTGCCGCAGAGCGCGCCGGCCCGAACGTGCTGCTGCAGGCGCTGACCCACGGCAACGAGGTCTGCGGCGCGATCGCGCTCGACTGGCTGCTCGCCGAGGGCTTCCGGCCCACGCGGGGAACGCTTTCGGTGTGCTTCGCCAACATCGACGCCTATCTCGCCTTCGACCACGGCGATCCGTTCTCCTCGCGCTGCGTCGACGAGGATTTCAACCGGCTCTGGACCGCCGACGTGCTGGACGGCCCGCGGCAGACCGCCGACCTGGCGCGCGCGCGGGAGCTCCGCCCGCTGTACGACGGCGCCGACTTCCTGCTCGACCTGCATTCGATGACCGACCGCTGCCCGCCGCTCGCGATGGCGGGCCAGCAGCGCAAGGGCGTGCTGCTCGCGCAGGCGCTGGGCCTCCCGGAGCACATCATCGTCGACGCCGGGCACGCCGCGGGAAAGCGGCTGCGCGACTACGCGTTCTTCGACGATTCGGGGGATCCGCGCAACGCGCTCCTGATCGAGTGCGGCCAGCACTGGGAAGCCGCCGCGCCGGAAGTGGCACGGCAGGTGACGCTGCGTTTCCTGCGGCACTTCGGCATGGCCGAGCCGGCATTCCTCGACGCCCATCTCGAGCCCGTGCCGATGCCGCCGCAGAAGGTGATCGAGGTCACCGAGGTCGTCACGATCGCCACCGACGCCTTCGCGTTCGCCGTCGCGGCCAGCGGCCTCGCGGTCGTGCCGAAGGCCGGCACGCTGCTCGCGCGCGACGGCGACACGGACATCCTCACGCCCTACGACGATTGCGTGCTGATCATGCCGACGCGGCGCCCGAAGCAGGGCGAGACCGCCGTGCGGCTGGGGCGCTTCGTGAGTTGAGTGTGGGTCCGGATTTGGGTCCGGATTCATCCGGACGTCGTCGCACGCTCAGGGAGACGCCGCCTTGACCGCGGTTTCCGCCGCCCGGACCAGGTCTTCGCCGGCAACGTTCGCCCACTTGTCGTACACGGCGCGCGCCGCCGCCGCGAACGCCGCCTGACCCGCGGGGGTGAGGCGCGTCAGCGCGATTCCGCGCTTGCGCAAGTCGGCGAGCGCGGCGTCGTTCTCCGCCCGCGCGAGCGCCGGCAGCTCGCTTGCGGCCTGCTGTGCCGCCTCGCGTATCAGCGTGCGCTGCTCGTCGGTGCTGCGCTCCCACGCCGCCCGGTTGGCCGCGAACACGGCGACCTCGGCGACCGCGCCCCACAGGATCGCGTGCCGCACGCCGAGCGCGTCGAGCCGCGCCGCGGCGAACGTCGCGATCGTTCCCTCCTGCGCGTTCAGCGTGCCGGCCCGGAACGCCGCCTGCGCATCGGCGAACGACATCGCCTGCGGCTGGGCACCCAGCGCAGCGAAGAGATCCGTGAGCAGCGGCGTCGCCGTGACGCGAACCGCGAGACCCGCGAGGTCCCCGGGCGCGCGCACGTCGGTCGCGACCGTCGCGAGCGCGCGGTGGCCGAGCACGGCGTACGCGAGCGGGACGCCGCCGGCGCGCTCGATCGCGGCGTCGAGCCGTTCCCTGATCGTTCCGGTCACGAGCGCGTCCAGGCCTTTCGCGTCCGGGGCGAGCCACGGCAATCCGATCAGCGTGAGCTCGCCGACCTGCGGCGCCCAGTACAGCGACGACCCGACGGCGAGCTCCGCCGCACCGTCGCGCAGCGCGAGGAACTCGCGCGCGGGGTCGCGGTGCGCGAGCGTCGCGCCCGGGGAGTGCTGGACAGCGAGCTTGCCGCCGCTCTTTTCGGCGACGAGCTTCGCCCAGCGCTCGCCGGCCTTGCCCAGCGCGAACGCGGGCCCGACGGCGGTCGAGAGCTTCCACGCCGGCGCCTTGTCCTTCGCGTCCTGTGCGGAAACGGGCAGGACGACCATCGCCAGTGCCGCGAGGAGCGCCGCCGATCGCCACGATCGCGGCAGGGTGAGAAAGCTAGGCATCGTCGCCCGAGTCTACGGACCGCGTGCAGTCGCGGTCAACGCCGGCATCAATCCAGCGGTGTGACCACGGTGCGCGCCGGAGGTTCGCGCCAGTAGCGGCGGTCGTGCTCGCGCTCGGCGCGGGGCTCCCGCGGGGCGTCGGGCGCGAAGAGGAAGGACAGCGCGCCATCGTGGTCGGTGCGGTAGGCGCGGATGCCCGCGTCGGCATAGCGCGCGACGACCTCCGGGCGCGGATGGCCGAACCGGTTCCGGTAGCCGGGCGTGTACACGGCGACGCTCGGGTCGACCGCCGCGATGAACGCCGGCGTCGACGACGTCCGGCTGCCGTGGTGCGGAACGAGCAGCACGTCCGCCCGGAGCGCCGCCGGATCGCGCCGCACGAGCTCCTGCTCGCCGCGGGCCTCGAGATCGCCGGTCAGCAGCACGCTGCCGTGGGCCGACTCGATCCGCACGACGCACGAGAGGTCGTTCGGCTTGAGTCGCGGCATAGCGTAGTGCGCGGCCGTCGGCTGCAGCATGGCGAAGTGCACGCCGTCCCACGACCACCGCTGTCCCGCTTCGCAGCGCAGCGCGGCGGCCCCCTCGGCGGCACGGCGCGCGAGGATCGGACTGTCGGCGGGCAGCGACGAGGCCAGCCAGTCGACCGGCACCGTCTGCAGCAGCGACTGCGCGCCGCCGCTGTGATCGGAGTCCTGGTGCGTGACGATCATGGCGCCGAGGCGCGCAACGCCGGCCGCGCGCAGGAACGGCGCGACGATGCGCCCGCCGGCGTCGGCCTCTTCGGTGTAGCGCGGGCCGGTGTCGTAGAGCAGCGCGTGCCGGTGCGTCTGCACGACGACGGCGAGCCCCTGCCCCACGTCGAGGACCGTCATGCGGAAGGTGCCCGGCGCGGGCGGCGCCGGCCGGACGACGAACAGCGGAACGAGCGCGACGCAGCCCAGCGCGCGTCCCGGCACGCCGCGCGGCGCCGCGAGCCACAGCGTGCCGGCGAGCGCGGCGGCGACGGCCCACGCCGGCGGCGCGTGCTGCTGCCAGGCGGCCGCCGGCGCGGCGGCGAGCGCGTCGAGCGGAAGCATCAGCACCGCGAATGCCGCGTGCGCGGCAACCCACAGCGCGTCGACCGGAAGCACGATGGCGGCAAGCGCCAGCGGCACCACCGCGAAGGTGACGACGGGAATCGCCAACGCATTCGCGAGCGGGGACACGAGCGACACCTGCTGGAACAGCGCGAGCGTCCCGGGCACGAGCGCCACCGTGACGACCGCCTGCGTGCGCACCGCGGCGCGCAGCGCCCGCGCGATGCGCGCGACCCGCGAGGCCGGTGGCGGCGAGGACAGACGGCCGGCTCCCGCATACAGCAGGACGCCGACCGCGCCGAACGACAGCCAGAACCCCGGCGTCAATCCCGCCCAGGGATCCCAAACGAGCACGGCGGCGAGCGCCCACAGCCACACGACGCTCGCGCTGCCGGGTCGCGCGACGACGAGCCCGATCGCCGCGACGCCCAGCATCAGCAGCGTGCGCACCGCCGGCACCTGCGCACCGGCCAGGAGCACATAGGCCGCCGCGAATGCCACGCCGACGCCTGCGGCGACCTTGCGTGCGGGAACGCGCGTGGTGAGCGCCACGCTCCGCCGCGCAAGCGCGTGGGCGAGACCGCCGGCAAGCGCGGCGAACACCGTCACGTGGAGCCCCGAGATGCTGATCAGGTGCGCGATGCCGGTCCGGTTGAAGACGCGCCACTGCGGCTCGGCAATCGCCCGCTGCTCGCCGATCGTCAGCGCGACGATCACGCCCGCGTACGGCGCATCGGGGAGCGCAGCGAGGATGCGCGCGCGAATGCCCTCGCGCGCGCGCTGCACGTAATCGGTGGCGCGGCCGGCGAACGCATCCAGCCGCGCGTTGTGATCGCCGGCGCGCACGTAGCCGGTCGCGCGCAGCCCGTTCTCCAGCAGCCACGCCTCGATGTCGAAGCCGTGCGGGTTGACGGTGCCGTGCGGTCGCTTGAGGCGCACGACGAGTCGCCAGCGCTCGCCGGCGGCGATGGCGGGGACGCGGTCGGTCGGCCCCCCTTTCTGCCACTGCGCGTACCATGCGAGCGACAGCCGCGCGGGCACCACCGCACCGGCGGTCTCGATGCGCTCGACCGCGAAAGCGAAGCGCGTGCCGCGATCCGACGGTTGCGGCAGCTCGTCGATCACGCCGACGACCGCGACGTCCTCGCCTTCCCGGTCCGCGGGGAGCGCGTCGGCGAGGCGCGCCTCGGCACGCCACGCGGCGTAGCCGAAACCGAGAACGCCGGCGGCCAGCGCGACGAGTGCGGCAGTGCCGATCCCGATGAGCGCGCCGGGCCGTCCCGAACTCGAATGGCTCCCTCCCGGAGCGATGGCGCGCAGCGCCAGGGGAGTGGCAATGAGCGCCGTTCCACCGGCACGCGCATGCAGCGCGCACGCTGCGCCCCCGACCAGTGCCGCGGCGGCGATCCAGGGCACCACCGCGGGCAATTCAGGCTGCCACTGCAGCAGCACGACGCCCGCGGCGAAAGCGAGCAACGCGCAGGGAAGGGCCGAGGGGCGCGCGGACATGGGTGTGCCCGCGCAGCGCGCTCGAAGGGAGTCCGTTGGCGCGCCGCGGAGGCGGCGGCCCACGGCGAAGCCGCGTGCAGGCGCAGCCAGTCTAGGGCGGCAATGCGACGCGCTGAATCGGCCGCATGGTCGAGACCGACCGCGGCCGACGACGACGGATCAGGTTTGGCTTTCCCTGCGCCGCGCGACGGCCTTCGGCACCGCCGATTCCACCGCTTCGACGGTACGGTCGGCGACCCGAAGGTCGTTCGGCGGAAGCTCGATCGCCGGCCCGCCCGGGTCCGGCTGGCCTGGGTCCCGATGAGCGGTCGCCGGCCGGAAGACGACCTCGTACGGCAGCCAGACGAAGCCATCGTGTTCCTCGATCGGCTCCTTGAGCCGCACCGTGCGCCCGGCGCTGTCCGGCCGCAGGGTCAGGCAACGGCCGGCCTTGAACTCGCGCGGCGACAGAACCAGTGTTCCGAAAGGCAGATTCGGGTGCCCGGAACCTTCCCGAAGGTACAGGGCGATGCAGTGCTTGCGCTTCCTGTGCGGCAACGCGTTCGAATTCGTGGATGAATCGTTGTCGGCGGACAGCGCGACCACGACCGGGTCCTGTCCGAGGCATTCGACCCCGATGTCGACACGATCACCGATCCGCTTCCTGAGCCGGCGCACCACGGCCAGCGTCCACGGGGTGTTGTCGCGTTCCCGAAACGCGACCAGGGCGCCCGGCAGCATCCGGTTCTGGTTCCCGATTCTTCCGCGCAACCGGCAGCCCGACTCGCTGCGGTCCTTGAGCTGCCAGACCTGGTCCGGCCCGCCGAACCCGTCGATCGTCCCGGCGGAACCGTCGGCGCCGGTGGGAGGCATGTCCGACGGCGGCGTCGTGGAGCGTTCGCTGCTTGCCACTTTCGCGAGGACTTCGACGGCGGCCGGCGCCGGTGCCGAGGTGACGGACTTCGTCCGCTCCTCGTGGCGCAGCACCCGCGTGATCCGGGAGAGTCCGACGATGGCTTCGACGGTCGACGCGACGGGCAGCCGCTTGCCGCGACGATCGATCGGTGCCGGGCTGGGCAGGAGCACCGTACTGACGGCGCGCAGCAACTTGAGCTGTCGACCCGGCCGGAACGGCGACGACCGGTCGACGGGACGCGCGGGATCGCGGAACGAAGCGATTTCGTCGTCGATCAGCGCCAGCATGGGCGCGGGATCGAGATAGCGAGGCGTACCCGCGGTTGACCGGGGCGGGCGCACGAGCCCTGCCGCGCCGTCGAGATCGACGACGAAGCGACGGTCCGCACCGTCGACCACGGGACCGGCGTTCTCCGATTGCAGCGACAGTACCGCACACCAGCGAGGGATCCGCCGGCTCAGCCAGAACGCCTCGAACGGCGACAGGCGCCCGTCGTTCAGCAATTGCAGCAGCAGCACGTGGAGGTACTCGCGCTCGAGCGTGCTTACCTCGCCGCGCTCTTCGTGGCAACGCCGGGACAGGAGGGGCTGTGACCGCACGTCCGCCGATTCGGCGTAACGGTAGGCCCCGTGGAGCCCGCTCCAGCCATCGGGAATGGAATGCTCGTTCGTATAGGGCCGCAGCAGGAATTCGACCTGCCGATGCTGGAACAGACGCAGCAGAATGGTGGGTATGTGCTCGCACCAGCCGCGGGAGGCCCGGTCGTCCACGATGTGGCGCAGAGCGTGCTCGAACGCCTCGCCGAACGACCGGCACAGCGCATAGGCCGATTGCCAGGCGCCCGTCTCCGGCGACGGGGACGGCGCGCGCCCTCTTGCGAAGTCGATCAGCAGTGCATCGCCGAGACCTCGTGCGAGCTGGTCGAGCGCCAGCAGTGCGCGGAACTGACCGAGGCTGAGATCGTTCCGCGCCACCACCTCCGAGAGCACCTCGGACACGGCCCTTTGCGCCGCACACGGATCTTCCCGCGGCAACAACTGCCAAAATTGGTCCGCCGCCGTCGCGTTGACGAGCGCTCCGGCAGGACCCCGGCGGACAGGATTCAGGAATTCGAGCAAGGGGACCGACACTGTTCGGTAGTCGTCCCCGATACGCACAACTCGTGCCAAAGGCCGGACCGCGCCCCTCAGCCGTCGACGTAATGCGCAAGCTCGATCAGGTTGCCATCCGGATCGCGAAGGTAGATCGACTCGATCGGCCCGAGCGCGCCGGTGCGCACGACCGGTCCCTCCTCCACCGGGACCCCGCACGCGGCGAGATGCGCCGCCACGATGTCGGGCGTTTCCGCGACCACGAGGCACAGGTCGGCCGAGCCCGGCGTGGGTCGGGTCGCGATCGCAGCGACGCTCCCCGCCGGCCCTTGCGCCGGCTGGCCCGCCGCGTGCAGATTGATCTTCTGCCGGCCGAACGCGAGCGCCTTGCGCCCGGCGCCGAAAGTCACTTCCTTCAAGCCCAGCACCTCGGTGTAGAAGCGTATCGTCGCTGCGACGTCGCGGCAGGTCAGAACGAGATGATCGATGCGCTGGACAGTGAGCACGGCATCACGCAGCCTTCGGCCAGAGGACCATCTGCGTGCAGCGGAACAGCGCGATCGTGCCGCCGTCGGCGTGACGCGTCACCGCCGCATCCCACACCTGCGTGGTGCGGCCGAGGTGCGCGGGCTTCGCGATGCAGGTGATCGCGCCCTCGCGCGCGGTCCCGAGGAAGTTGGTCTTGAGCTCCACGGTCGTGAAGTTCTCGGCGCCCTTCGGCAGGTGCGCGATGCAGCCGTAGCCGCACGCGGTGTCGGCGAGCGCCACGACCGTCGCGGCGTGCAGGAAGCCGTTCGGCGCGAGGAGCTCCGGCCGGATGTCGAGCTCGGCGACGAGGAGCCCCTGCTCGATCGCCATCACGCGGAAGCCGAACAGCCCGGGCAGGCGGCCCTTGCCGCGCCGATTGAGGTTGTCAAGGGTGATTTCGGGTCGCAACGACATGCAATCTCCTTCGGTCGGCGCGCTGGGCGACCCCGGCGCTGCTGCTGCCGCGCGCTACAGCCGCTCTTCGAGCCACGCCTCGATCGAGCGCAGCGCATCCGGCAGCGCCGCGGGATTGGTCCCGCCCGCCTGCGCCATGTCGGGCCGTCCGCCGCCCTTTCCGCCGACCTGTTGCGCGACGTGGTTGACGAGGTCCCCGGCCTTGACCTTCGCCGTCAGGTCCTTGGTGACGCCCGCGATCAGCGCCACCTTGCCACCGCTGACGCTGGCGAGCACCGCGATGCCGCTCTGCATCCGGTCCTTCACCTTGTCGAGGGTCTCGCGCATGACCGTGGCGTCGGCGCCGTCGAGAACCAGCGCCAGCGCCTTGACGCCCTTGATCGTGCGCATGCCGGCGGCGATCACCTCTTCCAGGCGACCGAGTGCGAGCTGGCCGCGCAACCGCGCGAGCTCCTTTTCCGCCGCCTTGCCGTGCTCGAGCAGCTGCGCGATCTTCGCCTCGATCTCGCTCACGGGAACCTTGAGCGCGCCTGCGGCACCGGCGAGCGCACGCTCCTGCGCCTGCACCCACGCAAGCGCGTTGTCGCCCGTCACCGCCTCGACGCGACGGATTCCCGCGGCCACGCCGGCTTCGGCGACGATCTTGAAGAGGCCGATGTCGCCGGTGCGCTCGACGTGCGTGCCGCCGCAGAGCTCGCACGAGCTGCCGACGTCGAGCACGCGCACCTCGTCGCCGTACTTCTCGCCGAACAGCATCATCGCACCGGACTTCTGCGCCTCGGCGATCGGCATCACGCGCGCCTGCGTCGCGGCGTTCGCGAGGATCTCCCGGTTGACGATCTGCTCGACGCGCCGGATCTCGTCGTCGGTCAGCGGCGCGTTGTGCGCGAAGTCGAAGCGCGTCTTGTCCGGATCGACCAGCGAGCCCTTCTGCTGCACGTGCGTCCCGAGCACCTCGCGCAGCGCCTTGTGCATCAGGTGCGTCGCGGAGTGGTTGCGCATCGTCCGCACGCGCGCCGCGTGGTCGACGTGCGCGGCGACCGTGTCGCCGACCCGGAGTTCGCCGGTCTTCACCTCGCCGATGTGGCCAAAGACGTCGGGCTGGATCTTTTGCGTGTCGTCGACGGCGAACAGCGTGAGGCACGCGCCGCCCTTCGTGAGCTCGCCGCGGTCGCCGACCTGGCCACCCGACTCCGCGTAGAACGGTGTCTCGGAGAGCACGACGACGCCCGACTCGCCGGCCGCGAGCGAAGGCACCGCGGTGCCGTCCTTGTAGAGCGCGGCGACGCGGGCCTCGCCCGACAGCGTCTCGTAGCCCCGGAACAGCGTCTTCGGCCCCGTGTACTCGAGCTGCGCGCCCACCTTGAACTGGCTCGCCGCGCGCGCGCGCTCGCGCTGCGCGTTCATCGCCTGGTCGAAGCCGGCCTCGTCGACCTTCACGTTGCGCTCGCGGCAGACGTCCGCCGTGAGGTCGAACGGGAACCCGAACGTGTCGTAGAGCGTGAACGCGGTCGCGCCGTCCAGCACCTTCGCGCCGCCAGCGAGCGCCTGCTCGAGCATCTTCATCCCGTGCTCGATGGTCTCGCCGAAGCGCTCCTCCTCCTGCAGCAGCACCTGCGCGACACGGACGCTCTCGCGGCGCAGCTCGGAGTAGGCATCGCCCATCGCGCGGTCGAGATCGGGGACGAGCTTGTGGAAGAACGGCTCCTTCCGGCCGAGCTGGTAGCCGTGGCGGATCGCGCGGCGGATGATCCGGCGCAGCACGTAGCCGCGCCCCTCGTTGCCGGGGATCACGCCGTCGACGATCAGGAACGCGCACGCACGGATATGATCGGCGATGACGCGCAAGCTCGGCGACAGGTAGTCCTTCGCGCCGGTCTCGCGCACCGCGGCGCGGATCAGGTCCTGGAACAGGTCGATCTCGTAGTTCGAGTGGACGTGCTGCAGCACGGCGGCGAGGCGCTCGAGGCCCATCCCGGTGTCCACCGACGGCTTGGGCAGCGGGTGCATCACCCCGCGGTCGTCGCGGTTGAACTGCATGAACACGAGGTTCCAGATCTCGATGTAGCGGTCGCCCTCCGATTCGGGCGACCCCGGCGGGCCGCCCCAGACCTCGGGACCGTGGTCGTAGAAGATCTCGGAGCAGGGGCCGCAGGGTCCCGTGTCGGCCATCTGCCAGAAGTTGTCGCTCGCGTACTTGGCGCCCTTGTTGTCGCCGATGCGCACGCAGCGCTCGGCGGGGACGCCGATCTCCTTTGTCCAGATGTCGTAGGCCTCGTCGTCGTCGATGTAGACGGTCGTCCACAGCTTCTCGGGCGGCAGCCCGTAGACCTTCGTCAGGAGCTCCCACGCGTACCGGATGGCGTCGCGCTTGAAGTAGTCGCCGAAGCTGAAGTTGCCCAGCATCTCGAAGAACGTGTGGTGGCGCGCGGTGTAGCCGACGTTGTCGAGGTCGTTGTGCTTGCCGCCGGCGCGCACGCAGCGCTGCGCGGTCGTCGCGCGCTGGTAGGCACGCTTGTCGACGCCGAGGAAGACGTCCTTGAACTGGACCATCCCGGAGTTGACGAACAGCAGTGTGGGATCGCTGGCCGGGATCAGCGACGACGAGGGCACGATCGCGTGCCCGCGCTCTTCGAAGAACTGGAGGAAGCGGCTCCGGATGTCGGCGGCTTTCATGGCGCTGGCGGATCCCGTCTCGACGCGCCGGAGGCTCGCGGCCCCGGTGCTCGTTGGCAAAGCTGCTGATTTTACGCGGCTTCGGGCGGTGCCGCCAAACGACCGGGCACGGGTTCGTGGGGCCGCCTTCAGGCGGCTCGCTGTCGCATCCGGCTGAAGCCGGACCCGCAGCGTACGGTGGGACGCGACGATCGAAGACCGCCCGCCGGCAACGATGCCCTACGTCCCCGGCGGGTCCGCGTCGACCGGCGGGTTGCGCAGCAGGCGGAAGATCGACGAAAGGGCAAAGCCGCGGCTCTGAAGGAAGCGCACCTGCCGGGCCTTCTCCCGGTCGTCGGTCGGCGGCTTGCCGAAGCGCCTGCGCCAGAGGGCGACGAGGGCATCCAGGTCGTCGATCCCGGCGTCCGCCACCGCATCGACGGCAGCGGCGCCGGTGACGCCTCGCGCCTTCAGGGTTTCGACGATCGCGCGCTTGCTGTAACCGCCGCTCTTCTGCCGGACGACGGCGTGCGCGTAACGGGCGTCGGAGAGATAGCCGAGCGTCGCCAGCTCGTCCAGCACCACGTCGATCGCCGCGACGTCACCGTCGCCGGCGCCGTCATGGGCGGCGAGCCGGCTGCGCAACTCGGCCCGCGAATACTCGCGCCGCGCGAGGAGCGCGATCGCGCGGGCCTTCAGCGATCGCGGCCCCTTGGACGACTGCTTCGGATTGCGCAGGCGATCGATGGGCAAAGGGCTGAAGGACGCGGCCGAAGCCGGGCTACCCTCGCCTTGCGCAGCCGCCGCAACGGCGCAGCGAGCACGGCACGGGCGACTTCACGCTAGGCCTCGTCGGCCGGCGGCTCGCCGCGCGCGCGCAGTGCGCCCGGCACCGGCACGCCGACCGCCGCGCGGATCTTCGCCTCGATCTCGTCCGCCATCTCGGGGTGCTCGCGCAGGAACTCGCGCGTGTTGTCCTTGCCCTGGCCGATCTTCTCGCCGTTGTAGGCGTACCACGCGCCGGACTTCTCGATGATGCCGTGCGCGACGCCGAGCTCGATGATCTCGCCGTGGCGGGAGATGCCCTCGCCGTAGAGGATGTCGAACAGCGCCTCGCGGAACGGGGGCGCGATCTTGTTCTTCACCACCTTGACGCGCGTCTCGTTGCCGATGACCTCGTCGCCCTTCTTGATCGCACCGATCCGGCGGATGTCGAGCCGGACCGAGGCATAGAACTTGAGCGCGTTGCCGCCCGTCGTCGTCTCGGGGTTGCCGAACATCACGCCGATCTTCATGCGGATCTGGTTGATGAAGATGACGAGCGTGTTCGCGCGCTTGATGTTGGCGGTGAGCTTGCGCAGGGCCTGGCTCATGAGCCGCGCCTGGAGGCCGGGGAGCTGGTCGCCCATCTCCCCTTCGATCTCGGCCTTCGGCACGAGCGCGGCGACCGAGTCGATGACGATGATGTCGACGCCCCCCGAGCGCACCAGCATGTCGGCGATCTCGAGCCCCTGCTCGCCCGTATCCGGCTGCGAGATCAGGAGATCGCCGACATTGACGCCGAGCTTGCCGGCGTAGACGGGGTCGAGCGCGTTCTCGGCGTCGATGTAGGCGGCGGTGCCGCCGGCCTTCTGCACCTGGGCCACGACCTGCAGCGACAGCGTGGTCTTGCCGGACGACTCGGGCCCGTAGATCTCGACGACCCGGCCGCGCGGCAGCCCGCCGACGCCCAGCGCAATGTCGAGCCCCAGCGAGCCGGTGGACACGACCTGCAGGTCGTTCTGGACCTGGGCCTCGCCCATCTTCATGATCGAGCCCTTGCCGAACTGCTTTTCGATCTGCGCGAGGGCGGCAGCGAGGGCCTTGCTCTTCTGGTCTTCCATCTTTTGGTCGAGGGGCATTGGGTGTGGCTCCGAAGTATCGCGCACGGCAGCGCGGACAGGTGAATCTACCGCCGGAATGATGGCATAGAACGATCGTTCGACGCAACCCCCCGAACGGCCTAACGCGGCGGACCGACCATGTACCCCCGTGGGTCGCGCCGCGGGTCACCGTCCAGCCCGCCGGCGCGGGCGTCCGTCACCCCGCAGCCGCTCGCGCCAGAAGGCCTTCCAGCGCCGACGCGACCGCGGCGGCGCGCACCGCCGCCCGGTCGCCGGCGAAATGATGCGTCGCGCTCTCGATCGCTCCGCTGCGCAGCGCCCAGGCGAAGAAGACCATCCCGACCGGCTTTTCCGCCGACCCGCCGGACGGCCCTGCGACGCCGGTGACCGCGACCGCGAGGTCGGCCCGGCTGCGCGCGAGCGCGCCGACGGCCATCTCGCGCGCCGTCGCCTCGCTGACGGCGCCTGCCGACGCGAGCGTTTCGGCGCGGACCCCGAGCATCGCGATCTTGGCCTCGTTCGAGTAGGTGACGAACCCGCGGTCGAACCAGCCCGAGCTCCCCGCGACATCGGTGATCGCCGCGGCGACCAGACCGCCCGTACACGACTCCGCGGTCGCGACCGTCCAGCCCCGGCGCGCGAGCTGCTGGCCGAGGTCCGCCGCGACGGCATGCACGCGGACGTTCATGCGCAGGCTCCCGGTCGCCCGCGGTAGTGGTACGTGTAGGCCGTCGCAAACCCCAGCTTCCTGTACACGGCGATGGCCGGTGCGTTGTCCGCGCTGACCTGCAGGTAGGCGGCCTGCGCGCCGTGCTGCCACGCCCACGAGAGCAGCGACGCGCAGGCGAGCGTCGCGTAGCCCTTGCCCCGCGCATCGGGCGCCGTGATCACGTCGAACACTCCGACGAGCTCGCCCTCGACGGCGACCTGCGCGGTGCAGACGACCCGCCCCGCGGCGCGCACGACCGCGAAGCGTTTGCCGAGCACCGAATGCGCGAGCCGTTCGCGATGGGCATCGCGCTGGAGGTCGGTCGAGCCCCGCAGCTCCCCCACCGCGTCCACGAACGCCGGCGTGTCCGGCGCATCGAGCGCGACGTCGTTGCCGAAAGCGGGCAGCTCCGGCGGACGCTCGAGCGCGACCGTCTGCACGAGCGTCTGGTCGAACGCCTCGTAGCCGCGCCGGCCGAGCGCATCCTCGAGGTCGTCCGGGCGAACGAACGGCGTCATCCGGAACAGGACCGGCAGCCCCTGCTGCGCGTAGAGGTCCTCGCAGTGCGCGATCTTGGCGGCGAGCGGCAGCGACGAGCCGAAGTGCGCGTTCACGCTGCGTCCCCGTTTCGCGACGCCCGGCGAGAGGCGCAGCAGCCAGCCGTCGTAGAAGAGCTGCCGCTGCGTCTGCAGCGCGTTCAGCCCGGCCTCCTCGACGCGCGCCGGGTCCGGCAGCCGCGGAGTGCGGTCGGTGGCGCCGGGCATCGCGTCAGCCGAAGGCACGCTGGAACAGCGCGAGCACGACCAGCGTGTACGCTGCGGCAAGGAGATCGTCGACCATCACGCCGACGCCGTTCTTGAGCGCGGCGTCGAGCTGCCGGATGGGCGGCGGCTTCAGGATGTCGAACAGGCGGAAGACGACGAACGCGAGCGCGACGCGCACGGGGTCGTCGCCGACGAAGTAGAGCACCAGCAGGAAGGCGACGATCTCGTCGCAGACGATCGCGCCGTGATCGGCCGCGTCGAGGTCGCGGCCGGCAATCTGCGCGGCCCAGGCGCCGACTACCGCGTACACCAGGATCACGGCGACGAAGACGACCTCCGAGAACTGCGCGCGCAGCAGTATGGCGATCGGAATGGCAACGAGCGTGCCGAACGTGCCGGGGGCCGCCGGGGCGAGCCCCGCGCCGAAGCCGAGCGCGATGAAGTGCGCCGGATGCCGGAACAGGAACCCGAGACCCGGCGCTGCTGCAGCGTTCATTGGTGCACCCTTGGCGCTGCGCGCCATCCCTCCGAGAGGGAGCAATTCGCACCTTGGGACGGCCCGGCGGCGCTCATTCAGGTCGCCTGCTCAGATCTGCGTGGCCGCGAACGCGATCGCGCCGGTGGCCGCCATCATCGCAAGCGCGCCGAACGCCCAGTTGCGCCGGTATCCGTGCGCCTCCGCGGGAGTGACCGGCTCGAGCGGCGAGCGCCGCGTGAGCAGGAATTCCCACACGTACGGCGGCACGCAGGCGGCGCAGCGCCGGGGGTCGAAGTTGTGCATCGAGCCCACGGCTCACGCGAAGTGGTCGTAGGCCCGCGGCAGCGTGGCCAGCGGCACGCCCGCTTCGTCCCGGACGACGAGACCCGAGCCCGGGGTGATGGCGCCGATCCGCGCGAGCGGCAGCGCGCAGGCGGTGGCGATCGCCGCGACGCGTGCGGCAGCCGCGCGCGGCGCGGTGAAGCAGAGCTCGTAGTCGTCGCCGCCGGCGAGGAGGCAGTCGAGCGCAAGCGCCCGCTCGGGGCCTTCGAGCTTCCGCGCGAGCGCGGGCGACCGCGGCACGGCCGCGAGATCGACGGTGGCGCCGACGCGCGAGCGCTCCAAGATGTGCCCGAGGTCGCCGACGAGGCCGTCGGAAACGTCGATTGCCGCGGTGGCGTTGCCGCGCAGCGCGATGCCGAGCGCGACGCGCGGCACGGGCGTCTCGAGCCGCACGCGCGCGGCCGCCAGCGACGGGTCGTCGAGCCGGATGCGGCCGGTCATCGCGGCGACGGCGAGCGCCGCGTCGCCCAAAGCCCCGGACACGTAGACGTCGTCGCCCGGCGCCGCGCCCGCGCGCGTCAGCGCCTGCCCTTCGGGAACTTCGCCCAGGATCGTCACGCACAGATTGAGGGGCCCGCGCGTGGTGTCGCCCCCGACGAGCTCGACACCGTGCGCGTCGGCCTCGGCGTAGAAGCCGCGCGCGAAGGCGGCGAGCCAGGCCGCGTCGTCGTCGGGCAGCGCGCCGGCCAGCAGCGCCCATTTCGGCGTCGCGCCCATCGCCGCCATGTCCGAGACGTTCACCGCGAGCGCCTTGCGGCCGATCTTCCAGGGATCGGCGTCGGCGAAGAAGTGGCGCCCGCCGACCAGCATGTCGACGGAGACCGCGAGCTCGCAACCCGCCGTCGGCGCGAGCAGCGCCGCATCGTCGCCGACGCCCAGGTGCACCGACGCGGATCGCGGCGGTCGCGAGAAGAACCGCGCGATCAGCTCGAACTCGTTCACGGCCGGATTATAGGCGATGCCGGTACCGCAGCCGCGGCGCGCGCCGCCCGGCCGCAGCGGAGCGCCCCCGCTATTGCGCGCTGCCGGCGCCGGAGCGCAGCGCGTCCATTTCCGCCGCGCGCAGCGTCACGGCGAGCTTGTCCAGCACGCCGTTGACGAACTTGTGCCCGTCGGTGCCGCCGTACGCCTTGGCCAGCTCGATCGCCTCGTTGATCACGACGCGGCACGGGATCTCGCGCTGGTGCTCGAGTTCCCATGTGGCAATGACGAGGATCGCGCGCTCGATCGGCGACAGCTGCTCGGCGCGCCGGTCGAGGTTAGGCGTCACCCGCCGGACGAGCGCGTCGAATTCGGCGGTGACCCCCGCCCACAGGATGTCGAAATAGGCGGTGTCGGTTTTCGCGAAGCCCGCCGCTTCCGCGAGTTGCGCGCGAATCGCTTCGGGCGCGTTGCCCGACAGCTGCCGCTGGTAGAGCCCCTGCAGCACGAATTCGCGTGCGCGCCTGCGTGGGCTGATCCTCATCGAGCGCGCCTGCGCGAGCTAATCCTCATCGAGCGCGTCCAGCAGGTAGGCGACCGCGAGCCGTCGGACCAGAGCGTCGATTCGCCCCGGTCGCATCCCCACGTCGTGGGGCCCCTGCTCCCAGGCTCACGCCGCTAATCCTCATCGAGCGCGTCCAGCAGGTTGGCGACCTCGAGCGCCGCCTGCGCCGCCTCGAATCCCTTCGCTTCGGCGCGCGTGAGCGCCTGCTCGTCGGTGTCCGTGGTCAGGATGCCGTTGCCGATCGGGATGCCGAATTCGAGCTGCACTTCCGCGACACCGCGCGCGGACTCGTTCGCGACGATCTCGAAGTGGTAGGTCTCGCCGCGGATCACCGCGCCCAGCGCGACCAGCGCGTCGTAGTCGCCCGACTGCGCCAGTCGCTGCAGCACGATGGGCGCCTCCAGCGCGCCGGGCACCGTCGCGATCGTGATGCTGCCCTCGGCGACGCCGGCCTCCTTCAGCGCGCGCAGCGCACCCGCCAGCAGCAGGTCGCCGAAGCCCGGGTTGAAGCGCGAGAGCACGATGCCGACGCGGCGACCGATGCCGGTCGTGGTGGGGGGAATGCGGTTTGTCGGCATGGCGTGGGGCGGGCGGTGCGAAGGAGGGGCGGAAGCCGGCGCGGCGCTACGACGCGCTGCGCGCCGGCGGCTGCTCGAGGTAACCGGTGACCTCGAGATCGAAGCCCGTCATGCTCGGCATCTTGCGCGGCTTCGCGAGCAGCCGCATCTTGCCGACGTTGAGGTCGCGCAGGATCTGCGCGCCGATGCCGTAGTTGCGCAGATCGACCTTCGTGGAAATCGGCGGCTCGGTGTCCAGTGCGCGCCGGCGCAGCTCGTCCGCGCTCTCCGGCCGGTGCAGGAGCACGACGATGCCGCGGCCGGCCTCGGCGATGGCGTCGAGGGCGGCCGCGACGGTCCACGAGTGCGCGGTGCTGCCGGTGTCGAGCAGGTCCATCACCGACAGCGGCTCGTGCACGCGCACCAGCGTCTCGGTGTCCGGCGAGATCGGCCCGCGCGTCAGCGCGAGGTGCGTCGCGTCGGTGAGCTTGTCGCGGTACACGACCAGGCGGAAGGCGCCGTGCGCCGTCGCGAGCGGCCGCTCGGCGATGCGCTCGATCAGCCGCTCGGTGCGGCTCCGGTAGTGGATGAGATCGGCGATCGCGCCGATCCTGAGCCCGTGCTCGGCGGCAAAGGCGACGAGGTCCGGCAGTCGCGCCATCGTGCCGTCGGGATTCATGATCTCGCACAGCACCGCCGCGGGCGCGAGGCCGGCCAGCACGGCGAGATCGCAACAGGCCTCGGTGTGCCCCGCCCGCGCCAGCACCCCGCCCGGCTGCGCGATCAGCGGAAACACGTGGCCGGGCTGCACGATGTCGGAAGGCTTGGCGTCGGCGGCGGCGGCGACGCGGATCGTGTGCGCGCGGTCCGCCGCGGAAATGCCGGTGGTCACGCCGGTCGCGGCCTCGATCGACACGGTGAAGTTCGTGCCGTGCACCGAGCGATTCTGCGCGACCATAGGCGCGAGGTCGAGCCGCTTCGCGTGCTCGGCGGTGATCGGCATGCAGATCAGGCCGCGGCCGTGGACCGCCATGAAGTTGATCTTCTCCGGCGTCACGAAATCCGCGGCGAAGATCAGGTCGCCCTCGTTCTCGCGATCCTCCTCGTCGACGAGCACGGCCATGCGGCCGGCCTTGAGGTCGGCGACGATGTCGGTGATCGGGCAGAGGGTCATGGCGCGGCGTCGGGTCGTTGCAGGCGCATTTTACCCGTGCCGCCGGTCCGCCGATACGGCCCCGGCGCCTCCGCGTCCCGCCGTCATCCCGCCTCGGGCGCCTCGGGCGCGGGACGCCCCACGCGGAACCACGCGGCGTAGAGCGCCGGCAGGAAGCCCAGCGTCAGCACCGTCGCGACGATGATACCGCCCATCATCGCGACGGCCATCGGGCCGAAGAAGTCGCTGCGCACGAGGGGGATCATCGCCAGCACGGCGGCGGCGGCGGTCAGCACGATCGGCCGGAAGCGGCGCACCGTGGCGCCGACGATCGCCTCCCACGGCACCGCGCCGGCGGCGATGTCCTGCTCGATCTGGTCGACCAGGATCACGGAGTTGCGCATGATGATCCCGGACAGCGCGATCGTGCCCAGCATCGCGACGAATCCGAACGGTTTGCCGAAGGCGAGCAGCGCCAGCGTCACGCCGATCAACCCCAGCGGCGCCGTCAGCACCACCATCGCCGTGCGCGCGAAGCTCCTGAGCTGCACCATGAGCAGGGTCAGCACCGCGAAGACCAGCAGGGGCACGCCGGCCGCGATCGACCGCTGGCCCCTGGTCGAATCCTCGATCGCGCCGCCGACCTCGATCCGGTAGCCGAGCGGCAGCTGCGCGCGCACCGGGTCGAGCCGCGGATCGATGCGGTTCGTCACGTCGGGCCCCTGCGCGTCGCCCCTGAGGTCGGAGCGGACCGTGATCGTCGGCAACCGGTTGCGGCGCCACACGATCCCCTCCTCCTGCTCGTAGCGGATCTCGGCGATCTGCGTGATCGGCACGGCCTTGCCGTTCTTCGACGGAATCGCGAGGTCCCGCAGCGACGACAGCGCCGCGCGCTCGGCCCGCGCGCCGCGGACCACCACGTCGATCTGCTTGTCGCCCTCGCGAAAGCTCGTGACCGTGACGCCGGACACCGCGTTGTTGAGGAACGCGGCGACGTCCTGCGACGAAAAGCCCAGCAGGCGCGCCTTGTTCTGGTCGATCACGAGCCGGACCGCCTTGGTCGGCTCGTCCCAGTCGAACTGCACGCTGTCGGTGTCGGGGTCGGCACGCATCACGGCCGCCACCTGCTGCGCGATCGCCCGCACTTTCGGGATGTCCTCGCCGGAAACGCGGAACTGCACGGGGAAGCCGACCGGCGGGCCGTTCTCGAGGCGCGAAGTGCGCCCGCGCAGCGCCGGGAAATCGTCGTCGAGGCGCTTCAGCAGCCGCGTGCGCAGCCGCTCGCGCTCGGCGTTGCTCTTCGCGAGCACGACGAACTGCGCGAAGTTCGACTGCTGGAGCTGCTGGTCGAGCGGCAGGTAGAAGCGCGGGCTGCCGCTGCCGACATAGGCGACGTAGCTCTCGATCCCCGACTCCTCGTCGAGGATCGCCTCGAGCCGCTTCGCCTCGGCGAGCGTCGCCGCATACGCGCTGCCCTCGGGCAGGCGCAGGTCGACCAGCAGCTCGGGGCGCGAGGACGCCGGGAAGAACTGCTGCGGCACGAGCCGGAACAGCGCGAGCGAGGCGGCGAAGGCCACGAGCGTCGCTCCTATCACGAGGGCCCGGTGCGCCACGCCCCACTCGACCAGCGAGCGGAAGCGCCGGTAGAACGGCGTGCGGTAGACGGCGTCCGGGTCGGCGTGCGCCGCCGCGTGCGGTGGCGGCGCCGGCCGGCCGCGAAGGCGCGCCCAGGCCCGCGCCCACGGCGAGGGCGCGCGCGGCTTCAGGTAGTCCGGCAGCATCCGGTAGCCCAGGTACGGGATCACGATGACGGCCACGAACCACGACGCGACCAGCGCGATCGACGACACCTGGAAGATCGAGCGCGTATATTCGCCGGTGCCGCTCTTCGCCGTCGCGATCGGCAGGAAGCCGGCGACCGTGATGAGCGTGCCCGTCAGCATCGGAAACGCCGTGCTCGTGTAGGCGAAGCTCGCGGCGCGAAAGCGGTCGAGCCCCTGCTCCAGCTTGATCGCCATCATCTCGACGGCGATGATCGCGTCGTCGACCAGCAGCCCCAGCGAAAGGATCAGCGCGCCCAGCGAGATCTTGTGCAGGCCGATGTCGAAGAGCCACATGCACAGGAACGTGATCGCGAGCACCAGCGGGATCGACACCGCGACGACCAGCCCGGTGCGCAGCCCGAGCGAGAGCAGCGACACGGCGAGCACGATCAGCACCGCCTCCGCGAGCGAGCGCACGAACTGGTTGACCGAGCGCTGGACCGCGCGCGGCATGCTCGCGACCGTCTCGATATCGGCGCCCACCGGCAGCGACCTGCCGATGCGCGCGACCTCGGCGTCGAGCCCCCGGCCGAGCTCGATCACGTCGCCGCCCCTGACCATCGTGATGCCGATGCCCAGCGCTTCGCGGCCCGCGACGCGCATCCGCTGCTGCGGCGGGTCGACGTAGCCGCGCTCGACGGTGGCGATGTCGCCCAGCCGGAAGACCCGGTTGTTCGCGCGGATCGCGATGTCCCGGATCGCGTCGAGCGACGCGAACGCCCCGGTCGGGCGCAGGTAGATGCGGTCGGTCGACGTGTCGAAGACGCCGGCCGCCGCGATTGCGTTCTGCGTCGCGAGCGTCTGGAAGATCTGCGCGGGCTCGACGCCCAGCGTCGCGAGCTTGCTGTTCGACAGCTCGATGAACACCTTCTCTTCCTGCTCGCCGATGAAGTCGACCTTCGCCACGCCCGGCACGCGCAGGAGCTCGGCGCGGACGCGGTCGCCGAACTCCTTCAGCTCGCGATAGCCGAAGCCGTCGCCGGTCAGCGCGTAGATGTTCGTGTAGGTGTCGCCGAACTCGTCGTTGAAGAACGGGCCCTGGATGCCGGAGGGCAGCGTGTTCCGCATGTCCCCGACCTTCTTGCGCACCTGGTAGAACGTCTCCGGCACCGCCGACGCGGACGTCGAGTCCTTCATCGAGAAGAACACCAGCGATTCGCCCGGCTTCGAGTAGCTGCGCACCCAGTCGATGTACGGGACCTCCTGCAGCTTGCGCTCGATGCGGTCGGTGACCTGGAGCTCGACCTCGCGCGCCGTGGCGCCGGGCCAGTTCGTGCGCACGACCATCACCTTGAACGTGAACGGCGGGTCCTCGGACTGCCCGAGTTTCCCGTAGGAAAGAATGCCCGCCAGCGCGCAGACGACGATGAGGAACAGCACCAGCGGGCGGTGGTGCAGCGCCCATTCGGAAAGGTTGAAGCGCGAATGGGTGACGCCGGACGGCGGAACGATGCTCATATGGGCACCCTTGGCGCTGCGCGCCTTCCCTCCGAGAGGGAGCAATTCGCGCCTTGGGACGGCCCGGCGGCGCTCATGGCTCGATGGCTGCGCGACGCGGCAACGCGTCAGCTCCCGGCAGCCGGAGCCGCGGCGCCGCTCGACGGCGGCAGCGGAGGGGCGGCGCGCGTGCCGCCCTCGTACGGCCGGACCGTCTGGCCCGGCTGCAGCTTGTGCACGCCGGCGGTCACGACCCACTCGCCGCCGGCGAGCCCCGCGGTGACGACGACGCCGTCCTCGCGGTACTGGCCCACGGTCACCGTGCGCAGCGCGACCTTGTGCGTCTTCGGATCGTAGACCCACACCGCGGGCTTGTCGTCCTGCCGGTAGAGCGAGGTCAGCGGCAGCAGCGCCGTGTTCGCCGCCCCCTCGCCGGCGAGTCCCACGGTCGCGGTCATTCCCCACTGCAGCGACGGATCCGGCGCGAGGATCGCCACGCGGACCGCGAAGGTGCGCGTCACGGGGTCGACCGCCGGCGAGATCTCGCGCACGCGCGCCGGATAGATCTTCTGGGGGTTCGCCCACAGCGCGACGCCGATCTCTTTCGCGCGCGTCAGCTCGTCGATGCGGTTCTCGGGAACGCTGATCGCGACCTCGCGCTCGGCCTCGCGCGCGAGCTTCATCACCGTCTGGCCCGCCGCCACCACCTGGCCGGCCTCGGCGACGACCGCGGTGATCACGCCGTCCTCCGGTGCGACCAGCGTCGCGTACGCGGATTGATTCTGCGCCACGGCGAGCTGCGCCTTCGCCTGCTCGTGCTTCGCCCGGTTCGCGGAGAGCGCGTTCTGCTTCTGGTCGAGCGCGGAGCCGCTGACGAATTTCTGCGCGTAGAGGTTCTGGTAGCGCTCGTATTCGGCCTTCGCGAACGTGTACTCCGCCTCGGTCGCCGCGACGGCCGCCTTCGCGGCCTCCGACTGCAGCGCGACGTCGGCCGGATCGAGCCGGGCGAGGACCTGGCCCTTCTTCACGCGGGCGCCGATGTCGACGCCGCGCGCGATCAGCTTGCCGCCGATGCGGAACGCGAGGTCCGTCTCGTAGCGCGGCCTCACCTCGCCGGCGAAGCCCGCGATCGCGGGCGTCGCGCCCAGCGCAACCTGCGCGAGCTGCACGGGCCGCACCGCCTCGGCGGCCGGCTCGTGCTTCGCGCACCCGGCGAGCGCGGCAGCGAGCAGCGCTGCCAGCAACGTGTGCAGGAGGTGTCTCATCATCGCCTCCCCTCTCAGCCTTGCGCGCGCGCCGCCGCGCGGTCCACGGCACCCTGCCACAGTGTCCGCAGCGCGCGCTCGAGGTCGTCTGCGTACGTCCACGCGAACGCCGGCGGTGCGGGCGCGGACACCGGCGCGCACGCCGTGCCCGCGGCGTCCGACATCTGCCACAGGCCGATGATCAGCGCGTAGCTGTGGCGCAGCAGCTGGACGCCCTCGCCCGGCTGCAGCCGCGGAAAGTGCCGCTCCAGCCCCGCCCCGGCGCGGAGCAGCCGGTCCGACATGCGCTGCCGGAACGCGGCCGCGGCTTCCGTCGGCACGCCTTGCGCCATCAGGGCGAAGCAGCGCGACGCGAGCGGCAGGAAGAGCGGCGGCTCGACCATGTACCTGCGCGTCAACGGCATCATGTCGTCGATGGCAACCGGCCCGGCACCCTCGACGAGCGCCGTCAGCGCCCCGAAGAAGCCATCCACGTTGCGCTCGTGCAGCGCGAGCAGGAGCTCCTCCTTGCTCGGGAAATAAAGGTAG
>Ga0209253_10000383_pt1 | contig 37280 bp, 30 predicted proteins | sample FrelakmetBRP12BR_FD_187145 | JGI IMG/M metagenome (GOLD analysis project Ga0209253, IMG submission 187145) | Freshwater lake sediment microbial communities from the University of Notre Dame, USA, for methane emissions studies - BRP12 BR (SPAdes)... | ecosystem: Environmental > Aquatic >... | reverse complement strand
CGCCACGTCGGCTCGCCGTAGATCTCCAGCAGCCGCGCGTGTATCCGGCGCGCACGTCGGTGGGGTTTGGTCATATCGCGGGTGCCGGAAGGGCGCCTTGATCTTCTCTCTGCAGCCACTCACAGTCAGGCGCGCTAGTTTGCTCTTGCGAGTTGGACTACCGGCCTCGATATGCCCACCACGATCCCCGTTCCAGTCACCGCCGCCTCTCCGAGAACCATGGCGACTCGCTCTGGAGTGCCCGGGGGGAGATACAGTTCGGTTCCCTCGCCGTCATCGGTGACCCCAAAACGCTCGACGGTTTCCACATACCGCTGCGCAACACTCGGTGCGCCCCCGAAGTGGGCATACATGTCGCGTTTGAACCTGATCAGGACAAACCGGGCAACCTTCCGCTTGTTGAGGCGCACCACCGTACGCGAGCCGAAACAGAGGTACCGGCTGCGCACACTGTCGTGGATATCGACGATGACATCGTATCCACCGGTGTGGATCTGTTGCCGAAGCCTCCGCAGGTCGCGGAATGTCCCTCTCTCCGGAAACTCAATGATGCTCGAAAGGAACGGATTGTTCCGGAGGAGTTCCGCGTATCGTGACCGGACGAGATAGTCGATCTGTGCGTGCGGGAAGCGCTTCCGCAGGACCCGGACAAGAAGCGAGGAGAGGACAATGTCGCCGACGGAACTAAAACGGACGATAAGTGTTCTATGTATTGTTCCCGTCATGTCGGCTATGGCAAATAGTACCACTTTTCAGCGGGAATTGCAACGAACGTGGCAGATTGGATCATCATGGCGGAAGGGCATGGCATGACACGACCTGAGACGCTGGGCGAACTGCGTCAGAGCGGATACAAGGTTGTTCCGGTCAAAGACGAACTCCGGATGAACCTGATCAGAAAAATCGAGGCGAGGGAATCCCTCTTTCCGGGAATCATCGGGTACGACCAGACCGTGATTCCAGCACTGGTCAACGCCATTCTCGCGAAACATGATATCATCCTGCTCGGTCTGCGTGGACAGGCAAAGACCAGAATGGTTCGCCAGCTTTGCACTCTGTTGGACGACGCCATCCCGGTTGTGAAGGGGAGCGAGATCAACGATAATCCCTTTGCCCCGGTGAGCAAGCATGCCGTCGACCTGATCCGCGAGATGGGAGACCGGACCCCGATTGAATGGATCTCACGGAACCAGCGCTATGGCGAGAAACTGGCAACGCCGGACGTTACGATAGCCGATCTGATCGGCGACATCGATCCGATCAAAGCCGCGGCGCAGCGCCTGCACTATGCACACGAGGGGGCGATCCATTTCGGCATCATCCCCCGGACGAACCGCGGCATCTTCGCGATCAACGAGATTCCTGACCTCCAGCCCCGCATCCAGGTAGGTCTGTTCAATATCCTGGAAGAGAAGGATATTCAGATCCGCGGATTCAACATTAGAATTCCGCTGGACATCATGCTGGTCTTCACCGCAAACCCCGAAGACTACACGAACCGGGGCAACATCATCACGCCACTGAAGGACCGCATTGACTCCCAGATCCTCACGCACTATCCGCGCACGCTGGACGACGCCATCAGAATCACGGAACAGGAGGCACACATTGAGCGGGCCGGGCGGGAGATACGTATCCCGCATTTCTTCCGTGAGATTGTTGAACAGATTGCGTTCGAAGCCCGCAAGAGTGAATTCGTTGACCAGAAGTCCGGTGTCAGCGCACGCCTCACGATTTCGGCGATGGAGAACCTGATCAGCAACGCCGAACGGAGGGCCATTGTCGTCCGCGACCCGCTCATCATCCCGCGGATGTGCGATCTGCCCCATATCCTCCCGGGCCTGACGGGCAAAGTGGAGTTGGTGTTCGAAGGCGAGCAGGAAGGGTCAGTCAAAGTCAGCAAGGCGCTCGTCGGCAAAGCCGTCCGCGAGACCTTCAAGAAGTACTTTCCTGATCCGCTGCGCAAGCGTACCCGGAGCGGCCAGGAAAACCAGGGAGGCCGTCAATCGCCGGAGGACCCCGAATACGGTAGGATTGTTCAATGGTTCGAGGCAGGGAACCAGGTGGAGGTCTCGGACGACATGACGCTCGAAGCCTACACCAAAGAACTCGACCGCGTGAAGGGCTTGCGCGAATTGACCCGCCGACACATGGCGTCTGCCGACGAGAAACGTGAACTCCCGTCAGTCATGGAGTTCGTGCTGGACGGGCTCCATCAGAGTTCAAAGATTGCCAAAGACGAGGTGGACCACACGACGTCGTACAAAGACCTGGTCGGCAGCATTTTCGCCGGACAGGGGAAGATGTACGAGGAGGACTGACCATGCGACTGCGGTATTCGCAATGGCGTGAGGATTCGACCACCGATGAACAGCGGCTCCAGCAGATGGTGTCGCTGTTCAGCCATCTCGTCGTGCAGACGAGCGGGGATGTCCAGGAGGCGCTGGAATGGCTGAAGCAGCTCGCCGAAGAGTACGGGCTGTTCGATGAGACCATGTCGATGGAGGACCTTATCGACAAGCTGCGCGAGATGGGGATCATTGAAGATGCCCAGACGGGCATGCATCTGACCAACAAGGGGGTACAGCGAATTCGGCAGGACGCCCTCCGTGAGATCTTCACCTCCCTGAAGAAATCCGCCCCCGGCCCACATGAAACACCCTATACCGGCAGTGGCGTTGAGCGTTTGAGCGAGACCAGGAAGTTCAATTTCGGCGACCAGCCTACCAATATTGACCTGACGTCAACGCTGTCAAACGCCTTTCGCCGTGACGGGATCGACGACTTTACGCTGAAGGAAGAGGACCTCGAGGTCTATGAAACCGAGCATCAGACCACATGTGCGACCGTGCTGATGATCGACATCAGCCACAGCATGATCCTCTATGGCGAAGACCGAATCACTCCCGCGAAGCAGGTGGCCCTGGCGCTGTCGGAGCTGATCATGAGCCGGTACCCCAAGGATTACCTTGCACTGGTGACCTTCGGCGACACCGCCCAGCTGGTGAGCATCCATGAGCTGCCGTTCCTGACCGTCGGCCCCTACCATACCAATACCAGGGCCGGTCTGCAGCTTGCGCGGGACCTGCTACGGCGGTGCGGCAATGCCAACAAACAGATCTTCATGGTGACGGACGGGAAACCCTCCGCCATCGTGGAATCGAACGGGAGGCTCTATAAAAACTCCCTGGGACTCGACCCGAAGATTGTGAATAAGACACTCGACGAGGCAGTGGCCTGCAGGCGCGAGAAGATCCCCATTACCACGTTCATGGTGGCGCGCGATCCCTACCTGATCAATTTCGTTGAAGATCTGACGAAGGCAAACCACGGGAGAGCGTACTACTCTTCGCTGAACAACCTTGGCGAGTTTGTGTTCGTGGACTATATCCGGAACAGGAAGAAGAAGTTCGCAGGGTAAACGGCCAGCCCCGGATCGATCCCGGGCTCATCCCACCGCCGCACCAGAACCCATCACGTTCTCAACGGTTTTTCAGAGCTTCCACAAGCACGCGACCATCCCGGGCGGCCGGGAATTCCACGCCCGTGAGGGCAGAAAGTGTGGGGGCGAGGTCGGCCGGACTTGATGGCGTGGCATACCATCCGCTTCGTATCCCTTCGCCCAGAAGAATCAGCGGCACATGAGCGGCATATTCATAGGGATCCCCGTGCGTCGCCCCCTTGCCGTCGTCCCCCTCGTGGTAGTAGGGCTTGAAGCAATAAACCACATCGCCGCTCCGCACAGGGTGAAAGCTGTGTTTGAGTCGCCTCTGCAGGAGCGTGGCGGGAGAGAGCGACTCGAGTTCCTGCCGGGAATAAGCCGCGGCGATCTCGTCCTTGCTCCGGAGGGCATCAACGATCTCGCGTGCCGCTGTCATCGGAGAGATCCCTGCCATTCGCAATGCGTCATGGTTCAGATAGACATTCCTGCCGGTCATGGCCTCGATCCACCGCTCCCCACGGGCCGGATGTCCAAAAGACTTCTCCGCGGCGCTGTCGCACAATGCGCGGAGCGACGTATGCGTCATGCAGCCCTTTGCTGCTGACGGGAACCGTGAACGAAGATACTCAGGGATCGGAGCGACGCCGTGGTCGCTGGTTAGCGCGACGAGGCAATTCCGCAGGCCGATCTCGCGATCCAGAAATGCGAGGAGATCGGCAATGACCCGGTCTGTCCGGACCGTCATGTCGAGCACCTCGTGACTGTGGGGACCGTACGCATGGCCGACATAATCGTTCGCGGAGAAGCTGACACAGAGGAGGTCCGTGACTCCACGCTTCCCCAGCATCTCCGCCGTGAGGGCCTGCTTGGCGAAGCTCAGCAGGATTTCGTTGCCGAAGGGGCTCTTGAAGAGTGCCCCGTAGAAGTCCCCTGTGATCCTGTTCGGGTTTCCGCCGTGGATCGGATGGGGAAAAGCGGTGCCGAGGCCTTTACTGCCGTCCTCGTAGGGGACGTCGTCACGATCCATTGATGCATACGCGGAATCGGGAAGCACACGGTTCCAGGTCTTACCGAAAAAGGCATTGATGGTTCCAGAAGCATTGAAACCCCTGGCCCAGTCCGGGAGCACGCGAAGGTAGTACGTCGAAGAAACGAACGTTGAATCGACCAACCAGAACGCCGCATTGGCGAGTTTACCTCCCATAAGAATGGCGGATCGGTCCTTCAGTGACATCGAAATGACCTTTGAGCGGAAACCGCTGGCGATACGGAGCTCGTCGCCAAAAGTGGATCCGATGAAGTTCCGGGGAGAAGAGCCGCCTCCGGCCGTGCCTACGAGTTGCGCGGTGTCATCCGAAACGCAGTAGACTTCACGCTTCCGAGACCTGTCGTGCCACTCGTTGCCGATGATGCCCTGCTGGTCCCCATAGGCACCGCTCAGCAGCACGGCGTGTCCGGCGGCAGTGACCGTCATGGCGTGCTCATAGGAGGCACAGGTGAAGCTGGCCCCGTTGTCCAGCAGGCGTCGGAAGCCGCCCCTCCCGAAATGTGCCTTGAATCGTTCGAGGTATTCGTAGGGGAACTGATCGATGCTGATGACCACGACCAGCGACGGGTCCGCCGCGCGGGCGGGGCCGGTCACCAGAGACATGGTCGCGAGAAGAGCAAACGCTGTGCGGCGGAACATCGGCTGATCCTTTTGTTGCGATGAGGCATGGTACAGAATCGGGACGAGAGATGAAAGGCGCGAACTTGAAAATGAAACGGATTTTGTGCACCTTGCACCATGCTGCTTGTCATTCCGGCTATTGAAATCAAGGACGGGTGCTGCGTCCAGCAGGTCCAGGGGGTTGAAGGCCACCAGTATGCGAGCGATCCCGTATCGATGGCAAAGCTGTGGCGCACCGAGAACGCAAAGTCGCTCCACGTCACGGACCTTGACGGTGTGCCGGACGGGCGGTTGGTCAACAGCGACATGATCCGTCTCCTGATCGAAGCCGTCGACATCCCGGTCGAGATCGGCGGTAGCCTCGGCTCCTTTGAGGCGGTGAAGGAGGGTTTCGATCTCGGGGCGTATCGTGTTGTTGTGGGGAGCAAAGTGATTGAGAGACCCGACGAAGCACAAAGGATGATCGACACCTTTGGTGCGAGCAAGGTGGTGCTCGGGATCGATGCGGTTGAGGGTATCGTGCCCGCGTCAGGGTGGGACGCCGTTATGGTAGCCGTGAACGCCAAGGCGATTGGTTTTCGCCGTGTTCTTTATACGGATGTCCGTCTCGACGGAACCATGCGTGGCGTCAACCTCAAGGTGCTGCGCGACCTCGGCGAAAAGACCGGGATGCGCATCACAGCCTCGGGCGGGATCACCGGGCTCGAAGAGCTTCTCCAGGTTCAGGATCTCGAGAAGGTGGGCATTGATTCCGTTGTGATCGGACGGGCCCTTTACGAAAACAAGTTCTCCTGCCAGGGCCTCTGGAGGCGGTGTGAGGCAGGAAGCTACCCATACACAGCAAGGGTGTGACGATGCCCATCGTTGCGGTTCTTCTCGGGAGCAAGACCGACGAACAGGTCATGCAGGGATGTCTTGAGTACCTTGCCCGGTTCGGCATTTCTCATGAGCTGAAGATCCTCTCTGCGCACCGGCAGCCCGAAGAAACGGGGGCATACGTGCGCGACGCCCGCCGTAACGGGGTCCAGATCATCATCGCCGCTGCGGGAATGGCTGCCCATCTGGCCGGATTTGCCGCCGCCCATACCACGCTTCCTGTCATCGGTGTTCCCCTGGAGGGATCGGCCCTGAACGGTGTCGATGCCCTGTATTCCACCGTGCAGATGCCATCCGGTGTCCCCGTCGCGACCGTCGCCATAGGCGCCGCTGGCGCGAAGAATGCCGCCGTGCTTGCTGCGGAGATTCTTGCCCTGCATGATGCCGCGCTTCAGGAGAAACTCTCGGTGTTCAGGAAGAACGGGTCGCGCTTCTGATTTCCGGCCCCGATCGCTCAAGCGAAAAGTCGCCGATGAAAATCCTTGTTGTTGGCCATTGTTCGTTCGACGTTGTCCACCGGCCAGATGGATCGGAGGTCGAGTCCCCGGGAGGCATTCTCCGCGCTCTCACGACGCTTGCTTCGGTGGTCTCGCGCCAGGACCGCGTTATCCCGATTTTTGGGGTGCACCGGAAAGACCAGCAGCCGCTTCTTGATCTGCTCCGTCAGTATCCTGCAATCGATACCTCCGGGATCTATCCGCTCGACACACCGACGCACCGCGTGCACTATTACGAACAGGAGTCCGGGAACCGTGTCGTCTGCGTGAAAGATTTCGCCCCGCCGATTCCGTTCGAACGAATCCGAAAATCCCTGGACGTGGACGGGGTGCTTGTCAACATGATTTCTGGCGTCGACATCACCCTGCAGACCATGGACGAGATCCGGATGGCTGTTCGGGGGGACAGCGTTCGGATGCATCTCGACCTGCACAACCTGACGCTGGGGGTCGGCAAGGACCACGAACGGGTTCGCCGCCCCGTGACGGAATGGCGCCGATGGGCTTTCATGGTTGACACCGTCCAGGCAAATGAGGATGAGATCGGTGGCGTGGCCATTGAGCCCCTGACGGAACAGCAGACCGCCGGGCACTTCTTGACGCTGGGCGTGAAGGGACTGATTGTGACGCGGGGCGGAAAAGGCGCGACTGTCTATTACAATGTGCACAAGAAAGTAATCCGGAAGGATGTTCCCCCCGTGGAAACAGAATCCGCTCCGGATGTTCCAGGCTCCGGCGACGTTTTCGGTGCGGCGTTCTTCGCGCAGTACCTGAAAACGACAGACCTTCTTGGCTCGGTGGAATGGGCGAATAAGACGGCCGGAGAGGTAATCCGGCTTGAGGCTCCGGACGATTCTCAAGCGTGAAGGAGGTGGCTATGAATCTCGCGCTCATTGGCTATGGGAAGATGGGAAGGGAAGTGGAGAAGGCTGCGAAGGAGAAGGGGGCCAAGATCATCAAAATCTTCGACATCGATAACAATACCGGCGGCCTCGGCCTGACGAGGGAATCGCTGAAAGGCGTTGATGTCTGCATCGACTTTTCGGCCCCCGGAGCGGTGCTCGACAATATCGAAGCCGTCGCCGACTGCGGAAAGAATATCGTGGTGGGGACAACGGGATGGTATGATCGCCTGGATCATGTCCGGAAGCTGGTGAAGGAGAAAAAGATCGGACTTCTCTACTCCGCCAACTTCTCTCTCGGCGTGAACATTTTCGCGCAGATCGTCATGGATGCCGCGCACCTGTTCCAGCACCACCCCGAGTACGACGTGGCCATCAGCGAAGTGCACCATAAGGGAAAGACCGACAGCCCCAGCGGCACAGCCCTCACGCTGGGTTCAATCATCCTGCAGAACCTGGGCCGGAAATCAGAGCTTGCCACCGAGGCCGTTCATGGGGTGATCAAACCCCACCAGCTGCACGTTACGTCCACGCGCCTGGGTGCTGTCACGGGCAAGCATGCTGTGCTGTTTGATTCGGAGGCCGATACCGTAGAGCTGGTCCACACGGCGAAGTCGCGCGCCGGTTTCGCCCTCGGGGCGATTGTGGCCGCGGAATGGCTGAAGGGAAAGAAGGGGACGTACACGATGCGCGATGTCATTCTCCCGTAAAGGACAGGACCGATGAAACGAAAGCTGCTCTTCCGGGGAACCGGGACGGCTCTGGTGACTCCATTCAAGAACAATGGTGCTGTCGATGAACACGTGCTCCGGGAGCTGGTGGAGTTTCAGCTCAAGGGGAATGTCGAGGCCCTGGTTCCCGTTGGGAGCACCGGCGAAGGCGCAACCCTGTCCGAAAAAGAACAGGCGATGGTCATCGAAACGGTGGTGGAACAGGTGAACGGGCGGGTTCCAGTGATTGCGGGGGCCAGCAGCAACGCGACGGCAAAAGCCATCGCGCTGGCACAGCAGGCGAAGAGCTGCGGTGCCGATGCCATTCTGACCGTGGCACCGTTCTACAACAAGCCGACGCAGGAAGGAATCTACCAGCATGTCAGCGCCATCGCCGACGCCGTAGAAATGCCAATTGTGATCTATAACGTTCCCGGCCGTACCGCTTCCAATATCGAAGCGGGGACAACTCTGCGGTTGGCGGAGGAAATACCGTTTGTCGCAGGTGTCAAAGAGGCCTCGGGCAACCTCGGGCAGATCATGGAGATTTTGCGCAACCGCCCCGCAGGATTTGCCGTCTGGTCGGGTGACGACAACTTCACCCTGCCACTGGTGGTCCTTGGCGCCGAGGGGATCATCTCGGTTGTAGCGAACGAAGTCCCGAAACTCTTCTCCGAAATGGTGCGCTACGCGCTGCAGGGGAGCTTCGAAAAGGCGCGCGCTCTCCACTTCAAGCTCCTCCCCCTCATGAATCTGAACTTCATCGAATCAAACCCGATTCCCGTGAAAGCCGCCCTGGCAATGATGGGTAAGATCGATGAGAATCTCCGGCTTCCCCTTGTCCCCCTCAGCGGGGTGAACAGACCCAGGCTGGAACAGGCACTCAGGGACCTGCGCCTGGTTTCGCGATGATCCTTCAACGGCAGATCGAAGAACTCTTCCGGCAGGAAATCTCTGTCCTGGATCGCACCCAAGCGCTCCGGGTCTTCAAGGAGTTTATCTTCTTCCTGAACCGTGGAGAAATCCGTGCCGCCGTGAAGGAGGGCGAAGATTGGCGGGTGAATTCCTGGGTCAAAATGGGGATCCTGCTTGGCTTCAGACTCGGTACGATGGCAGACGCTTCCATCGACAGCCGGTTTCGGTTTTTCGACAAGGGTACCTATCCCCTGAAGGACCTCTCCCTTGAGGATGGTGTGCGGCTGGTGCCCGGGGGATCGTCCATCCGTGATGGCGCGTTTGTGGCAAAGGGGGTTGTTTGCATGCCTCCCATGTACATCAACGTCGGTGCCTACGTTGATGAAGGGACGATGATCGATTCGCATGCGCTCGTCGGTTCCTGCGCACAGGTCGGCAAACGGGTCCATCTCAGTGCTGGATCGCAGCTGGGAGGGGTTCTCGAGCCGGTCGGTGCCCTCCCCGTCATCATCGAAGATGATGTTCTTGTGGGGGGGAACTGCGGCATCTATGAAGGTACGGTTGTACGCCGCGGTGCTGTCATTGCCGCAGGAGTGATTCTGACGGGAGGAACACGGGTGTACGACGTCGTGAAACAGACCGTGTACCGGAAGGAAGCCGGTCGTCCGCTGACAATTCCGGAACAGGCCGTGGTTGTTCCCGGAACGCGGCCTGTCGAAGACGCCTGGGCGCGCGCGCAGAGCCTCGCTGTGGCTGCACCGGTGATTGTCAAATACCGCGACAGCAAGACGGACGCTTCCACCGCGCTGGAAGGAGCGCTCCGTTGAACGCCAGACGCGCGCTTGTGGTCGGCAGCAACGGGTTGCTTGGCCAGAAAATGACCGAACTCCTCCTCCGCGGTTCACCGCACTCCGTGACCATGGGGTCCGTGGAGGACCGTCCTGTGGTGGGTTATCAATCCGCGGAATATGTCCGCCTCGACATTACGTCGAAGAAAGACGTCCGGCAGGTCGTCGATTCCGTGCGCCCGGATCTGATCTTCAACTGCGCTGCGATGACGAACGTGGATGCGTGCGAAACAGAACGGGAGCTGGCATGGAAGATCAACGTGACGGGTCTGGAAAACCTTCTGGAGTCGGCGCGGAAGGGGATCACGACGATCATTCACGTCTCGAGTGACTACATCTTCGACGGCAAAGCGGGACCGTACACCGAAGAAGACCGCCCATCTCCCATCAGCTACTACGGGAAGTCGAAGCTGGCGAGCGAAAACGTCCTCCTTACGTCCGGTCAGCCGTATGTCATCGCACGGACGATGGTGCTGTATGGATACGCGCCGGAGGTCAAGCCGAACTTCGCCCTCTGGCTCATTCAGAGTCTGGAGAAGGGAACCCCGGTCCGGGTGGTAGACGACCAAATGGGAAATCCTACGCTTGTCGACGACCTTGCATTCGGGCTGCTCAAAGCGGTTGAGCTCGGCCGCACGGGTATCTACCATGTAGCCGGGCGGGAGATTGTCAGCCGTTATGAATTTGCACTCCGGCTCGCAAAAGTGTTCGGGTTCGATCCGAAGCTGATTACACCGATCAAGACAGCTGTCCTCCACCAGCCCGCGCCGCGCCCCCTGAAATCCGGATTGATCACCCTGAAGGCGGAAGTGGAACTCGGGTTCAAGCCGTCCACCATGGAGGAGGGCCTCGCGATCCTGAAGAATCAGCTCTCCCGAACCGGCCGCAGACTCGGGGACAGCGGACCGGTGCCGGGGCAGCCGCCGGGGCGAGGGCCCTCGGGTGGCAAGGGGCCAAGGAATTAGACCGGAAGGCACGGCAGACAATGCTTGATATCAAATTCATCAGGGAACATCCGGACGCCGTCCGCGAGGGTGTCCGGAAGAAACTGGAGGCGTCCGAGCTGGTTGATGAGGCGCTGCATGCCGACGAGGAACGTCGCCAGCTCCTGCAGAAGGTGGAAGCGCTGAAAAGCCGCAAGAATACGGTCTCAGCCCGCGTTGCGTCGATGAAAGGAAAGGGCGAAGATGCCTCGGCGCTGATCACCGAGATGCGTTCCGTCGCCGATGAAATCAAGGAGCTGGACGACAGCCTCCGCTCGGTGGAAGATCGGCTGCGAACCGTTCTGCTGCAGATCCCCAACATCCCCCATGCGTCTGTGCCGGCCGGGACAACCCCGGCGGACAATACCGTGGTGGCATCGTGGGGCGAGCGTCCCGTCCTTGATTTCACGCCGAAACCTCACTGGGAGCTCATTGAAAAGCTGCAGCTGATCGATTTCGCACGCGGAACGAAGATGACGGGGGCAGGGTTTCCGGTCTACGTCGGCAAAGGAGCCCGGCTGGAACGTGCGCTCATCAATTTCTTTCTCGACGAGGCCGGAGCGGCAGGATACACCGAGATGTTCCCGCCCCTTATGGTGAACGCCGCAAGTGCAACCGGCACGGGACAGCTGCCCGACAAGGAAGACCAGATGTATGTGGTGACGCGCGATGAGTTCTACCTCGTCCCGACGGCGGAGGTCCCCGTCACAAACTTCTTCCGCGATGAGATCCTCTCCGAAGAACAGCTTCCCGTTAACCTTTGCGCGTATACACCTTGCTTCCGTCGCGAGGCGGGGTCGTACGGCAAGGACGTCCGCGGCCTGAACAGAGTTCACCAGTTCAACAAAGTGGAGCTGGTGAAGATCGTCCATCCGGATGCTTCGTATCATGAACTTGAACTGCTGCGGGAAGACGCGGAGCGAGTGCTGCAGAAGCTCGGGCTGCCGTATCACGTTCTTCTGATGTGTGCGGCCGACCTTGGATTCACACAGGCAAAGAAGTACGATCTGGAGGTCTGGTCGGCGGGACAGCAGAAGTGGCTGGAAGTTTCTTCCATCAGCAACTTTGAGTCGTACCAGGCACGCCGGATGAACATCCGTTTCCGACCCCGCGCCGGCGGGAAGCCGGAAATTCCGCACACCCTGAACGGGTCGGCGCTGGCGCTGCCGCGCATCGTGGCCGCCCTGCTGGAACACTACCAGACCCCTGAGGGGAAAGTGGTGGTGCCGAAAGTGCTGCACAAGTATACGGGTTTTGAACTCATCGGGTAGTTCTTTGTGAAACCGCTGCTCCGCTTGCGACCGTACCTCGCACGGTACCGGAAGACGCTGTTCTGGGGCCTTCTCACCGTGGTGATGAGCAACCTGTTCACGGTTGCGCTGCCGCTCTTCGTCGGCCGCGCAATCGATGCGCTGAAGGCTGGGATCGAGTCGCATCAACTCGATCCTTCGGGACTCCTCCTCTACGCCGGCATGATCACCGGCTTCTCCCTGGTGGCGGGGACGTTCACCTTCCTGACGCGGCAGACCATCATCGTCGTTTCACGCCACGTGGAGTTTGACCTCCGGAACGATTTCCTGAGCCACATCCAGAAGCTGCCACTTTCCTATTTCCAGAACACCCCCACGGGCGACCTGATGGCGCTGGCCACGAATGACATCAGCGCTGTCCGGAATTCGCTCGGCCCCGGAATCATGTACCCCACAGACACGATGATGACGTTCATCATGGTCCTCGGCGTCATGATGTACAATGACTGGCAGCTCACACTCCTGGCCCTGATTCCTCTCCCGTTTGTCTCCGTCGCCGTGTACTGGCTCGGGAAAGTGGTCCACCAGAAGTTCGAGGAGCGGCAGGAGCAGTATTCGGCGCTGACCACCCGGGCTCAGGAGAATCTTTCGGGCATCAGGGTCGTGAAGGCCTACGTGCGTGAACAGTACGAGATTGGCCTGTTCCGCCGGCTGAGCTGGGACTACCTGAAAAAGAACCTGGTGCTCGCCCGCGTCCAATCGATCATGTGGCCCCTCATGTTCCTGCTGGTCGGCTTCTCGATCGTGATCACGCTCTACTTTGGAGGACTTCGTGTGATTGACGGCCGTCTGACGATCGGCACCCTGACCGCCTTTTTCGGGTATCTGGTGATGCTCATCTGGCCGATGATCGCCTTTGGCTGGGTGATCAACATTCTCCAGCAGGGTGCAGCCTCCATGAGTCGCCTGGGGAAGATTCTCGATACGGTACCGGAAATCAGTGATACGGCCGACTCCATTCCCGATATGTCCATTACCCGGGGGGAGGTCGAGTTCCGTAACGTGGGCTTCACACATAGGGACGCCGTGCACCCGGCCCTGAAGGACATCACCCTGACGATCCCCGCCGGTACCACCCTTGCGGTTGTCGGGTATACCGGTTCCGGAAAGAGCACCATGGTCAACCTGATCCCGCGTCTCTACGATGTGACGGAGGGGACGCTGTTCATCGACGGGACCGACGTGCGGCGGATTCCCCTGCAGGCGCTCCGGTCAGCTATCGGTTATGTGCCGCAGGAGACGTTCCTCTATTCGGATTCGCTCGCAGACAACATACGCTACGGGACCGGGGACGGTACCGATGAGCACATTCGCGAGGCCGCGATGACCGCGCAGATTGAGCGGGATGTGGCGGATTTTCCCCAAGGCTACGAGACGGTGCTGGGCGAGCGCGGGATCACGCTGTCCGGCGGGCAGAAGCAGCGGACGAGCATCGCCCGGGCGGTCATACGCAAGCCGAAGATCCTCATACTCGACGATGCGCTCTCCGCTGTCGACACGTACACGGAAGAGGAGATCTTGAAGCGCCTGCGCGGGGTGATGAAGGGAAGAACGAGCATCATCATCAGTCACAGGATCTCCACCGTGAAGGACGCGGACCTCATCGTGGTCCTGAACGAAGGAACAATCGCCGAACGCGGAACGCACGACGAGCTTGTTGCTCGGGGGGGAATCTATGCCGACCTCCACCGGAAGCAGCTGCTCGAGGAAGAACTGGAGCAACTCTGATGCAGGAAGAAGAAATCCTCGGGAAGGCTTACGACGGCACACTGATGCGCCGGCTCCTGAAGTACCTGAAGCCGTACCGGTGGCAGGTGGTGCTCGGCATTCTGCTCAGCATCCTTGTGTCGTCCCTCGAAGCGGTTCGTCCCTACTTCGTTAAAATCGCTGTCGACCAGAACATCGCCCAGAAAGATGCTCACGGCCTCCTCCTGACGACCCTCCTTTTCTTCGCTGTCATGACCCTGCGCGGTATTACCCAGTACTTCAACTCCTATCTGACGCAATGGATCGGACAGCGGACGATCTTCGACCTGCGGATGGAAGTGTTCGGCCATCTTCAACACCTCGGTCTGAAGTTCTTCGACCGCAACCCGATCGGCCGGCTCATCACGCGCGTCACCAATGATATCGAGGTGCTCAACGAGATGTTCTCGTCGGGCATCGTTATGGTCTTCAGCGACGTCTTCACGATTATCGGAATTCTCTACTTCATGTTCTCGATGAACTGGCAGCTCGCGCTCATCTCGCTCAGCGTCCTTCCGCTGCTCTTCTACGGGACCTTTCTCTTCCGGAAAAAGGCGCGCGAAGCATACCGGGAGGTGCGGCTCCAGCTTGCACGGATCAACGCCTTCATGCAGGAGCATATCACCGGCATGACGGTGGACCAGGTGTTCAATCGCGAGCGGCGGTCGTTTGATCAGTTCTCGGCGATCAACGCGCTTCACCGGAACGCGAACATCAAGTCGATCTTCTACTACGCGCTCTTCTACCCGGGGGTCGATCTGATCGGGGCGATCGCCGTTGGACTGATCATCTGGTACGCCGGGCTCGAAGTGCTCGGGGGCACCCTCACCATCGGGACAGTCATGGCCTTTCTGCAGTTCAACGAGATGTTCTGGCGGCCCATCCGTGATCTGTCGGAAAAGTACAACATCATGCAGACGGCCATGGCCTCCTCGGAGCGGGTGTTCCGGCTGCTGGACGACCGGACAGTGGTGAGGGATCCGGTCGATCCCGTGGAACTTGCAACGGTGAAGGGGGCGATCGAATTCCGGAACGTCTGGTTCACGTACACACCCGCGCCGGAAGGACAAGGGACAACGGACTGGGTTCTGCAGGATGTATCGTTCACGATCAACGCGGGCGAAACGGTTGCCTTCGTCGGCCACACAGGCGCGGGAAAGACCACCATCATCAGCCTGCTCGCCCGGTTCTACGACATCCAGAAGGGGGAGATCCTGGTCGACGGGATCAACATCGCGCGGGTGCGGCAGGCCGACCTGCGCAGGCACATTGCGCTGGTGCTCCAGGACGTCTTCCTTTTTTCCGGTGATATCCGCTCCAACATCGGTCTCGGGAGCGAAGCGATCGCGGACGAACGGATCCGCGCCGCCGCCAAAGTCGTCGGGGCGCACCGGTTCATCGAGAAGATGCCCGGGCAGTACCTGGAAGAGGTCAAGGAGCGGGGGGCCACCCTCTCTGTGGGCCAGAAACAGCTGATATCGTTCGCACGCGCGCTGGCAGTTCATCCCCGCATCCTGATCCTCGACGAGGCCACCTCGAGCGTGGATACCGAAACCGAACAGCTCATTCAGAACGCGATCAGAAAACTCCTGCACGGCCGCACATCAATCGTCATTGCTCACCGCTTGTCGACAATCCAGTCCGCCGCCAAGATCATCGTTATGCACAAGGGAAAGGTGCGGGAAATGGGGACGCACCAGGAACTGCTGGTGCAGGGGGGACTGTACTACAAGCTGTATCAGCTGCAGTATAAAGATCAGGAGATCTCGACCGCGGCATCGTGACCGCGGAAGAGGGTGTGCCGGAGCCCACATCATGTGATGCGCGTCGTCCCCCCCTGTCCATCCTTGCAACTCTATCCTCCATTGGGTAGATTCACCCCAGATCGTGTTCCCCCCAATCACCTGCCCGAGGGCCAGTGTATGACCGTCCACACCACACATCCTTCGAAGTTCATGACCCTCGAGCGGCACATCATCGAGGGGGAACGCCAGCACCCCGATGCGACAGGCCAGCTGTCCGGTCTCCTGCACGGCCTCTGTCTCGCCGCGAAGCTCGTCTGGCGTGAAGTGACAAAGGCGGGGCTCGTGAATATCCTTGGGAAGACGGACCGGATGAACATCAGCGGCGACATCGTCAAGAAGCTGGACGAATTTGCGGACCAGACGATCTACAAGGCGATGGACCACCAGGGTCACCTCTGCGTGATGGCGTCGGAAGAGAATGAAGATTTGCTCCAGATCCCAGCGCAGTACCCCCATGGCAAATACGTCCTCCTGTACGATCCGCTCGACGGTTCGGGAAACATCGATGCCAACGTAACCATCGGCACCATCTTCTCCATGTACGCACGGGTGACACCGTCAGGCAACGGTACGTATCAGGACGTGCTGCAACAGGGGAAGAAACAGGTCGCCGCGGGATACGTGCTCTACGGATCCAGCATGATGTTCGTCTATTGCACGGGGCACGGAGTGCACGGGTTCACACTCGACCCCACCGTCGGCGAATTTCTACTCTCGCACGAGGACATCCGGATTCCGGAAAAGGGGACCATCTACAGCATGAACGAAGGGAATTTCGGCCGATGGCCGGCCGGCATGCAGCGCTATGCCCAGTGGCTCAAGCAGGAAGATCCTGCCACGGGACGCCCCTACTCCTCACGATACATCGGTTCCCTTGTCGCTGATGTCCATCGTACGCTGCTCTATGGAGGGCTCTACTGCTATCCTGGCGATGCGAAGAACACCAATGGCAAGCTCCGTCTCATGTATGAAAACAATCCGCTTGCCTACATCGTGGAACAGGCCGGAGGGCTGGCCACCGACGGGCGGCAACGGATTCTCGATATCCAGCCGACATCACTCCACCAGAAATCACCTCTCTTCATTGGCAGCGCTGAAGATGTCCGGACTGCTCAGGATTTCCTTGCGGGGGCGAGGTGAGGAGGGGACGGGAGATGTGAGACACACACCGCGAGACGAGATGGAAAAAGAAAACCCCGTTGCCGGGTGCTGGCAGCGGGGTTCTTGTTCCTTCGGTGACTCGACTACTTGAGTTTTGCGAGGCGATCCTTTGCTTTGTCGACCAGCCAGCTTGTCGGGAAGGCATTGATCACCTTCTGGTATGTTTCCCGCGCGGCAATCGTGTTTCCCATCGCCGCCTGGCAGTTCCCCATCATGAACATGGCATCCGGCTTCTTTCCGGAACGCTTCGAGGCCAGCACGGATTCAAACTGCTTCATGGCATCGCTGTATTTTCCCATGCCATAGTACGACTCACCGATCCAGTACGTGCAATTGTCCGCTAGGCCTGGGTCTGTGCCGCTGTTAAGGATTTCCTGGAACTGCTCGGCTGCGGCTGCGTAGTTCCTGCTCTTGAACTGCTCGAGCGCCGCGCTGTATGCTGACGAGGCGTCTCCACCCTGGACTGCTCTGGAGGAGGCAGCGCTCTGACCTGACCGGGAAGGAGTGGTCACGGGGGTAACTTTGGGCGAAGAAATGGCTTCGGTAACTTTTGTCTCGAGTTCTGCGTTCTTTGCTGTCAATCTGCGATTCTCAGCCGACACCGCCTCTGCCTGATCATGCAGTCGCCGGTTCTCGTTCATCAGGCTGTCGACGCGGTATTCCATCCTGGCTGTCTCGGAGACCGCGGGCGTGCTTTCGAGTTCATCGATGGCTTCCTCGCTTGACCCGCAGCCCACGAGGGCGAGAGACAGAAGGGCGGCAATGCCGGTAAGTGTTTCGAGCAATCTGCCCCGGGGGACAGTCTGTGAACCTGCGATCATGGTGTATCTCCTTCACTCTTGGGGGGACAGTTTGGGTAAATGTATCAAACCATGGAGGCAATGTCAAGTAGTATTTCGCAAGGAATTGCGTTTTTCCCTCACTGAAGTGCAGTTCCGAGGTGGTCGGTCATCACCCGGCATATTGTCGTTACGATTTCGTCCGGAACGCCATCCTTGTGGAGCGACTGCAACCGCATATCACAAATCTCGTTGACATAGTCCACGGTAATCGCCTTACCTCCGGCGACGAAGGCAATCTCGGTGGAAAAAAAATCGAGATGGCATACCTCGTGGATCTGTCGCGGGATAGTGCACAACTGGCCGAGTCCGTACGTGCGCATATCCGAGTCTGTGACCATGGAGTAAAGGTGCGTCTCGTGGTCCCACCAGCAGGGGAGTACCGTATCGAAGACGTAGAATACCCGGAACCAGCCCACCTTTCCATCGAGTGAGACCGGGACGATCTTTTCCTGCAGAAGATACTTGTCGTTCTTATGATGCTGACGCGATTCAACGACGTCCTTGAGGGTCTCGGCGCCCAGGATCACACCGATCCCGCCGCCGGTGGTGTTTGCGGGTTTGATGATAAACGGCCGCCCGAGCCGGGCAAGTTCGCTGAGCGAGAGTTCAACCTCCCTCTTCTTGGAATAGGGGGAGATGATGATGGTGAAGGGGACGTCGATGCCCTTGGTAAGAAACTCCAGGTGCATCGTGGCCTTGTCGGCGGCATGGTGAATTGCTTCCGGGGGATTGATCGCGAGTGAGCCGGTTTTCCGGATGGCTCGTGCTACGGGGGCGAAGTTCTCGTCGAGATCGAAAGCCCGGTCCAGAAACGCACCGAACACCAGTTCCCCCCGGTGGACCCTCCGAAGTGTCTCATGAGTGTTATGATGGGAGATCGAGTAGAAGCGCAAACCGCGGGAATGCACATACTTCTCCAGAAGGGCGACAAATTCCCTGTCGTGTTCCCAGTCCCAGGAGATCGCAAGGTCGTATCGGTCATACATTGGTGTACAATAGGGAAAAGGGGAATCCCTGTCAAGGTCAGCTTGTTATTCAGAGGGTGAAGTGGTATATTTTTAGATGAAGAAAAAGGCGACGATCGCGCAGAAAGAGGAGATGGTTGCGGTTTTTGCGGTGGTTTGCATGCTATGCGGCCTTGGCTTCTTTGCTTCCGGGTGTTCCCCAGGCAGCGAAGTTGCACAGAATGCAGTGCCCGCCCCGCGGGTGATGGAGGCGACTGCGGACTCTACGAACCCCGTTGTGCTGCAACATTTCATCGACGGTGCGGTCTACGAGGTCAAGGGAGATTACGCAAAAGCGGTCCTGGAATTCCAGGATGCCCTCCGATACGGAAAGAACCACGCCATCTACCACGCACTTTCCAGGAACTACTCTGCGCTCGGGAAGCACTCGCTGGCGATCGAGAACGGGCGCGAGGCGGTTTTCCTTGCCCCCGACAATCTCGACTACCGCCGCAACCTCGCGGAGGTTTATTTCGGTGCCTACCAGGTCGATTCGGCCACGGTCCAGTACGAAGAAATTGTCCGGCGGGACTCGAGCAGCCTTGAAGCATGGTACAGTCTTGCCAGGATCTATGAACCCCGAAAACCTCTGAAGGCCCTGGAGGTGTACGAGAAGATCCTCGACCGTTTCGGTCCCGAGTGGAGTGTTCTCTTTCAGGTTGCAGATCTCTATAATAAGATGGGGAAATTCGATAAGGCTGCGGTTGCGCTCAAGAGCATGGTTGACCTTGATCCGGGCAACAAGGCCCTGAAGCGCAGCCTCGCCCAGACCTATCTGCGGGGCGGGAAAGTGGACGAAGGTCTCGCTGTTCTCCAGGAACTGCACCGTCTTGACCCGGAGAACCTGGAATACGTCGGCGACATGGGCGGCGTCTACCTTATGAAGAAGGAGTATGCCAAAGCTGCGGAGCAGTTCGAGCCGATCTTTTCACGGGACACGGTCTCCATTGACGTCAAGCTTCGGATCGGGCAGCTCTACTATGACCAGATGGAAAAGGACTCAACCCTTGCGCCCCTGACGAAGTCTCTGTTCGAGCAGATCCGGGCGCGGCATCCCCAGGACTGGCGTCCCTACTGGTTTCTCGGTGCGCTCGGCTCAATGAAACGCGATGACAGCGCTGCGGTCCAGAATTTCCGGAAAGTCACGCAACTCGCCGGCTGGAATGCGGACGGCTGGGTATACCTGTCCGGAGTCTATCTCGGCAAGAACGACTTCGGGGAGACCGTACGGGTTCTTGAAGCGGCCCGCAAAGTGGTTCCAGATGATTTCCGGATCAACTTCTTCCTCGGCGTAGCGTACAACCGTCTCGGACGCAACAACGATGCGGCGGTGGTCCTTGAGCGTGCGCGCCAGATCAACCCGAAGGACCTGGATGCCACCGCGCAGCTAGCCGTGGTCTATGATGCGCTGAAGCGCTATGGAGAATCGGACAGCCTCTACGAGGAAGCTCTGAAGCTGGAGGATCCGAAAAAGGATCTTGTCTTGAACAACTATGCCTACAGTCTGGCGGAGCGGGGGGTGCAGCTGGACCGTGCGCTGGAAATGGCAACCAAGGCGGTCGATGCGCAGCCCGACAATGCTTCCTACCTCGACACCAAGGGCTGGATCTATTTCCGCCTTGGCAGGTACCAAGAAGCGGAGACATACATCACCCGCGCCATCGCCAAGGGAGAAGCCAGCGCCACGTTGTACGAACATCTTGGCGACGTCTACTACATGCTCAACGACAAGATCCGCGCGCTGGATCAGTGGAACGCAGCACTGAAACTTGACGGGAACAACACTGCGCTGCGCGAGAAAGTCTCGCGCGGGTCGCTATGATGCGACGGACCGCCCTCCCCGTCGCGGTTCTCCTTCTCGCCTTGTTCGCCGGGTCCTGTGCCCCGAAGAAGGCCTCCGTGCTGCTGGACACGCGCCGTACGAGCGCCTTGGCGCTACTCCAGATGGTCGCAGCAGGAAACGCCAGGGTCCACTCTATGACGGGGCGGGGGAGCGTTGCATTCGAAAGCCCCGATGTCGCCGGGTCGGCGTATTTTGAGCTCTCCCTGAAGAAACCCGATTCCCTGTTGGCGAAATTCGAAGGACCCTTCGGTATCGATGTCGGGACGCTGTTCCTCAGCCGACAGCGTTTCGTGATGTACAACAGCCTGGAGAACCGGGTGATCACGGGTGTCCCCAGCACCGCCGCTATCCGCTCGTTTATCCCGTTTGACCTTACCTACGATCAGATCCTCAACGCATTCTCGGGCATCTTTCCCCTGGAGGGGGATGCTTCGGCTGTCCGGGGCTATGCCGTCGACGGTGATCGGTTCACCCTGACAATGCCGTGTGGTTCCGGGACCTGCGAGTACTGGATCGAGCCCGAGACGTACTTCGTTACGCGACACCGGCGTCTGGATTCAAACGGGGCCGTTCTGCTTGACGCGGAAGCTACCGCTCTAGTCGAGCAGGATGGGGCCGTGGCGCCGAAAAGGATCACCATCACCTTCCCCGAGGAGAACCGACGGGTGTCGGTCTTCTATACTTCGTTCCGTCTCAACGTGCCGGAGCCGCCGTTTGCCTACAGCATTCCTCCGAACGCCCGTACCAGCGTCCGGTAACCCGTCATGAGACGACTCTGCCTCTGTTTCATGATCATGACTATCTTCTGTTCTGCGAGCTCGCAGAAGGCCTCGCAGGAGGAGATCAAGAAGCGTCAGACCGAGTTGCAGGCCATTCGCGAGCAGATCAAGGAATACGAGGAAAAGATCAGGCAACATCAGAAGAATGAGAATGAAGCCCTTGAATTGATGGATACCTACGACCGGAAGGCGACGCTCGTCCGGCGGCTCATCGGGAAACTGCGCACGCAGGAACACGAGCTCCAGCGGACGATCGAAAAGACGGGCCATGATATGGCCAGACTGGAGTCGCAACTGGATTTCCTGAAAAAGCAATACGCCTCTTACGTCGCGTCGATCTACCGGACCGGGCGGACCCACGACCTCGAGCTCCTCCTCTCCTCACAATCGATCAACCAATTCTACCTGCGGACAGCATACCTGAAGAGGTTCTCCGCCCAGCGGAAGAAGGACGCCGAACAAATCGTCTCCAAGAAAATGCAGATCGAGGAGACGCAGGCGCATGCCCAGCAGCAGTTGAGCGAGGAACGCCGCCTCATTGCCGAGAAGGGGGCAGAAGAAGATCGACTGACCTCGCTCGCGACGGAACGTCGGGAGGTCCTCTCTCAAATACGGAAAAGTAAGACGATGGCCCAGCGCGCCATTGAGCGCCAGATGAAGGCGGCGAAAGAGCTCGAGAACATGATCAGCCAGATCATCGAGTCGGACCGGATCAAGAAGGAACGTGCTGCCGGCGAAGCCCGGAAGTCCAACCTGCCCCAGCCACCCCCCGTGGCCGGCAACTTTGAAACCAAAAAGGGGATACTCCGGTGGCCCGTCGGCCAGGGGACCGTCGTGGCACGGTTCGGCAACCAGAAACATCCCACGCTGAAAACGATCACGCAAAACACCGGGATCGATATTGCGGTCGCTTCAGGTTCTCCGGTGACCGCCGTCGCTGAAGGGGAGGTTGCAAGGATCTGGTGGCTCCCGTCGTACGGGAACATGGTCATCCTGAGCCACAACAATGGATACCGGACAATCTACACGCACCTCTCGGAGATCCTGGTTGGCGAAGGACAGGGTGTCAGGGAGGGTGATATCATAGCCCAGAGCGGTGAGGGGCTCGATGGCCCCCGCCTCCATTTTGAGCTCTGGAAAGACCGGGAGAAGCAAAACCCGGAAAGCTGGTTGAGTCCGCAATGATTCACCGCCCGGTCACCGTTGCCAGCGCGATCGCTGCGATCGCCGTCGCTCTCGTCCTGATATTGCGCGGACCCATCGGATCTGTCGAAGACCAGGTGACCTCATGGAAATACCAGGTTCGCGGGAGCAGGCAGGCTGACACAAACATTGTTGTCGTTTACATCGATGATGAAGCCGTAAGGTCACTCGGCTGGCCCGTCCGAAGAAATTTCTATGCGCTGATGATCAAAGCGTTGAGTGATCTTCAGGCAAGGGCGATCGGCGTAGAGGTCGTGTTTGAAGACCAGAAGCTTGACTTCCCGGAGTATGATGCCCTCCTGGCAGGGATGATCGGCATATCAAGAAGAGTTGTTCTGACCTCATTTTTCGAATCGCTTGCAGATTCCGCCGCCGGGCTGAAGTCTTCTCCATCCACACCCCCTCTCTTCAGCTTCCCGGGTGTTGAAACGGTACACACGCGCGGTGCCGGACTTCATTTGCCTCTGCCAGCGCTTCTCGGCCAGGCTGGCGGTGTCGGCCATCTCAACTTGACCGAAGAATCCGCCATTCCTGCGTTTATCGGATGGAATGGTTCAGTCGTTCCCGCGTTCGGCCTGGAACTCCTCAGGATGTTCCTGGGAATAGAGCGCACTGCGGTCCGTTCTACGGGAGATGGAGTGGTTCTGGCAACGCCAGGTGGGTCCGTGTGGTGTCCCACTCGCTCCGACGGGACGGTGATACTACAGTATCCGGGTCGCCTGAGCGCCTTTCGGTCCTATCCTTTTCTCGAAGTCCTCAGGTCCTATGATGCCCTGCGGGTCAATCGGCCGGGGAGCGTTCCGGTGGCGAGCTTCAAAGGGAAGGCCATTCTCATCGGGGTGGTTGCTGAAGGGCGCAGCCAGTTCTTCCGGACTCCTGTGGACCCGCGGTTTCCTGCCATTGGTCTTCATGCCGTGTTCGTGGAGAACGCACTGTCCGGTGGATTCCTCCGGACCGCCGGCGGACTGACAGTCATCGGGCTCTGCCTGCTGACCGGCTTCGCCTGCGCAATCTCCGTCCTGCACCTTCCATCTCCATTGAACACGATCATGCCGGTTGCCCTCGCGGCAATCATCATTGTTGTCGGGTTCATCCTTTTTGCGGCGGGCGGGATATTGCTGCCGTTGACGGCCCTGGTTTTCACCGCGGTTTTCACAGCAACAGCTGCGCTTCTCGTCCGTCAGCAGAGAATAAAACAGAAAGTGGATTCCCTGCAAGCGGAGAAGGATGTCGTGCTGGCGCAGCTGCACGACCGGGAGGCAAAACTCGCGTTGCTCGAGCGGGAGCTCCTGCAGATGCAGGAAGCCAGATCGGCCGACCGGACAACCGAATTGCTCGAGGAGATCCGGCGCTCCAGGGCGGAAATCCGTGCACTCACTTCGCGCGCGGACGATATGGAGGTGTACCGGGAAGAAGATGTGAGCAGGTCGACCGGCGAATTCGAGGGGATGATCCATGCGCCCGACGGCAAGATGGGACCGGTGATTGATTTTGTTAGGAAGATTGCCACGAGCACGGCTCCTGTCCTTGTGCTCGGCGAGAGCGGAACGGGGAAGGAACTTGTCGCCCGTGCCATTCACCGGCGGAGCACCAGGGCGCAGGGCCCGTTCGTCGCCGTGAATTGCGGTGCCCTCAGCGAGAATCTGCTGGAAAGCGAATTGTTCGGCCACGAGAAAGGCGCGTTCACCGGTGCGGTAAAGGAGAGAATGGGCCGTTTCGAATTGGCGCACGGGGGGACGATCTTCCTCGACGAGATCGGGGAGATCTCGGAAGGGTTCCAGATCAAGCTTCTCCGCGTGCTTCAGGGGGGTGAGCTGGAACGGGTCGGCGGGACGAAAACGGTCAAGGTCGACGTCCGTGTGGTTGCGGCGACGAACAAGGACTTGAAAGAACAGGTCCAGGCAGGAAAATTCCGTGAGGATCTTTTCTATCGGCTCAACGTCCTCATGGTGTCCCTGCCGCCGCTGAGAGAAAGGGAAAGTGACATTCCGCTGCTTGTCCGTCATTTCCTTCGACGTGAAGGGGAGAACCTCACGCTGTCGAAGAACGTGATGGAAGCATTCCTGCTCTTCCCGTGGCGTGGGAACATCCGTGAACTCGAGAGTGCCGTGAAGCGCGCGGCACTGATGGCGCAGGCTGAACATCGCACCATGATAACGATGAAGGATCTCAGCGAGGAAGTGGCCGCCTCCGCGCGTGATGCCATTGCCGTTGAGGATCAGGTCCTTGATGCTGTCCGGGAGAAGAAATTCCTGCGGAGCGCGATCTCGGACACCGCCATAGAACTGGGGGGACTGAACCGGGGAACGGTTGCGGAATACCTGCGTGGCGAGTGCCTCAAGGCGTTTGCGGAAAACGGATTCGATGTTGAAAAGGCCGTTCGCCATATCGCTCTGACCCTGGATCCCGGAGTGCTCGACAGAGTCCGTAAACGCCTTGAGGAGTATCTCGAGAACATCGCAGGTGCCATTGACCGGTCAAATCCCTGGGAAGTCTCGAAAGCTGCGCTCAAGCCGAAGACCAAGAATCTTCCGCGACGATTTCATTCCACCCTGGAGGCCGTCGGAGAGGCCTATTACCGGGGTGTCTGGGACCTGCACAAATAGAGGTTCGCCCGACAAGGGTTTTCGTACTACCGTCTTCTCCCCTGACTTCCTGCCTGAAAAGGACGATTCCCGCACTCTGGGGCCCAAATCCCGCACTTCTCTGCTCGTAGCTGAAGCAATGCGCTATCCGTAGTTAACTGTAACGCATTGTAAGTCAATATGTTGTAGAATCGCCTCCCCGGTCTGCCACCGTTGGCATGGGGGTTGCAAGTCTCATTGGCACGGTCAGGATGCAAAACAAGATTCAACAACAAGAACTATGTCAGGGGGGAATCCATGAGGAAGTCGCTTGCAGTGCTGATGCTGATGGTAGCTTTGACGGGGCTGCTTGTGGTGGGGTGCAAGAAGGACGACGGCAACGGACCGGGAGACCAGGCTCCAGCCGGTATCTCCACCGAAGAACAAGCGATGAAGTATTATGCGTCCATTGATGAATTTGTCCTCAACGATGAGAAAACCATTGCCGACCAGGATGTCGAGACGATGGATTATGGCACCTTTGGCAAGATCGACGCAACCATTACGCCGATCCGATGGGGGCGGATCGTCACGAACGTAACGAAGAATATTTCGACGAGTGTGCAGCCGGGAGATACCCTCACCATAACCACGGTCGAGAAAACCGTAACGGGGAACCTCAAGATCAAAGGGACGACCGCAGGTGGGGACACCGTTACCATCACCAAACCCTTTTCTGACAAGTCCACACGCAAGATGATCTTCAAGCGGGTAGACCGCGACCAGAGACGTTTCTGGATGAATTGGATGCCGGTGGCCAGCTCCCTTGTGGAAGGCGGGACGCTCCCCCCGAATGATAGAATCAAAATCGCCGGCGTGGTGATGCTCCGGGCGAATGGCGATACGCTGGTCAGCGTGAAGGATCCGGCCAGCTACTACATGCGATACCGCTGGCTCCGTCTCTTTCAGGGTGGCAAAAGCGATACCCCGGAACTCATCCCCGGCGAGAGTGTGAAGCTGCGCGCCACGGTGGTCAGCGCTTCCCCTGACACGGATGTGGTAGTTCTGCGCCATGGGTTCGATGCTTTCCACCGACGCCGCGCACACCTCACCATGGTGTCGGAGAGAACCAATGGCAGCACCTTCACACGGGAGTATGAAATCAGCTGGCCGGTTCACTTCCACCGCGGGTTTTTCCATGCTGGCATCGATGCGATGACAAAGGCAACGCTGTTTGATGACAATCCGGATTCGTACTCGGTGAGTTGGTGGGGCGTTCCATACCGGGTATTCTGATTTGCTGGCTGAGGGGGAGGCTGCCGGGCCCTCATCCCGCAAGGGGTGGGGGCTCGGCCGGTTTGTGCAAGGATGGATTTTCGGACCGTTTTGAGGTACATTAGGCATGGTCAGGAATAGAACAATGAATCGTTTTCTCTGTTCTGCAAGCGGTCTGGTTCTCTTGCTTACAGGCTGTGTGCATCCCGCGGAAGTCCAGCTCAAGCCCGAGGAGTACCGGACTGATCTCGAAGTGCTGGCCGTAGAGATCCCTGACACGGCCGTAACGACGAGCGCCGTCGATAGTCTTGCGATTCTTCCGGGGGATCAGTTACGCTTTGGCGGATCTTTTCTTGTCAACAGGGTAAAGCTCGACGCGGGTCCGGGGAAGGTCGACTCGTTCGCCTACTCCCGTGTGCTTGTAGCCGACAGTGCTGTGCGCTTCGGCGACCGTCACCTGGGGTTCAGCGGAGGCGACCTTGGCGCCGTGTCTCTCAACGGTTCATTGATGTTCAAGATCCCCCACAGGGTTGTTCTCCGGCGGCCGATTGTCAGGGACACTGTTCTGGTCCGCGGTGTGGAGTACCTGAGTAATCTGGCGACGGCCTATCAGCCGAACCAGCTGTACACGTGGACGGCGCTCACCTCTGCGTACGGAAGGTTCGAAGAGTCCATCCGGACCCCCGATGAGCTGATCGTTCAGTCTCCCCTGGGCGGGAGCATCGTGCCCCGTGAGAGGGACTTGATTGTCCGGTGGAAAGGGAGCGGGGGGAAACTTTCGATTGTCATCAGCAAGTTCGATCCTGGTGCGAAGAAATCGTCCCCGCTTCTGGAGTTCCGGTCGCGCACGAATCTCGGGAAAGCGGTCATCCCTGCCCGGCTGCTGAGGCAGTTGCCCCGTACCCCCTACTATGTGCTCACGTTTATTCTTTCCAACCGGAAGGAAGTTGAGCCGCCGATGGGGTACAGCGGGAAGATCCTTGTTCAGGCGGCCTCAGTGTACAACAGCTACATTGAACTGCAATAGGTATGAACCCGGGCTTCCGCATCCTCATCATTCTCGGAATGGTCATGCTCGGATCTGCAACATATGGTCAGTCGTTGATTTTTCCCCGTGCCATCGGCATGGGCGCGTACGGGTCATCGGTGAAAGACAGCCGCGCGTTCACAGCCAATCCCGCGGGGTTGGTGAACATCCGTGACTGGGATTTCAGCACTGCGACATATACCGGGGTGTCAACGACTGACCGCGGCTTTGTATTTCACGGACTCACGTTCGGGAAAAGATTTCTGGACAGGGAAGCTCTGGCGTTCCAGTATGCGCCGGGAACGAGCCTCACGCTCACAGTTCCTCCGACGCTGAGCATCGGCGGCTCCAACACCCCGGTATCCAACGATCGGGAGATCACGTATGAAGAGCCGTTTGCCATCGGGTTCGGCCATGCATTCTCCGGCACGCTCTCCGTCGGTATTCTCGGGAGGCTGCAGCGGCAAAAGGTGATGGATACCCAGTTTGAGATCATGGTCCGCGACACAACGGTGTACCCGGTCACGTCGAAAGTCTCCTATGAAGCACATGCATGGCTCGGGGATGCCGGCATCAGCTGGAACGCGTCGGAGCGTTTTGTCATCGCCGTGGTAGGGCGGAACCTCATCCGGCTCGGTGAAACGTTGCTCCCTGATGCCGTTGCCGAGTACCGGCTTTCCCCTACGACGTCTGTCGAGCTGAGCGGGGCGTACATTGCGTCTGCAGATCTGCGGCTCGTCGGGGGCCTGGCGACGGACGCGAGTGGAGCGCTCGGATGCGAATGGACGCCGGGATACGGCCTGGCCTTCCGCGGTGCGGTCTACGGCGATCAGAATGAAACACCGTTCCTCTATGCCGTCGGTCTGAGTGCCGGCTGGTCGTATGAGTTCCTCGAGGTGGATGCGAGCTACCTGCGGTTCACCAGCCAGGAAGGGCGCTCGGGTGTCATCAACGCCGCGGAATTCGACCCCAGGAAAATCACGAATATTGATTTGAACCCGTATTCACGCGACCGGATCTCGTTTTCCATCCGGGCTATGTTTGGCAATGTGCGGGAGAGCCTCGCACGGATCGAATCGGTCGAGATGTACAGCGCGGTCTATCCGTCGTCCTTCGAAGTCTTTGCCTACCGCCCAATCGGCAAAGCCCGTGTCCGGAATATTTCAGCGAAGCCCATTCAGGCGCGGGCGAGCATTTTCGTCGAAAAATTCATGGACATGCCCACCGAGTCCCAGGCCGTGACTATCCCCCCCGGCGGAGTGGCGGATATCGAACTGAACGCGGTGTTCAACGACCGTGTGAAGGATGTTGCGGCCATGACGATTCGGGATGCGAGCGTGTATGCCAACGCGACGCCGGCCGAGGTCTACGACGACCGGGCTCCCGCGCGCATTACGTTCCGGGGGAAAAACGACTGGGACGGCAGCGTCGAGTCGCTCCGGTTTTTCGTCCAGCCCGATGATCCCGACGTCCTGCGTGCTAGCAGGGACATGCTGCTGCAGAGCCGGGACGCGAAAACGGGATCTGGCTCCGAGCCAGACGCGTTCATCAGAGCACGGACGTTGATCAATGCGTTTGCCGGCCAACTCATGTACGTGAGCGATCCGAAACAGAGCGCGGATTTCGTCCAGTATCCCGCGGAAACGCTTCGTCTCCGGGGCGGGGACTGTGACGACATGAGCGTCTGCTTTGCCTCGCTGCTGAGTAGCATCGGTATCTCGACGGCGTTTGTCGACGTTGTCCCGCCCGGTGCACCTGAAAGGAGCCACATCTATTTGCTGTTCGACACCGGCCTCGACCCGAAGTTCGGTGCGAGTATCTCTGACAACCCGAAACGCTACGTGGTGCGGAAGAACAGGGAAGGAATGGAGACGATCTGGATCCCGGTGGAAACAACGGTGGCCGCGCGCGGCTTTGATGAGGCGTGGACCGGAGGGGCCCAAAGGTACTTCGACGATGTTGAGGTGGGGCTCGGGCTCGCCAAGCGGTGGGTGCGCATTGTGGATATCAATTGAGGAGGAACGTATGAAGACGGCGTTTGTTCTGCTCTGTTCTGTCTCTCTGGTGACCATCTCCCTTGCAGGAGAGATCGTGGTCCAGAAGATTCAGGGTGAGGTCAGCGTGAGGCAGGGGGTCACCGAGGTGTGGAACAGGATTGCGGCGGGAGACGTTTTGCGACCGGACGACACCATGAAGACCGGGGTCAAAGGATCGGCCGTGCTCCTTGTCCGGGGAGAATCGGGTGAGGCGAAGCGGATCACGCTCCCACAGGAAGTGATCGTGGATCTGTCGGACATCCGCGACCTGACGCAGGAGGAGTTGATGCTGAAGCTCACCATGGAAAAGGTCCGGTCGTCATCGTACCAGTGGAAGAATAACGAGCTGCAGATCCCCCGTGCCGCCGTCGTCCACGGTGGCAACGTGACCTCGCCGGAAGGGCCCGCGCAGAACGATCCGGCGGTCGGAGTCTTCCGGTTGAACGGCACCCGCGTTCTCTTTGAGAATGGGTTCTATTCGACATGCGCGCTCAAATCGATGGAAGTGTTTCGTCTCTATCCGGCCCTCGGTCGGAAATTCGAGAACCGCCTGCTCGTGGCGGAAGCGCTGGGAAAAGCCCGCCTTCGCGGGGAGGCCCTGAATGAATATGGCTCGCTGCTAACTCTCGACGGCCTATCCCCGGATCAGCAGGATCTGGTGAAAGCACGCATGGCCGAGCTCAAGAGGTAGCATTCCGGTGGACCGGCATCCGTGCAGTGGCCGGTTGCGCTCTTCGCCTTCTGACCGGAGATGGGATTCGTTCTCTCTGCTCTCCAGGGTCTATCACCTCCAGCCTGAATACTGGACTTGCCTGCATTTCACCGCACGACTCCCGCTGCCACCCCTGCGAAACAGACAGGATTTGTTGTGCATCTTCTGGCATATGTATTGAAATGTCCTTGTCAGAAACGGCTGCAACATATCCAACAACGCTCATCGAGTAAACAGGGGGAGTTATGAAACGGATGGTCGCTCTTTGCGCGGTGCTCGGGCTCGCTACGGGATTGTCGTACGCACAGAGCAGAACGCCCGGGGTCAGCAAGCGCCAGGCGAACCAGCAGGCGCGGGTCTGTCAGGGGGAAAAGGCTGGCGAACTGACGCCGGGGGAATTCAATCGTCTTGAGAAACAGGAAGGGAAGATTGCCGTCGATAGGGCAAACGCAAATGGGGTTGTGAGCGGCCGGGAGAGGGCACGTCTGCAGCGTGAAGAAAATATCGTAAGCCACTACATCTATCGTCAGAAACACGACGCGCAGAAACCGGAATAATCCGTTTCGTTGAGGATGTTCCGGATGCGGCGGCGGTCCGTGAGTGACGCCGGCGCATCCGGGGACCCGCTCTTACTGCCGGGTCAGTTTCTTGTACCGTATCCGGTGTGGGCGGTCCGCTTCGATTCCCAGCCGCTTCTTCCGGTCCTCTTCGTACTCCGAGTAGTTCCCATCGAACCAGTTCACCTTGCTGTTCCCTTCAAAGGCAAGGATGTGTGTGGCAATCCGGTCGAGGAACCAGCGGTCGTGAGAGATCACGACGGCGCACCCTGCGAAGTTCTGGAGCGCTTCTTCCAGGGCGCGGAGCGTGTGGACGTCGAGGTCGTTGGTGGGCTCGTCGAGCAGCAGGACGTTTGCCTGTTCCTTGAGTACTCTGGCAAGGTGCACACGGTTCCGTTCGCCGCCGGAAAGGGTGCTGACCTTCTTTTGTTGATCGCTTCCGCTGAAGTTGAAGCGGGCGACGTACGCCCGGGAATTGAAGTCCATGCTGCCCAGCCGTAGCGTTTCCTCTCCGCCGGAGATCTCCTCCCAGATGGTTTTGTCCGGGTTCAGCGGCCGGTTCTGGTCGATGTACCCGAGCTTGACCGTCTCACCGATGGTGATGGTGCCGGCATCGGGCCGTTCCTGTCCGGTGATCATCCGGAACAGGGTCGTCTTTCCGGCTCCGTTCGGGCCGATGACACCAATGATCCCGCCAGGAGGGAGGGTGAAGGTCATGTCGTCGTAGAGAATGGTATCTCCAAACGACTTGGCGAGACCCTTGGTCTCGATGACCAGGTTCCCGAGGCGTGGCCCCGGCGGGATATAGATTTCGATCTCCTCCCGGCGCTTTTCGCCCTCGTCAGCGAGCATTTTCTCGTATGCGGAGATGCGTGCCTTGCTCTTGGCGTGGCGACCCTTCGGGTTCATCCGGACCCACTCCAGTTCCTCGGCAAGGGCCTTCTGCCGCTTGGACTCCTGCTTTTCCTCGACGGAGAGACGTGCTCTTTTTTGCTCCAGCCAGGAAGAATAGTTCCCCTGAAACGGTATCCCCTCCCCCCGATCCAGCTCGAGGATCCATCCGGCGACGTTATCCAGAAAATACCGGTCGTGCGTTACGGCGATGACGGTCCCTTTGTACTGCGAAAGGTGCTGCTCCAGCCACGCCACAGACTCGGCATCAAGATGATTTGTCGGTTCGTCCAGCAGGAGCACGTCCGGCTCCTGCAGGAGCAGGCGGCAGAGCGCCGTGCGACGCCGTTCACCGCCGGAGATCACCGACACCGATGTTTCAGGTGGAGGGCACCGGAGCGCATCCATGGCCTGCTCCAGCTTGCTGTCGATGTCCCACGCGTTCAGATGATCGATCTGCTCCTGGAGTTTTGCCTGCTTCTCCAGGAGCTTGTCGAAATCCCCGTCGGGTTCTGACAGCTGGTTACTGACCGCCTCGTACTGTTTCAGGAGATCGACCGTCGCCCGTGCGCCATCCTCGACAACCTCACGGACGGTCTTCTGAGGATCCAGCTCCGGTTCCTGGGGCAGAAACCCGAATGTGATCCCTTTCTGGGCGGAGATTTCCCCCAGGTAGTCTTGCTCCAAACCCGCGATGATGCGCAGCAGGGTGCTCTTTCCCGCGCCATTCAGTCCCAGGACCCCGATCTTTGCGCCGTAAAAGAATGAGAGATAGATGTCCTTGAGGACCTGTTTCTTCGGCGGGTGGATTTTTCCCACACCGACCATGGAGAAGATGATTTTATTATCGCTCATGGTTGACTGCAACGACTGGATGGATCGGTGAACTGGCCGGGTTCTCCTCGTAATAGACCGTTTCGAGGAACAAACCGGACGGTGGGGCGGTCAGACCTGCCGGGGTGGAAGAATGTGTTTTGAGGAGTCCCCGGATGTCTGTTTCTCCGAGCTTGCCTTTTCCGGCTTCGACCAGGACCCCCACAATCCGCCGGACAGATTTCCAGAGAAAGTGTGAGCCGACTACCCGGACAAGGATGAGGTCTCCGGCCTCCTTGAGTTTGATCTCTTCCAGAAGAACTCTGGTGGATTTCTTCTCCGGGTCATCATCGGTAAAGGAGCGGAGGTCCTGCATCCCGGTGAAGAGCTCCGCGGCAGTCCGCATGGACGCCGTATCAAGATCTTCTTTGACCCACCAGACAAACCTTTTTCCGAAAGCCGTTCGCCGCCGGCAGATTTGGTAGAGGTAACTTCGCGCGAACGCGTTGTGCCGCGCATGAAATCTGGGCGGTGCAGTACGGACATCCAGGATGTTGATGTCCGGCGGCAGCGCGTCGTTGATCTTCATCCGGAGTATGTGCGGGGCCAGGACGGTTGGCGCTTCGAGATGTGCCACTTGACCGAGGGCATGGACCCCCGCATCGGTACGCCCGGAGCCGAGGAATTCAAACGAATCGGTTTTCAGAACCGTGCGAAGCGCCTCTGCGATTTCTCCCTGGACGGTCCTGGCGTTTTTCTGAATCTGCCACCCGCTGTAGCGGGTCCCTTCATATTCAATGGTCAGCTTGAAGCGCGGCATACCATATAATCTATGAAACCTCTGGGCAATAAAAAAGGGATCACGCGCAGGCGTGATCCCCGGGAGAAAAAAGGAAAACAGCTATTTCTTGACCACCTTCTTGGCAGCCTTGGAGAGGAGGTCGGCCGCATGCTGCTTGTGGCCTTCGAGCACCGTGGTGGCGCCCGACAATGCGCCGTCGACGTCGTTCTTGATCTTCATGAGATCATCCTTGTCCTTCTTCAGCTGGGCAAGGACTTCCTCGTGCTTCATATTCGGGTCGTACGGCTTGTGGCCCTGCATCCATTTGTCCATCTCGCCCTTCACAGAAGCCAGCTTCTCTTTGGCCGCCTTCAGGTCGTCCGTGGTCGTTCCCTCAAAAGCCTTCGGATAGAGTTTGGCCAGTGAATCGTGCATCGCGACCGACTTATCAAGCTGAGAAGCCAGATCCTTCCCCTTTGTGATGGTCGCCATTGCAGCGTCGTGCATCTTCATCACTTCGCTGTTCAGGTCGGATTCGAGCTTCTTCTCGACTTCCGATTTGCCGCATCCCGTGAGAACAAACGCGACCATAACGGCCAGCATAATGATCGTTGACTTCATGAGGTTTCCTCCTAGTTGTGAATTATGTACATTTTTCCGATGGAACCTGTGTTCGGCAGGCACGCAATTGCGCGGGGCGGATGGAAATATAGGAGGATTCGCTTCGGAAGCAAGTTTGGCATCATTTATGATGTTTTTTTAATGTCATGGTGATTCATGCCTGATTTTTCGCAGGATTTGGGCCATCCCCAGAAGGACCTGTCGTCCCATTGTTTTGTGGATTCCGTGAGTCACTATTCAACCACTGTTCTTACTCTGCTATTCTTATGAAGAGACGCGAGCTTCTTGAAGCGCTGGCCGGAGGTTCAACACCTGACTCCCCGGGAAACCCCGACGATTCCACCGTCAGTGAATTTGCCAATAGAGTAATGCCGAAAGTCTGGCGGACAACCGCCGGACTGGAGCAGTACACCGGCGGGTGGGGTTCCAGCCAGGTCCTCCATCTCCTGCGACGCACAACGTTCAGCGTGGCAAGGGTGGATATCGATTCCCTGAAGGGGAAGAATATGACCCAGGCGGTGGACACTCTTCTGACGATTCCACCCGACGAAGCCTCTCAGCCGCTGAGTTATGACAGCCGTGACACAGCCGTAACCCTCGGGTCAACCTGGGTCAATGCGGTCACTCAGGATCCGGCCTCCACGTTCAACCCCAGTGGCGTTCGGACCAACTCCCTCAAGGCGTGGTGGGTGAGCCTCATGCTCAACCAGCAACTTTCCATCCGCGAAAAGATGGTTCTCTTCTGGCACAACCATTTTGTCACCGCCGCCTCCACTGTTGGGGAGCCGCGCTTTTCCTACCGGTACCTTGCCCTTCTTCGCAAGAACGCACTTGGCAACTTCAAGGAGCTTGCCCGGCAGGTGAGCTTTGACGGTGCCATGCTCCGCTACCTGAACGGGAACACGAACACCAAGACCAGTGCGAACGAGAACTTCGCCCGCGAATTGCAGGAACTCTTCACTATCGGCAAGGGGCCGGAGGTAGGGCCGGGAGACTATACGAACTATACCGAGGCCGACGTCAAGGCAGCGGCAAAGGTTCTGACCGGCTGGAAAGACTTCCGGAATGCCGACACCACCATCGGGGCAACGACCTGGACGTTTGACGCAACACGGCATGACGTGACCAACAAGACGTTCTCCACGCGGTATGGCGGGACAGTCATCGTCGGCGGGGTCGACGGCGACCGTGAGCTCGATGAACTCATCGCCATGATCTTCGCGCAACCGGAGACGGCGAAATTCCTCTGCCGCAAACTCTACCGCTGGTTCGTTTACTACGTGATTGATGACTGGACCGAGGCGAACATCATCGCGCCGCTTGCGGATACCCTGCGGAACAACAACTACAATGTCGTGCCCGTCCTGAGCCAGCTGCTGAAGAGTGCGCACTTCTATGATCCCGTGAACACCGGCTGCGTCATCAAGAGCCCCCTTGAACATGTTCTCGGTGTCTGCCGTCAGTTCGCCGTGCTGTTCCCGACGGGGGATGTTGTGAAGCAGTACGCGATGTGGAATTACCTCTGGAGCCAGGCCTCTGCAACACAGATGAACATTGGCGATCCGCCCGACGTGTCCGGCTGGCATGCGTACTATCAGGAGCCGCAATTCTATGAGCTCTGGATAAACTCCGACACGCTGCCGAAAAGGAGCCAGTGGACCGACCGCATGGTGAATTCGGGCTACTCGACCGGCGGGGCGGCAATCATCATTGACCCGATCGCTTTCGTGAAAACACTTTCTGATCCCACAGATCCGAACGTGATCGTCAATGAAACAGCGCAACATCTCTTTCCTCTCCCGCTCACGGCGTCGCAGCAAACGTTCCTCAAGGGCGTTCTCCTGCCGGGTCTTCCGGATTATGAATGGCAGGCGGAATGGGGCGCGTACATCGCCGACCCTACGAATACGACGAAACTGAACGCTGTCAAAACGAAAATCAAAGCCCTCCTGGCGTTCATGATGGAAATGCCAGAATTTCAGCTCATGTAAGCGGACGACCGGGAAAGGAACATGATGAAACGCCGAGAATTTGTGAGATATGCTGCGCCCGCCAGCACCTTGCCGTTTCTGGTGGGAGGGTTTTCCCTTCGTGCCTATGGGCGGTCGCCGTTTCTGGAGGCGCTTGTTGCCACGGCGACGGAGACGAACCGAGTCCTGGTGCTGGTGCAGATGAACGGTGGTAACGACGGGCTCAACACCGTCATTGCGCTGGACCAGTATTCTGCGCTCTCGAATGCGCGCGCAAATATCCTGATCGACTCGACCAAGGTACTCAGGCTCTCTGACATTACGGGCCTGCACCCGGCGATGACCGGCATGCAGACGCTCTACAATAACGGAAAACTGGTCGTGCTTCAGGGTGTGAGCTACCCGAGTCCGAACTTCTCGCACTTTCGTGCGACGGACATCTGGCTGACCGGAGCGGACTACAACCAGACGAAAGCATCCGGCTGGCTGGGCCGCTACCTCGATGCGGAGTTTCCAGGGTTCCCGATCGGATACCCGACCACCGGGATGCCTGACCCGCTGGCCATCCAGATCGGATCGCTCGTGTCGCCGGGCCTTCAGGGGCCGTCCCTCTCGATGGGGATGGCGATCGCCGATCCGAATGCAAGCTACATCCTCCCGGGCGGTTCTGACACGCCGCCCAACACGCCGGCAGGTCACGAGCTTACGTTTATCCGCCAGGTCGCCGAACAGACCCAGGTCTACTCTGGCGCGGTCAAGACGGCATCAGGAAAAGTGACGAACAAATCCACACTCTACCCAACCGCCGGGCAAAATTCGCTCGCGGACCAGTTCCGGATTGTTGCGCGGTTGGTTGCGGGCGGGCTGAAAACCAGGGTGTACGTCGTGAACATCGGCGGCTTTGACACACACTCCGCTCAAGTAGATTCCGCCGCCCATGAGACGGGCGGCCACGCAACGCTTCTGGGAAGACTCTCGACCGCCATCGCGGCGTTCCAGGATGACCTTGCCCTCCTGGGTGCGGACGACCGGGTGATCGGGCTGACGTTCTCCGAGTTCGGCCGACGGATCAAATCGAACGCAAGCGCCGGCACCGACCACGGGACATCGGTCCCCATGTTCGTCTTCGGGAAGAATGTGAATGGCAGCATCATCGGTAGCAACCCGGTGATACCGGCCAATGCCACCAGTAACGATAACCTGGCGATGCAGTTCGATTTTCGCCGGGTGTACGCGAGCGTCGTTCGCGATTGGTTCGGCGCATCGCCGGCGGAGCTGCAGAGCATCCTGGCCACGCCGCTGTATAATGCATCACAGCCGACGCTGGGAATCATTGCGGCGTCGGCAGTGAGCGATGTTGGTGGTGCACGGAACCTGCCGAGGGAATTTGCGCTCGACCAGAACTATCCGAACCCGTTCAATCCGTCAACGGTGATTCGCTATGACCTTCCGCGCAGTGCACGGGTATCGCTTGAGGTCTTCAACTCGGCTGGGCAAC